>Ga0210030_1001741_pt1 | contig 15343 bp, 13 predicted proteins | sample CryGeymeta201523_FD_183986 | JGI IMG/M metagenome (GOLD analysis project Ga0210030, IMG submission 183986) | Groundwater microbial communities from Crystal Geyser aquifers in Utah, USA - Crystal Geyser metaG 2015-23 (SPAdes) (version 2) | ecosystem: Environmental > Aquatic > Deep subsurface >...
CAATGATCACATCCATCATGATTAGTAGGGCGTTCTCATACGCCCGACTTTGGCCGCCAGCGTGAGAGAACGCTGGCTAATCAAGGCCAATAATGGCATCAAGCAAGATGTGGGTAATCACCACGAAGCAATCCGTTGACGAAATCCGTTGTCAAACTCCACTAAAGGCCGAGAATCCTCCATCCACCGGCACAACGATGCCAGTGACGAAGGCCGCGGCGGGTGAAACCAGCCAGAGCAGTGCGCCCAGCAGGTCTTCCGGCGCGCCGAAACGTTTCATCGGGGTGTGGTCAAGGATGGACTGGCCGCGCCGCGTCAGCGAACCGTCCTCGTCAAGCAGCAGGCGGCGGTTTTGGTCGCCGATAAAAAAGCCGGGGGCGATGGCATTGACGCGTATCTGCGCTGAATATTCCTGCGCCATGTGCACCGCCAGCCACTGCGTGAAGTTGCTCACGCCCGCCTTCGCCGCCGAATAGGCCGGGATGCGCGTCAGCGGGCGGAAGGCGTTCATCGAAGAGATGTTCAGAATGACGCCGCTTTTTTGCGCCGCCATGATTTTGCCGAAGACCTGCGAAGGCAGAATTGTTCCCATCAGGTTCAGGTCAAAGACCCAGCGCAAGGCGTCGGTGGGTAAATCAAAAAAGGATTGCTCCGCGTTGGTGGTGGCCTGCGGTTTGTTTCCGCCCGCGCCGTTGACCAGGATGTCCACCCGGCCGAATTTTGCCAGCACTTCCTGCGCGGCGGCTTCGAGACTGGCTTTGTCGAGCACGTTGCACGCCGCGCCGATGGCATCCCCGCCATTCGCTCGAATATCAGCGGCAAGATTTTCGGCAGCCTCGGCATTCAGGTCCAGCACAGCGACTTTCGCCCCGACTGCGACCAGCGCCCGGCACATCGCCGCGCACAGCACGCCCGCGCCGCCGGTCACGACGGCGGTCTTGCCGGAGATGTCGTAGTATTTTTGGAAGGAGGAGATGTCCATAGAAATTCTCTCGCTAAACATCCGATTAGTGTGCGCTCTCTAGCGCACACGGTCGGCGTTAGAGAACGCCGACTAATCTGGAGTAATGAATGGCTGCAAATGCCGGATGAAATGCCTTTCCAAATTGGCGGCGTAGGCCTCGGGGTTGGCGCGCAGGAGGTCCATTAAGCGGGAATAGAAGCGCCAGTCGCCGGCGGCGGTTTTCTCGGTCAGCACCGAGCCGAAGGTCACGTGCAGAATTTCGCGGGCATCGAACTGTTCGAGCAAGGCAGGCGGGTCTTTTACATCTTCCGGCAGCGGTGCGCGCCCCAACTCCGCCGAGACGTGGTAACTGGCGCGGTCGTTTTCATAACGCTCGCGGGCGAAGGCATAAATTTCGCGGAAGAGGTTTGCGTCCAGCGCGGCGATGGTGCGCAGGGCTTCGAGGTAACTCGTTCCGGCGGTTTTGATGTGGATGCGCTTCCCCCAGTGTTTCGCCAGCAGCGGGTAGACGCTGAACTTGTCCGAGCCGGAGTGCAGGCTGATCTTATATGTGCCAAAGTGAGCCGTCACGGCGGCGTGCCGCGCCAGCTCTGCATCCAGCGTGGCCAGAGCCTGCCCTCCCGGAAGGACACCGGGACGGTGTGAGTTCATCGAAGGGTCGCCGATGTAATCCACACCCTTCTCGAAGCGGCCAATGAAGCGCGGCGCTAGCGAGGTGAAGCGGACGCCCAGGCGGATCAGTTCGCTGGCAATGAAGAAATGTTCCAACGGCGTGGTCGGCGCGTCGGTCTCATCCACAGAGACCTCGAAATCGAAATTGTCTTTCATCTCGGACAGGCGCTGGTACATGCTGACCGTGTGTTCAATTGCTTTCCCATACTTGAGCGCCGCCCGCAGCAGGGACTGGCGGTCGAACCGTCCCCAGGGTTGTTCCTCTTTGGAATGGAGATACAGCGCTTCCAGCCGGTCCCAATCCAACCCGTGCGCCTTTTCCTCCAAAACGAAGAGTGGATCGGCAGCGGCGGCGTTGTCCACATGCGCGCCGGGATCAACGGTGAAGAAGGTATAGCCCGCCGCGACGAAAGGCGGCAGGTCGTCGAGTGATTTCAAGTGGTCAGCGTCCGCGCCCCAGGGAGCATCCCAGCCAGCCGCTTCGACCGCCCGCCGGGCGTCATTCAGCACCTGCTGCGGGGTGCGCCCGGTGCGGGTGTTCTCGCGCACGGATTGCTGGGCGAAGATCGGTTGAACATTGAAGGTTGAATGTTGAAGGTTGGCAACGTGGCGCAGCGCGGCAATATGTCCGCGTGTGGCGAGTCCGATGCGGTCGCCGAAGCCGAAGGAGGGCTTGATGGAGAGAGGGGTCAGCATGGCATTATCCACGAAGTAGTTTACTCATTTCTTGGCGAAAAGTCAATATTTTGAAAGATTACTTGCAAATAATAAAAAAATGTTGTATGATTTGCAGAACACGCTCGCTCCATTCCTGAAAGGTGAACATCATGAAAAAAGATATCGAAGCCGTATTCCTGGATGTCGGCAACACGCTGCGGATCGTGATCGAAGACAAGGATTTCATCACCCAGTCCAAACGCCAGCTTGTAGAATTGACCGGAGCCCAGGAGACCCCCGATGCGTTCCATAAAAAACTCGAGGAGCGCTACAAAGTCTTGCGGAAGCGGGCAAAGGAAAAACTGATCGAGGCCTCCGAAAAGGAAATGTGGACTAAATGGATGCTGCCGGATTTCCCGGCTGATAGAATTGCACCACTGTCGAGCAAGCTGACCCGCCTGTGGCGTGATTGCGATGGCCGGCGTGTTCCTCGGGAAGATGTAAAGGATACTGTAATTGAACTGAGTAAGCGCGGCTACCTTCTGGGGATCATTGCCAACACCATTACCGAGACGGAAATCCCGGATTATTTGGAAGCGGACGGCCTGAGCGGTTATTTCAAGACGGTCGTTCTTTCCTCGAAGGTTGGAATACGAAAGCCGAACCCGGAGATCTACTGGGAAGCCGCCCGCAGGATCGGGGTCGAACCGGCAAAATGCGTCTATGTAGGCGACAATCCCGTCCGCGATGTGGAGGGCACCCGGGCGGCTGGTTATGGGATGTTTATCCTGTTTTTCGAGCCGGCAACGCAAGCCAAAGAACCGCCCACCGGGGAGATTAAACCCGATTACACCATCCGCGAAATGAAGGATTTGCTGGATATTTTTCCGTCCAGAAGGTGATGCAATGACCGTAAATATCGAAGCCGTTTTTCTTGATCTTGGCGATACCATGCGGATACTCGTGAAGGACGAGAAGCATCAATCTCGGGCGCGACGCAGGATTGTCGAGTTGGTAGGCACGGACGAGAATCCCGAAGCATTTTACGAAACGCTGAATGCCCGCTATAAAACATACCGCGATTGGGCTTTCGAGAATATGAGGGAAGCCCCTGAGGCGGAATTGTGGACGCGCTGGATGACGCCGGAATTCCCTGCCGAGAGGATCATTCCGCACGCAGTGGAACTGAGTTTTCAATTCCGCCAATCCAAGGGACGGCGGGTGTTGGTGGATGGCGGCAAGGAAGTTGTCGTTGAACTGCATAGGCGCGGCTATATCCTGGGGATCATCAGCAATCTCATCACCTCGCAGGAAGTTCCGGATTGGATGGAAGCGGACGGTTTTACGCCCTATTTCAAGTCGGTGCTGCTTTCGTCTGTTTATGGAATACGCAAACCGCACCCGGCCATCTATCACGAAGCGGCGCGCCGGGCCGGGGTCGAACCGGAGCGCTGCGCGTACGTGGGCGACAACCTCGATCGCGATGTAACCGGCACCCGCGCGGCCGGATTTGGCATGGTCATTATCATGATCTCGCTGGAAGAACTGGCCGAAGCCGAGATTACCGACGAGAACCGGCCTGACGTCATCATTCACGAGTTCCGCGAACTCCTGGATATTTTCCCGGCGGCAAGTAGGTAACGCTTGAAACCAAAGGATTTGCGAATGTTCCTTGAGCATCTTCCCCGTCCCGTGCTGGAACCGGGACTACCACGTGGGGCTGTCTCCCTGGCGAGGGTTGTCAGGGAGCTATACAGCGAGGGGCAGACGGATTATTCGCTCGAGCCGATTATCCTGACGGATGTGCAGGGCCAGCCCATCGGTCGTATCCAAGATGGCGACGCGGTCGTCTTTTGCTGCCGCCGCGGCGAGCGCGAAATCCAGTTGACAGAAGCATTTACGGAGTCTGGTTTTGATCGCTTCCCGCGTCCAGATTTCCAGAACCTCACCTTTGTCATCCTGACGCTATATCACGAAAAATTCAAAGACCTGCCGGTCGCTTTCGCGCCGACGAAAATCAAGGACACCCTGGGTGAAATCGTCAGTCGTGCGGGCTTGCGCCAGTTGCGCGTCGCCGAGTCCGAAAAATTCGCGCACGTCACCTTTTTCTTCAACGGCGAGGACAACCAGCCGTTCGTGGGCGAAGAGGATGTGCGCATCCCGTCGCCCAAAGGTATTCCATTCGATCAAGTACCGGAACTGAGTCTGGCGCAAGTCACTGGGCAGGTTTTGCGCGGCATCGAAAAGCGGTACGATTTGGTCGTGACCAACTTTGCCAACGGCGATGTGATCGGTCATACGGCCAATCGCGAGGCAAAAATCAAATGCGCCGAAATCGTGGATGCCCGGCTGGGAGAGGTTGTTGACGCCGCGCTCGCCGCCGACTATGTAGTCCTCGTGACAGCCGATCACGGGAATCTGGAGGAACTCACCAACGCTGACGGCACACCCAATGGTTCGCATACAACAAATCCGGTTCCGTTCATTCTGATTGATCCGCGCGCCACCTCCACCTTCGACCTGCGCGATGGCAAACTGGCAGACCTCGCCCCGACGGTTTTGTCCGCGCTCGACCTCGCGCAACCGAGCGGCATGGATGGCGCGAGTCTTGTGCCCGGTCACGATTGGGGCGGGCAGCGGCGTGTGCTGCTGGTTATTCTCGACGGTTGGGGCATCGGCAAAGAGGATGATACCAACCCGATCTTCCTCGCCCAGACTCCGGTATGGGACGCCTTGACGCGTCGTTATCCATGCAGCCAGTTACAGGCCGCAGGCGAGGCGGTGGGGCTGAAAGCCGGCAAAGCGGGGAACTCCGAAGCCGGTCACATGAATATCGGCGCGGGGCGCGTTGTGCTGCAAGACGATGTACGCCTTGACCTTGCCATGCAAGATGGTTCGTTCTACACCAATGAGACCTTTTGCCGCGTCATTAACGATGTCCGGCAGCGCGGCGCCAGCCTGCACCTGATCGGCCTGCTCACCGAAAAGAGTTCGCACGGCTCGATCCATTACCCGCTGGCCCTGCTGAAGATGGCAAAGGAAAAAGGACTCGACAAAGTTTACCTGCATGTCATCTTCGACGGGCGCAGCACCGCGCCGGGCAGCGCCCCGGCCCTGCTCGAAAAACTCGAAGCGCAGGTGGACGAAATCGGCGTCGGGCAGGTCGTCTCCGGGGTGGGACGCGGCCTCGCCCTCGACCGGGACGGCAACTACGCCAAGATCAAACGCGCCTTCGACGCGCTCGTGAACGGTGTGGGCAAACCCTGCCCCCTGAAATAAGGGAGATTTTATGGATTTCGACTTATTGAGCGAACTCATCACCCCAGCCAGGACAAAGATCGTCTTGCTCATCCTGGACGGACTCGGCGGACTGCCGCGCGAACCGGGCGGCAAGACCGAACTCGAGACTGCCCGCACCCCCAACCTGGACGCGCTGGCGGCGCGTTCGTCCCTCGGACTGACGGTGCCTGTCGGCCCGGGAATCACGCCCGGCAGCGGCCCCGGTCACCTGGCCATCTTCGGCTATGACCCGATCGAGTATGAAATTGGGCGGGGAGCACTGGAAGCCCTGGGTGTGGATTTCGAACTTGGGCCCAAGGATGTGGCGGCGCGCGGCAACTTTTGCACGGTGGACGCAAAAGGCATCCTCACCGACCGCCGCGCCGGACGTCTCCCCACACAGGAGAGCCGCAAACTGGCCGAACTCCTGCGCACCATCAAAATGGACGGCGTGGAATTTTTCGTCGAGCCGGTCAAGGAACACCGCTTCGCCTTTGTCATGCGCGGCGAGAGCCTCGGGGACGCGCTGTCAGAGACCGACCCGCTCAAGGTGGGCGTTGCAGACCTCCCGGTCCGCGCCCTGAAGCGGGACTCGGAGAAGGCCGCGCAATACGTCAACCGGTTCGTTGCCGAAGCCCGCAAATTGCTGGCCGACCAGAGTCCCGCGAACATGATCCTGCTGCGCGGCTTCGCCAAATTGCCGGTGATGCCGACGTACCCGGAGTTATTCGGCCTGCGCGCCGCAGCCATTGCGCTGGGCGGCATGTATCGCGGGGTTGCGAGGCTGGTCGGAATGGAAGTGCTGCCGGTGGACGGGGATGCGCTGGCGGATGAATTTGCGGCGCTGGAAAAGTATTGGCACGATTTCGATTTCTTCTACCTGCACGTCAAGAAAACCGACACCTGCGGCGAGAACGGTGACTTCGACGGCAAGGTGCGCGCCATCGAGGAAGTGGACGCGCTCCTGCCGCGCCTGCTGGCGCTCGCGCCGGACGTGGTCATCGTCGGCGGCGATCACTCCTCGCCCGCGGTGCTGAAGGCGCACTCGTGGCATCCGGTGCCGACGCTGCTGTATTCCAAGGTCGTCCGGGAGGATGGCATCGCCGAATTCGGTGAACGCGCCTGTGCGCGCGGCAGTCTCGGCGTCTTGCCGGCGAAATACATCCTGCCGCTTGCCCTGGCCAACGCCGGGCGGATCGCCAAGTATGGCGCGTAGTAGCCAGACTTCCGAAGTCTCGGAGACTTCGGAAGTCTGAGGCGACACGAGAACCTAATTCGTTCAACAAGGACGCCTTATGTCTATCTCTGACACTTTATCCAGTCCAGAAGCATTTTCTGAACTCCTGTTTGACAAAATGAAGTGCCTCAATCCCGCCATCGCGGACATGGAACCCTATGAATTCCGCTATGCGCTGAACAACCTGGCTCCCGAAAAGGGCTGGGATTCCGTGAAACTGGATACAGCGGATGAAATCGAACACCGCATCAGCCGCCGCGAGTTCTATGCGGGCATCCAGATCAAGCCGAGGGTGGACGACCGCATCGTGCTGGACGAAAACATCGTCAGGCTGACGACCATGCTTTTCGTCGGCTTGGTCACGGGCGAGTATGACGAGGCCTGGGTGAAAGCCCACTTTTTCTTCGACGTGCGCGGCTTTTTCTTCCTGCACCGCACAACCTACTTCACCGATAAAATCCGCGCTCACTTCGGCGGCAAGCCGTTCAGGCAGTTCGAGCAGAAGCAAAAGGGATTCGAGCGTTTGCAGGATGTGGGCTACAAAGCCTTCCAGGAAGCCAATGCGGAAGTGGACCAACTTTTCATCGAGAGTGTGATGAAACTCATCGCCGCGCGCGGCACCCCGATCCTGCTCGCCATTGCCGGGCCGACCGCGGCCGGGAAAACCGAAATCGTCGAGCGTCTGCGCGTTACCTTCGAGCAGGCGGGCCAGCAAGTCACCTCCATTGAGATGGACAACTTTCTGACCGACCGCGATTACCGCGAGGCGAAGGGCATCTTTACGCAGGGCAAGCAAGCCCTGCACTTCGAGCTGTTCGAGCAAAGCCTGGAGGACATCACGCACGGAAAGAAGATCAGCATCCCCCGCTATGATTTTATTTTCGCCACCTCCAGCCATGACCTGAACGGAAACCTGAAGCCGGGCGGCGTTCCGATCGAGATCGAGCCAGCCGATATCATTTTTATCGAGGGTAATTTCCCATTCCTGTTTGAGGAAGTTGTCCATCTGATAGGCCTCAAAGTGGTGTATCTGACCGATGACCCGGTCCGCTTGAAGCGCAAATGGAAGCGCGATATAGATTATCGCAAGAAATACGAACCCACCTACTTCCGCAATCGGTTTTTCAAAGACCAGTTCATCATGGCTCAGATAGCCTACCGGCCCCAGATGGAAGTATGCGATATCGTCGTGGATACCTCTGGCGCGGCGCTATGGACGACCCCCGAAAACGCTGAAATCCTGGCAAGCATTTGAAGAGCCAGTCCCGATTGATCTCAGTCAGAAGTTTTTAAGTGTGTTCTGAAAGATCGGAGCACGCAAAGACCGTATGACGATTCCTCCGGCTTTCAAATCCAGGCCGTTCCTGATGTACTGGATTGGTCACCTGATTTCAATCGCAGGTTCACAGATGCAACTGTGGGCGCTGTACTGGCATCTCCGCACGATATCGGATCAGCCTGTGGTCATCAGCGGTATCGGCCTGGTGCGGTTCCTTCCAGTGATTCTCCTCTCCCTGATCGCCGGAGTCGCTGCGGACCGGTTCGACCGTCGAAAAATGGCGATCCTTACCCAAATCGCACTGGGTTTAGTTGCCCTAATGCTTGGCCTAACCACCTCGTGGGGCGTAATGACGTTATGGTTGTTATTCGGTCTGGTGACCATTCAATCGGTGGCCGTGGCTTTTGATGGCCCTGCCAGGCAAGCCCTCATCCCTTCCCTGGTACCGCGTGAAAACCTGGCAAACGCTTACAGCCTGACCTCCATCGCCTCCAAAGTGGGAGGCATTCTGGGGCCGGCGATCTGCGGGGTCGTGATCGCCTTTTTGGGCCTGCAATGGGCGTACTGGATCAACGCCATTTCCTATCTGGCTGTCATCGCGGCGCTGATTGCGATGGGCGATATTCGAACAGTAATTGAAAAGAAAGCCTTCGAACTGCGTGGTAGTCCCGGTTCCAGCGAGATAGTCCCGGTTCCCGCACGGGGCACGGGACGAGGAACATTCCGTGATATCCGGGAAGGGATCGAATTCATCAAAAACTCTCCCATCATCTTCTCAGTCATGATCCTGGATTTCTTTGGCACTTTCTTCTCATCGGCGAATACCCTGCTGCCCTTCGTGGCCAGGGATATTCTGCATGTCGGTCCGATCCAGTATGGCTGGTTGTCTGCTTCCCAATCAATTGGTACCGTGATCATTGGATTATATCTTTCGCAGAAGACCAAACTCCTTCGCCAGGGAATGTTGATTTCCATTTCTGTGGCAATGTTCGGCCTGGCTACGATACTCTTCGGGATTTCCACCTCGTTCTGGTTGACCATGCTGGCGCTCATCCTGATTGGCGTCTTTGACGGATTGAGTACGATCATTCGCAACACGGTGAGACAACTGCTGACGCCGGATGCAATGCGCGGACGCATGATGAGCATCACCCAGATATTCTTCAAGGGTGGTCCGCAGCTCGGAGAAGTGGAATCCGGTCTGGCAGCGCAGATTTTCGGGCTGCCATTTGCGATTGTCTCGGGTGGGGTCGGTTGTGTGATGGCCGCCTGTATCGTGGTAAGAAAGATCCCACAGCTTTGGAATTACAACGGAGACGAGGCAATCCAGGATATTTCGTGAAAGAATACTTGCATTATTTGAAAAAATGTTGTATCATTTGCAAATGTAATTTTGTTTGCAAAAATATTAAATTTGAAAGCTCTCTTTGTACCCAGTTTCCAGATGAGGTCAGACGATGAACGAAGAAAAAGCCCAAAGTGTTGTTGACTTCAGCCAGGTAATCAGCGAGCACTATAACCAGCTCACTAAAAGTGAAAAAAACATCGCCAATTACTTGCGGAAGAATCAGGAGGAATCGGCCTTCCTGTCAGCTGGGGAGCTGGCGGACCGGCTGAAGTTGAGTGAGGCCACGATGGTGCGGTTTGCGCGCAATATAGGCTTCGATAGTTACCCGGCCATGCGCGCGGTTTTGCAGGAAAATTTCCGCCGCCGGGTGACACATTCGGCGAGGCTGCGCGGTCGCCTGGATGATTTGCGCGAGGCGGGGGATATCTTCGAGCGGCTGGTGGTTTCCGAAATAGATTACATGAGCCAGGCGCTGGAGACCGTAGACCGGCAGGCGTTACATCGAGCTGTCGAATTACTGCGGTCTCGTAAGCGCATTTTTGTTTTTGGCGTTGGCCCATCGGTTTCCTTGGTGGACCTGATGGAAATCCGCCTGGAGCGTTTTGGCCGGCAGGTGATCCCGCTCAAGACCGCGGGGCGGGAAATCCTGGAACCTCTCCAGTTGATGACCGATCAGGACCTTTTGTTCGTGATCTGCTTTTTCGATATCTCGGCCGCCTTGCAGCTTGTCCTGGATTATGCCAAAGAGGTGCACTGCCCGGTCATCATGCTGACCGACACCCTCGGCTCGATCATCGGGGACAAGGCGGATGTCGTCCTGGCTGCCAGGCGCGGGCCGATGGCCGAGTTCCATTCGCTGGTTGTGCCGATGACGGTTATAAACACGCTTCTATTGGCCGTTGCCCAGGAAGATCAAGAACAGGTAATGACGAATCTGGATAAGCTGGATCAATTGCGCGAGCGTTTCAAGAAAATTACCGGATCAACAATCTAGGGTTTTCATCCAAATCAGGAGAACATATATATGACGGCTTCCGAATCGGTATTGCAGCCAACATCCATGCGCATGCTTGCCTCGTTCAGGAGGTTTCTCCACTGGTTGACGAGCATAAGGGTGGTCCTGTCGTTGATCATGCTGGTTTTGATGTTCGTCTTTGTCATCATCCCTTTGTATAGCTTGGTTGAGACCACGGTGACCTGGTCGCAACACGATCTCACCCGCGTCCCGGATGCTGTCGTAGGCGAGTTAACCATTTTTCACTGGGTCAGGATGTTGACAGGCGTGATTGGTCGAATTTATACGTATACCCCACTGCAGCATTCGATGACCATCGCCATTGGGGCCACACTGCTGTCGCTGTTGATCGGTGGAGCGCTGGCCTGGCTGGTGGTGCGCACCGATATGCCGGGCAGAAGGATCATCAATCAACTGGCGGTGCTGCCCTACATCATGCCGTCCTGGACCATCGCCCAAGCCTGGCTCGTGTTGTTCAAGAACCGGCTTACTGGCGGAACGCCGGGACTTTTCGAGTTCCTGGTGGGACAGGCGCCCCCCAAACTGGTTGTCGTACGGGCCGGTGCCGATCATCATCTGCAGCGCGCTGCATTACTACACTTTCTTTTTCCTGTTCGTGTCGGCGGCGCTGATTCCATCGATTCCAACCTGGAAGAAGCCGGGGACCTGATGGGCGCCAGCCGCGGGCGCATCCTGCGCAAGATCACCTTCCCGCTCGTCATACCGGCCATCCTTTCGGGTGTCATCATGACCTTTTCCAAGGTGATGGGCACCTTCGGCGGGCCGAATATTTTAGGCTTGCCGGTCAGGTACTATGTCGTTGCCACCATGATCCGCGGTAGTATGGCGGCTCAAGAGAAAGGGGATGCCTTTGTACTGGCGATTGTGTTGATCTTGTTTGCCATAACCACCATTTCACTCAACCAGAGACTGGTCGGCACGCGCAGGAGTTACGAGACGATCGGCGGGCGCGGCTTCGTTGCGCGGTTGAACAAGCTGGGGAAAATGAAACGTGTACTGTTTATAGCCGTGATCATTTTTCAGATCCTGGTCATCGCCGTTCCGATTGGCCTTCTGCTCTATAACACATTAATGTTGATTGATGGGAATTACAGCCTGAACAATCTCACCTTGCAGCACTGGATTGGACCGAGAAATACAGTTTATAACCATGGAGAGCCTGGCGTCCTGCGTAACCCGATCATATATTCAGCCGCCTGGAATTCGATCAAACTGGCGCTGTGGACAGCCTTTTGCACGGCCCTGCTCGGAATCGTCCTTGGTTACGCCATTGTCAAAGGCCGGGGCACGCGGCTTTCCAAACTGGTCGAGCAACTGGCCTTCATCCCGTATATCATCCCGGGCATCGCCTTTGGCGCGGTTTACATTGCGATGTTCGCCAGAAAGCTGGGGCCGATCCCGCCTTTGTACGGGACCTTCGCACTGCTGGTGATCGTCTCAGTGACGAAACATATTCCGTTTTCTTCCCGTTCGGGGGTTTCGGCCATGATGCAGGTCGGCCGGGAGCTGGAGGAGGCCGGCATAGTGGCCGGCGCCAACGTCTGGCAGCGCTTCCGGCGCATCATCTTTCCGCTCACCAGCAGCGGCTTCATGTCCGGCTTTTTAATGACCTTCATCACCACCATGCGGGAGCTTTCCTTGATCATCCTGCTGGTGACTCCAACCACCCAACTGCTGGCCAGCCAGACCATGCAGTATACCGAGAACGGAGACGGCCAGGAAGCAAACGCGGTCATCCTGATCCTGATCGCGATCGTCGTGCTTGGCAACTTCATTATTGGACGGTTTAGCCGGGGCAGCAGTCTTCAAAAAGGCCTGGGAATGTAGCGAGAGGAAATCATGAGTACAACCATCACTATTAATAATCTCACCAAACGTTTTGGCAAAGTTGTTGCGCTTGACAATGTCAACCTGTCAATCGAACCAGGAACGTTCGTAACCCTGCTGGGTCCTTCCGGGTGCGGCAAGACGACCCTGCTGCGCTGCGTGGCCGGTCTCGAAGACCCGGATGGAGGCGAGATCTACATTGGCGATCAACTGGTTTTTTCTTACGACAAGGGCATAACGCTGCCTTCTGGAAAACGCGACTTGGGGCTGGTATTCCAAAATTATGCCTTGTGGCCGCATATGAAGGTGGATAAGAACATCACTTTTGCGCTCGAGATCCAGAAACTGGGCAAGGAAGAAATGGGGAAACGTGTCAAGGAATCGTTGGCGGAAGTAAAAATGGAAGGCTATGAAGACCGCTATCCGCGCGAGATGAGCGGCGGGCAGCAGCAGCGCATCGCCCTGGCGCGCATGTTAGCCTATCGCCCCAAGGTATTCCTGATGGATGAACCGCTTTCCAACCTGGACGCCCGCCTGCGCATGGACATGCGCGCTGAACTCAAACGCCTGCACCATATTTCCGGCGCCACCACCATTTATGTGACCCACGATCAGGTGGAAGCATTGACGATGTCCACCAAAATCGCCGTCATGAAGGAAGGTGTTCTTCAACAACTGGACACCCCCGACATTGTTTACCATTACCCGGCCAATTTATTCGTGGCTGATTTCATCGGCAACCCAAAAGTGAACCTGTTGGATGGCGTGGTGAACGGCAAGAATGTAGTCAACATAGGCCCATTCAAGCTCGCGATTGATAATATTAACGCTACCGGCAAAGTGGTGGTCAGCATACGGCCGGAAGATATCACCATCTCGACGCAACCCGTCCCGGGAGCGGTGGAGTTCAGCGCCTATTCCGTCCTGCCCTCCGGAGCCGACTCGACCATTATCGCCCGCCTGGGTGAGGTGGAGCTTACCATCAGAGAAATGGGCATCAGTAAGATCAAGATGGACCAAAAGATCTGGTTGACCTTCGACCCCCAAACGTTGAACCTGTACGACAAAGAAAGCGGCAACCTCATTGCTTCCTGAAAATAATCGGAGCAGACTGCTTTGTTTCGTCTCCGTAACTGCCTATATTGACGATCAGCATGTGAAAGGAGGCACGCAAAAGATAAAGTATCCAGGAAAAGAACCTCGTGTTTAATTCAATCTGTTTCCAACTATGTAAGGAGGAAGAAATGAAAGCGTTCGTAAAGTTAATCACTCTGGTGGTTTTGTTCAGCTTGGTCGTGAGCTGCGGCGGCACACCGGCTACGACAGTGGCAACTGAACCCCCCGCCACTCAGCCCCCCGCAACTCAGCCCCCCGCCACCGAAGTACCTCTCACGGCGGCGGAGCAATGGGCCAAGGACAATGGCCTCGGCCCATACCAGCCCGCCGAGGAAGACTGGGCGGCTGTTGAAGCGGCGGCAAAGCTGGAAGGGTCAGTGTGTGTGTATTCCAACTCTTCCAAAATTGCGAAAGTAGTGGACGCCTGGAATGAGTTATACCCGGACATCGCACTTGATTGCGGAGATACCGATGATATCGCCGTCAAAATGCAGGCGGAGCAGGAAGCCGGGAACGTGGTCGGCGATGTCTGGTACCAAAGCAGTGGCCACATTCTGTACGGTTTGTTCGTTCCCAACCAATGGATCTGGTCATACGTCCCGCCGGGTGTGGTGGAACCGGAATTGACCCCCGAGCAGCCATTTGCGATTGCACGTCACTCCATCGACGTATGGGGCTACAACAACGAGGTTGACGCGGCATGCCCGTTCACCAACTGGTGGGAGTTGACCGAGCCGAAGTTTACGGGGAAAGTCTACATGGAAGATCCCATGACCAATGTCAGCGATATGGCTAAGTGGGCTACAGTTGTTCAACATGCTGACGAAATGGCTACAGCCTACAAGGATCTTTACGGCGTGGATTGGACCACCGACCCGGCTGCCGCGCCGGATGCCTTTGGACAGACAGTCGATAATGCCGGATGGCTGTTCCTCAAGAAGCTGGCCCAAAATCAACCCGGCATTGAGCCCGGTGGCGATGAGGTCGACGCGGCTTATGCGACGCTGGGCATGGATCCAACGGTGGAACCGGGGGTGGGCTGGACCGGTTGGGATAGTGTTGAGGCAACTGCGGATGGCGAAATTGCCATGGCGCCCTGCCTGGATGTCAAACCGGTCTTTGGTTTGGAGAAGACCACCTACCTGGGAATTGCTGCTTTCGCCCCGCACCCCAATGCGGCCAAGCTGTTCATCAATTTTACTCTCACGACAGAGAAAGGCCAAAAACCCTGGATGAAAGTAGGCGTTTACTCTGCCCAACCATCTAGACCGGTTCCCGAAGGCGCCTTGCCGTTTGAGGAAATGCACGCGGGTACCTGGGCTACGGATCCTGTGTTCGGCTGGGAGTGGGCCGCCAAGGTGCGCGACTTCTGGGCTATCAGCCTGCTTTCCGCTCCGTAAAAAGTGCTTGGTCGGAATCGAATCGGTTTCTTTGGACACGGACGCAGCTTGTCCGTGTCCAAAGACTTTCATGATGGCGTATTAGAAAAAACCTGCATCAACAACAGGTTCCAAAGGAACACCTGGAGGCAGGGCCGATCCCAGGTGTGATACAAGGGTTTTCCAAGATGTGGAGACAAGCGGTATGACCATCCGGGCTGTTTTCTTCGATATGGGCGGCACCATCGAGACCTATGGGTATACGCGTGCGCTGCGCCTGGCAGCGACGCCCGGCATTCAGCAGCGCCTCCTTTCAGCCGGGATTGACCTGCATCTCGACAACGAGCAACTGTATCGAGTGGTGTCAGATGGACTGGAGCGTTATCACCAGTGGAGTTTGAAAAACCTGGATGAACTTTCTCCGAGTCAGGTCTGGCGCGAGTACATCTTGGGTGATTGTTAGCATTCAACACCCCTCGCAGAAGGGGTGGCCGGGTGCGTTTGGGAGTAGACTTCCCGATGGTTAGGAACGGGAACGTCCTGCTCCGG
>Ga0210030_1001748_pt1 | contig 15291 bp, 9 predicted proteins | sample CryGeymeta201523_FD_183986 | JGI IMG/M metagenome (GOLD analysis project Ga0210030, IMG submission 183986) | Groundwater microbial communities from Crystal Geyser aquifers in Utah, USA - Crystal Geyser metaG 2015-23 (SPAdes) (version 2) | ecosystem: Environmental > Aquatic > Deep subsurface >...
TATCCGATCGCTCAGACATATACTGTACTCTCCTCGATGCTTCTTGCGATGCGCTCGATTCTGATCCCATGGATGCCTGCAGGGGTAAGTATATCAACACGCTTTCCCAAGAGGCTCTCGATATATTCGGAAAACTCAACAAATCGGAATCCTATCGGACGTTCAAACTCAACGACAAGATCAATATCGCTTGTCTCGGTCGAGATCCCCTTGGCATAAGAGCCAAACAGGCCGATCCGTTTCACCCCATACTCGGAGACAAGGAATGGATACTTCTCTCGCAGAATTCTGGTAATATCTTCCCTCGTCAACATCACGAACTCCTTACGCTATTTGCCCCACGTGTCGCGCGATGAGGCATCTCCCAATGGATATCTTTCCCCTGACCTGTCGTCCTCCGCTCATTCTCCTGTTTCGCAGTAAGGCTCTGGTGAACCGAATAGTAGCTTTGCGAATGAGCGTGAGCGGATTATAGCCAAAAAGGGGAGTGAAAACAAGAGGAATATGGGGGAGGGGTCTGCGACAAATTTATGGGTAAACGTTTCTCTAAGAGCGTCATTCCCCGACCCCCTGATCGAGTCAGAGGGCATGCTTGATCGGGGAATCCAGACAATTAAGGAACTGGATTGTCCGGTCGGGCCTGTCCTCCGACTTGATCGGGGGACCGGACAATGACAACTATATGTAATCCTGACGTGCACCCACAAATTTGTCGCAGACCCGTGGGGGAGAAACAGAAAACAGCTTTTTCAAAAACCTTCTCGAGATCAAAGATCCCGAAGAAGCTCCATAAACTCCTTCTCATCAAGACACTTGACCCCGAGCTCCCGGGCCTTTTTGTATTTGGAGCCGGGGGACTCGCCCACGACCACGTAATCGGTGTTTTTACTCACGGAACCGGACGGCGCCCCGCCCAAGGCCTTGACTCTTGCTTCAGCCTCATGCCGGGGGATGGAGATCTCACCGGTGAAGACAAACTTCTTCCCCGCAAGGGGGAGCGGTCCCTTGTCTGCGGGGTGTTCTTCCTTGACCCGGATGCCGGCCTGTTCCAGCCTACGGAGTACTGCCCGGTTCTTCTCCGTTCCGAAAAAGCTCCGGATACTCACTGCAATCTTGGGCCCCACCTCTTCGATCTCTTCGAGGTCCTCCATGGAGGCCCGCCCAAGATCTTCGAGACTCGGATACCGCCGGTCGAGGATCTCCGCGGTCTTGCTCCCTACGTGCCGGATCCCCAGGGCAAAGATCACGCGGGAAAGGGGGCGCTCCCTGCTCTGCCGGACGGCGGTGAGGAGATTCTCCGAGGATTTCTCTCCCATGCGTTCGAGCGCAATCAGATCCTCTTTTTTAAGATCATAGATATCCGCATAGTCCCGGATCATCTTCTTTGCAACGAGCTGTTCGATCAGGGCCTCTCCCATCCCCTCGATATCCATGGCCCCCCTGGAGACGAAATGCTCGATGGTTCTCTGGAGCTGCGCCGGGCAGAAGGGATTCACGCAGCGCCAGGCCGCTTCGTCTTCGGGACGTTCGATTTTTCCCTCGCAGACCGGACAGGCGGCGGGCATCCGGAACGGGGACTCCCTTCCGGTCCGCCTGCTCAATACCACCTTGACCACCTTGGGGATCACGTCTCCGCCCTTCTCGATGATGACCGTGTCTCCCACACGAATGTCCTTGCGGCGGATTTCATCTTCATTGTGCAGGGTCGCCCGGCTGATGGTGGAACCCGCCAGGGTGACCGGCTTCAATACCGCCACGGGGGTGATGGTCCCGGTCCTCCCGACCTGGAGCCGGATCTCTTCGAGCACGGTGGTGGCCTGTCTGGCCGGAAACTTGTACGAGATGGCCCAGCGGGGGCTTTTGGCCGTGAACCCCAGCCGTTCCTGCTGGCTGATGGAGTCAATCTTGATGACCACGCCGTCGATGTCGTAGTCGAGGGTCTCCCTCTTGTCCGCCCATTCGTCGCAATAGCCGATCACCTCATCGATGCCTCGGCAGAGGCGATGATGGGGATTCACTCTGAAACCGAGGTCCGAAAGTGTGCTGAGCTTCTGATGGTGGAGGGTGAGGCCGCTTTCCAAGTCGACCAGATCGTAGATAAAGACATCCAAAGGCCTCCCTGCTGTCTGTTTTGAATTGAGAAGCTTGAGCGATCCGGCTGCGGCATTCCTGGGGTTGGCAAAGGCCTCTTCGTTCTCCTGCAGGCGTTCCCGGTTGACCCGTTCAAACCCGGACCGGGTCATATAGACCTCCCCCCTGACCTCGATGGTCCTGCGGGTCTCCGGGATGCGAAGCGGGATACTCCGGATGGTCCTGAGGTTGGCCGTGACATCATCCCCGGTGGTCCCGTCCCCTCGTGTCGCACCCTGGACGAAAAGACCGTCTTCATATCGGAGAGAGATGGCCACACCATCTATCTTGAGCTCGACCACATATTGAGGCGCCTCGCCCTTGAGAAGGCGCCGGACACGCTCTGCAAATTCATTCAGCTCTTCCCGGGAGTAGGTGTTTCCCAGGCTCAGCATGGGAGTGCTGTGCCTGACCGCCTGGAATCCCTGTACCGCGGCTCCGCCCACTCGCTGTGAAGGAGAGTCGGGCGTAACCAGATCCGGGTAGGCCTTTTCGATCCCGATCAGTTCGTTTAAAAGCTGGTCGTATTCGTAATCGGATATCTCGGGCTGGTTCTCGATGTAATAGAGACGGTTGTGCCGCTCGATCTCACGCCGCAGGATCCCGGCCCGAATCTTTGCTTCTTTCCTGTTCATCGTTCGATAGACTCACGACTTTCGATAGACTCACGACAAATGGGCTGCCGAACCACGAACCTCGATCAGTTCCCCGGTCTCTTCCTGACGTGCGGCAATCAGCCGGATCATCCTTCCGGACTGCCGGATCACCTCTTGCGCGGCCCGGCAGGCCAGACCAGGCTGGTTGTTGACCTCACTGAGGTGGGCCAGGACCACGCACGCCAGTTCTTCGTGGATCAGTTCGCGTAGCAAGGCGCAGGAGTCATCATTGGAGAGATGGCCGGTGCGGCCCATAATCCTCTGCTTCAGGGGCCAGGCGTAGGGCCCATCCTTGAGCATCTCCAAATCATGGTTGGATTCCAGGATCAGGACATGAGACCCCTTGAGACGTTCCCGGACCAGGGCCGGGGCATACCCCATGTCCGTGGCCAGCCCGAGCTTCTTTCCGTTTCTGAAAAAGGTAAACCCCATGGGGTTGGCCGCATCGTGCGGTACGGAAAAGGGTGAGATACGGATGTCCCCGATCATGAACGGGACCCCGGACTCAAAGGAGATGATCTCCGGAATCCACCCCAGGCGGTTTCCCGAGGCCTTGTGCGTATCCGGATGGATATAAACCGGCAGACCGAACCGCCTGGAGAAGGCCCCTGCGCCATGGACGTGGTCTTGATGTTCGTGAGAGATGAGGATGCCGTGCAATTGGGCCGGGTTGACGCCGATCCCGATAAGTCTCCTCTCAATCTCCCTGCCGCTCAGTCCGGCATCAATGAGGAGTTTGGTTTTTTCGGATTCAAGATAGATGGCGTTGCCGGAACTCCCGCTGGCCAGAACGGAAAATCTCACCCGACTCCCTTCATCTTTTAAATTCGGTTCATCTCCCAAATAGTGGGTAAAAAGGGTTCGAGGGTTGAAGATCCATAGGGTTCCAGGGGTCGAGGGGTCAAGGGTTCAAGTGAGATACTGAAACGCAAGCAAAATCTTCAGAGAAAAACACTGGAACCCTTGGACCCTATAATCCTCGGCCCCTTATGATTTTAGCACTTCACTTGACCCCTGGAATCCTTGACCCCTTGACCCCTGATGTTTTCACCCGCTCTTTTGGAGATGATCCTTATGTCATATCCCCTTTGGGGAGAAGATTCACACGTTAGAAGTCTTAATAAACTTCAAACTTGCATAACTCCTAACGGGATAAAGGTGCGGGAGCTTCACGCCTCCCGGAACCTGCAGATGTGCCGATAGTCACAGAAGTCCTCACACTTCTTCGGGTTGAGGGGGAACCGGCCCTGCCGGATGGCCCCTGCATATTCCCGGATGTGCCGCATGGATGCCTCCATGAGGCCGTCAAGGGCGTCATCGGCCTGGATCTGTATCTTCTTTTCCCCGGAGCGAAGAAGATAAAAAGAGCCGCTCTGCATCTCCCGTTGATTGGAAAAGATCGTCCTGGCCCATGCGGCATAGACCGGGAGCTGAAGGCTCACACCCCGCTCAATATCGGCTCTGTTCGGGGCTTTGTTCCCGGACTTGTAATCCACGATGGAGAAGATCGGTCTGCTGCCGGCCGCGCTGAGGTCGATCCGGTCCACCTTGCCGAGAATCCGGACCGATCCGGTGTCGGAATCGATGGTGAGCGGGTCGGCGGCGGAGAGGGGATCGCTCTGAGAAAAGGGTCTCATGCCGAAACAGACCTCGAAGTGCGACGGCACCTCCCCGGTTTTCCGGTGTTCCTCCATCTCCTGATTGAGGAACCGGTCCAGGGTCCGATGGACCTCCTCTTTCCGTATCTTCCAGATCTGTCTGTGCCCCGGCACTCCCTTGGCCTCTGCCCTGTTGAGCTCCTCTTCCACAATCCGGTGCAGGTTCTTCCTTGCCTGTTCAAGGTTATTCTCGGTGATGCCTGTCCCGGTTTCCTGGACATGGCCGGCATAGAAGCGCTGAAGGATCCGATGGTAAAGGCTTCCCAGGTCCCTAACCTCCACCTCATCTTCCACCTCTTCCAAGGGCAGGAGCTTAAGCTCTCGTTCGCAGAAGTAGTCAAAGGGACATACCCCGTAGCGCTCCAGCGCCGTGACCGAGAAGGGGGCCTCCTCCTTCCGGAGGAGCGCCGCGGCCTCGGGTCCGAGAAGACCCGAGTAGGGTCCTTCGCCCTGGTTTCTAACCTCAATCACCCGGAGTCCGTGCAGAATCTTTCCGATCTGATCCCGCCGTGTCCTGAGCAGAAGGTTGAACAGGGAGGGGACGTCCGGGTTTTTAGATGCAGGGCGGCAGAGGTTCAGGAAGGTGTACTCCAGGAGATCCTTGTCCCTGAAGATCTCTTCCCGGTCCGGGAGCGTATCATGGATGGAGATCTCCTGCTCTCGGATGGAGCCCTCTTCAAAAAGGTCCCTCACTCGGTCCAAGAACCGGGAGGCCGGAATCTCCCGTCCATCGGCATCGGTGCGGGGATAGGTGAGATAGAGGGCCCGGGTCGCCGAGGCGGCGCATAGGAGGAAAAGGACCTCTTCTTCTTCACGCCGATCCGAGGCGAGGGTGATCCACCGGTTTTGACTCAGGGTTTTGTTCAGGGCGGCCCGGTCTTTTTCCCGGAAGAGCGGGTCGGAGGGATGGGCCCGAGGGAAGCCTTCTTCCACGAGCCCGCCGATGAAGACCACGGGCCTTCTGAGTCCGCGCATGCCCGGGGCGTCGGTGACCAGCACGGCGTCTTCCATGGGCGGGTCGGGGACATACTGGACCTCGGAGAGGGTATGGTTCAGGATGCCTGTAAACTTGGAGAGCGAAATTTTCCGGCCGGTTTGCGCCGTCTCATGCTCATAAGCTATGTGCATGAGAAGCTCCCTGAAGGCATTTAGGCCCCGCTGGTCACGGCGGATCAGACGGAGATCGCTCCCTGCGGAGATCTGTTCTTCCATATGGAAGGATCGGATGATGTCGGAAATGGCGGTGACGAAACTCGTCAGTGGGGCCGGACCGGACAGGGTCGCCATGGCCTTGAGCAGGGCCCGGATGATTTTCATGCAGGCTTGGTAGTCTTTGATCTTTTTTATATTTTCTTTTATGCGTTCTTCTCTTTGCTCCAGTTCCTCGCTCGGGAGGTTCCCCTCCTGGAGCAGTCTCCGGTTCAGGTCAAGGTACCGGATCCTGGATGCAAATCGGCTCTCCCATTCCTCCTTGCCCCCATGGATCATGGCCTCTCTTGAAAGGGTGTCGAACCGCTCGGGAGGAAGATTCTCCTTGAGGAGGGGGTCGAACCGGATATAGGCTGAGCGGATCAGCCGGACGATGGATTCCCTCCGGTATCCATTCAGGGGAATCTCCAGGATTCCCATGATCGTTCGGATGAAGGGGTTGCTTCCCAGGGGGAGGCCGCTCCCCATGCGGATGGGGATGCCGTGGGAGCGGAAGACCTCCGGGACCTTGTCCTGGTAGTCCCGGAGGCTGCGGAAGACCACGGCGAAATCCTTGAAGCCGAGGCCCTGGTCACATTGGAGCCTGCGGATTTTTCTCGCGATTTCTTCCACCTCCCTGTAGGTTCCGGGCATTTTCAGGATCCGGATGGAGTCCCGGCACGGGATACGAAGGGGAGTTTGTCCGCTGTCGAGAAAATGCCTCGCAAGGTGATGAAGGGGGCTTCCGGGATCTATTCCAAGCGGGGAGAGGGTCGAAATCGAAGCATGCGGTAAGGTGCGGACCAGCCGGTTCAGCGTCCGCCGGATGAATGCCGGGCCCGGTCCTTCGCCGTGCTGATAGGGCAGGGTGATGACGAGATTTTTCAGGCTTGGAAGGGCCGATAGGGCGAGTAGCAGCCGAAGCTGAGTCGGAGTGAAGTCATAGAATCCCGTGACAAAGATCTTTTGCAGGCCGGCCATGGGCCCGGGGTTCAATCCGAGGCTCTCCGCTGTCAGCGGAAAGAGATCCTCCCGGTCCAGAAGGCCCCTGGCCCTGCGCCGGGTTTCGTACTCATGATAGATGTTTGCAGCCTCGATGATCCGGGGTGAGGCCCGGGCCGAAGAGGATCTTTCCAGAAACTCCTCTGAAGAGACGCCTGCATCCTTAAGCGTGCGAATGAAGTCGGATGCCAGGTCCATGAGGCCCCGGGTCTCTCTGAGCCCTGAAAGGCGCTCCATAGGCATTTCAGCAAGGACGGCCTGGACCATCCACTTGCGGACCAGGGGGGCGCCCACCCTGCCGGGAAGGGAAGAGCCGTCAAAAATCTCCATGCAGAGGTCGAGAAAGGTCATGATCCTGAGTCCGATGAATCCCTTGACTCCCGCTCCGGCGAGGATGGCCTCATGGATCGATTCGGCCTTGAGGTTGGAGGAGACCAGGATCAGGATCGTATGGCAGCGGTTTTCCAGGACGGCCGGAAGGATGTCGTTGAGGATGGCCTGCGTTTTGCCTGAACCAGGCGGGCCGGTGATGATCTCGACTCTGCACATGGAGTCTCTTTGTTCAGGTCCGTTCAAAAGGTTCAAAGAGTTTTTTATATTCATCCAGGGCGTATCGGTCGGTCATGCCGGCAATGTAGTCGCAGATGACCCGCTCACGGCCGGCTTGTTCGATCATCCGCTGGTATTTCTGGGGCAGAAGCGTCGGGTTTTCCCGGTAGATATTAAAAAGAGCGGAGAGGACCATCTTCCCCTTGATCCGCATCCGTTCCACCCGGTAGTGCGTGTAGAGGTTTTGAGAAAGGAACTCCTTGAGCCGGCTGTTCTCCTGCATGACCTCCGGGCTGAAGGAAACCACGGGGATATTTTTATCCCGCAGATCGTCCAAGGTGCGGATGTCATGCTCCTTGAGCATGGACGTGGTGTGATGGACCAGGTCGTTGATGAGATAGCCGATGAGGTAGCTGATGGCCTGGTATTTCTTGCGTGTCTCATCAATGCCGGGGTATAGGGTTTCGATCTGGCGGAAGGTCCGGTCCACGATGGGCGCCGTCTCCCTGAGTTCACAAAGATCGAGCAGGCCCGATGTGAGGCCGTCGTCGATGTCATGGTTGTTGTAGGCGATCTCATCGGCCAGGTTGATGATCTGGGCCTCCAGGGTGGGGACCACCCCTGGAAGGAAGTCCTTGATCTCCGTGATGTCAGGCCGGTCATGGAAAGAGGTGTGCTTGATGATCCCTTCCCGGGTCTCGAAGGTGAGGTTGAGGCCGGAGAAATTGGGATAGCGTTCTTCCAGCTCTTCTACGATCCTGAGGCTCTGGCGGTTGTGTTCGAAGCCGCCGTGGTCCTTCATCAGTTCATTCAACAGGTCCTCGCCGGAATGGCCGAAGGGGGTGTGCCCCAGGTCGTGTGCCAGGGCGATGGCCTCGGCGAGTTCTTCATTCAGGCCCATGGCCCGTGCCGTGCCTCGGGCGATCTGCGACACCTCGAGGGTATGGGTCAGGCGGGTTCTGTAGTAGTCTCCTTCGTGGTTGACAAAGACCTGGGTCTTGTACTCCAGCCGGCGGAAGGCCGCGCAGTGGATGATCCGGTCCCGGTCCCGCTGAAAGTCCGTCCGGTTATCTTTGAAATGTTCCGGATAACGTCTTCCTCTCGATGCCTCGCTCCTGGCCGCATAGGGCGCCAGGTCCGGCCGCTCTTTCTCGTAGGTATGCATCATCGGTTTTCTCCGGGCATGAATGGGGAAAGTGTAGCACAAAATCAGATCCGGTCAAAGAACAATTATTCAATCTTCTTTTTATCCCTGAGTTCCTCTTCAAGGAAACGGTTTTTTTGTCTGAGGGACTTCTCTTTGAGGGTCCGCGTGATGAGATGTTCGATGTGCCCGACCTGAAAGGGTTTGGTGATGAAATCCGAGGCCCCTTTTTTCATGGATTCCACGGCCAGGGTGATGGACGGGAAGCCCGTGATCATGATCACGGGTGTGGAATCCCCCTTGGAACGAATGGATTGAAGAAATTCGATCCCATTCATCCTGGGCATGTTCACATCGGTGAAGATCATTTCATAAGACCGGAGGCTGAGCCGGTCAAGGGCCTCCAGGCCGTCCTTGCAAAGATCCACCTGATAACCGAGGTGCGTGAGCAGCCGTTCAAGCACGGAAAGATTCTCTTCACTGTCGTCTATGATGAGCAGGGGCCTGATTTCTTCCATTTTGTTTTTCGCCGTCACTCCATTCCTTGGGGACCGCTGCCGGATCTTTTTGATCATTGCCGAATGGATATTCTCTGGCGTTTTATCGTCCGCCCGAAGGAGAAACTTAAGTTTTTTTTTAAAAGTTTGAATGAAATAGAGCGGAGAAGGAAAATGTCGGAAAAGTGAGCGCCCGCCAACAGACCGCAGGGACCGCTCGAGAATATAAAAATCTTATCTTTCAGAGGGTTTCCTGATTTTATTGCCGGGGGTCTTCGACCCTCGAGTACGGCCGTATTTACGAATGTTCCTCTTTTTTCGTCCGAACAATGACTTTGAGCAGATCTCCGGATTCCGGGTAGAGGCTCGAGAGGTAGCCGTTGAGTTCGGCGATTTCTCTCGCCTTTTCCGTGGTTCCATAAAAATGTTCGGAGATCGACTCAAAGGTATCGTGTTTCCGGACCTCATAGATCACGACCTGCCTGGGTTGGAGCTTCTCTATATCCGGTTCGCTCATGAAGCGGACGCTGTCAAAGACCTGTTTAAAATAGTAATCGGCCAGATCTTTCTTATCTACCGGCGCGAAGGCCATTAGGATGAGCAGGTTTTTCTTAATGATCATGAAGTGCGCCGTGGTCGAGTAGAAACGCCCAAGGGAACTTTGGAGCTGATAATTGGCGGTGAATGTCGGAATGTCGTGAATCACCATTTGCTCTTCCGAGGATCGGCGCCATCCGCTCTGCGACTCGAACCGGTCCGCCATCTCCCGCAATTTGATGAAATAGTCCTCTCTTGAGGTCAGGGATTCAAGGGAGGTATCGTCCTTGGGCTTGGGGGTAGGCCGCTGACCGTCGCCCCTATCATGGCTCCTATGGTCTGATTCAGACGAGGACTCGTCCTTGGGTTTGGCGGTGATGAGCTGCATGAAATAACTTTCGTCCGGTCTCTTTGAAACCACCGTACCTTCGGAAGAAAAATTCTCCCAGTGATCCGGAAAGCGGATGGAAACCCCGGATTCCGCGTTCTGATAGAGGTTGTTCTCGAATTCTCCAAGTTCCGGACGGTTCCCGTAAGGCATTTCATTCAGCAGTCTCAGGAACTCCTTTCGGCCGCGTTTTCCCGGTTCCCTGCCTTGAATCATATCCCGGGAGCGGATCTCTGCTTTTTCGATTCGCTCAACCGTCTCCGGATGGGATGCGAAGAAACCGTGAAACACCGTTCGGTCCCTTCCGTGCTCGATCCGGTTCAGGGTCTTGAGAAATTGGCCGGTATCCCTCGGATCCCAGCCGGCCTTAAAGGCATATTCCTGGCCGATCTCATCGGCCTGAAGCTCCTTACTCCGGCCGAAGCTCTGATAAACCCCTTGGAAAAGAAGGTCGATATATTGCTGCAGATAGAACCCCACTTCCCCCAGGAAGACGGTGGCGATCAGGGATCCGATCTGCAGGCCCATGGCCTGGACCTGCTGCTGGGCGTGGTGCCGGGCGGTGACATGCGCAATCTCATGTCCTACCACACCGGCCAGTTCCGCCTCGGAATTGCACTGCGCCAGGATCCCCCGGGTGACATAGATATACCCTCCGGGAAGGGCGAAGGCATTGATCTCGCCGGAATCAATGACGTTGAAATGGTAGGTAAAAGGGCGCGTGTGGGCAACGCTCACCAGCTTTGAGCCTATGGATTGCAGGTATTCCTGAAGGCCCTTGTTCTCGTATTTGCCGTAAAGTTTTGTGACCGCCTTATCCTGCTCCTCTCCGAGCCTGGCCTCCTCTTTGGAACTCATCAGCGTGACTTCATAGTGGCGGGTGACCGGGTTCCTGGCGCAGCCGGACGGGAAGAACAAAAAGAGCGCGAAGAGAAAGGTCAGGGCGGCAAAGGATATGGTCAAGGGTTTCATGGGATCACGAAAAGGATTCATTACGTTCCACGGGATCGCGGCCTGTACTATATCCTTTTTTTCACTTCAATGTCAAATCCGTGTGCTCTGTGGTTCACAGATTTTGGTGGCGGATTCTGGTTTGATCATGGCCGGCGAAAAGGTCGGCGGGCAAAAAAAAAGAGAGGGGAACCCCCCTCTCTTAAGGATGGATGCGTATCCGAGGTTATGCCTTGGCCTCGCTGAGCTCCTTTTCAGAGACCTCTTCAAAGGTGATCTTCTGATTCTGAACATGGACCCTGATGATCGAGGCTCCCTTGAAATGTCCCTTGAGGATTTCATCGGAAAGCGGGTCCGATATATACTTCTGGATGGCCCGCCTGAGCGGACGGGCGCCATACGTGGGTTGATAACCCTTCTCCATGAGAAATTCCTTGGTCTCATCACTCAGAACCAGCTTGAACCCTTTGTCCTGGATCTCTTCATTCATCTGCCGGATCATGATGTCAATGATCGAGGAGATATGATCCTTGGTTAAGGCATGGAAGACGATTACATCGTCCACACGATTGAGAAATTCAGGGTTGAAGGTCTTTTTGACGGCAGACATGACCTCTTCCCGGATCTTTTCGGCTGAGGTGGAGTCCCCTTCCTTCTGAAATCCGAGGGGCGCCCCCTTGCCGATCTGCCGTGTTCCGAGATTGGAGGTCATGATCAGAACCGTATTGTTGAAATCAATGGTCCTTCCGTAGTTGTCGGTCAAGCGGCCGTCGTCCAGGACCTGCAGCAGGATATTGAAGAGGTCAGGATGCGCCTTTTCGATCTCGTCCAGAAGGATAACGGAATAGGGCCTGCGCTTGACCTTTTCAGTCAACTGGCCTCCCTCTTCATATCCCACGTATCCAGGGGGCGCGCCGGTCAGGCCCGATACGCTGAACCGCTCCATGTATTCCGACATGTCGATCCGGATCAGGGCATCTTCGCTGTCAAAGAGGAACTCGGCCAGGACACGGGCCAGTTCGGTCTTTCCCACACCGGTGGGGCCGAGGAAGATGAAAGAGCCGATGGGTTTCTTCCTGTTTTTCAGGCCTGCCCGTGAACGCCGGATGGCGCGCGAAACCGCGGCGATCGCCTCATCCTGCCCGACCACCCGCAAGTGGAGGGTTTCTTCCATGCGGATAAGCTTCTCGCTCTCTTTCTCCTCGAGTTTGTAGAGCGGAACGCCGGTCATCTTTGAGACGATGTAGGCGATGTCCTCCTCGTCGATTTGTGATTTCGTAGTCTCCCTCTCCTCGCGCCAGGTCTGTTGTGCCTTGTTGAACTCCTCTTTCATCTTATCTTCCTGGTCCCGGAACCGGGCGGCCTTCTCGAACTCCTGCAGGTGGATATGCAGGTTCTTTTGTTCCGTGATCTCCTTGATTTTGTTTTTTAACTCCTTGATCTCCGGAGGCAGGGTGAACTTCTGGAGCTTGGACCTGGACCCCGCCTCGTCAATGACATCAATAGCCTTGTCCGGCAGGAACTTGTTGGTGATGTAGCGGTCCGAAAGCCTTGCCGCCGCCCCGATGGCCTCATCCGTGATCACGGCATTGTGGTGCTCCTCATACCGGCTCCTGAGCCCCTTGATGATCCGAACGGTCTCTTCAACCGAAGGGGCCTGGACATTAATCGTCTGGAACCGACGTTCCAAGGCCCCGTCTTTTTCAATATATTTCCGGTATTCATCATAGGTGGTCGCTCCGATGCACTGGATCTCCCCTCGGGCCAGGGCAGGTTTAAGCATGTTGGAGGCGTCGAGCGATCCTTCTGCCGCTCCGGCGCCGACCAGCGTATGAAGTTCATCAATAAAGATGATGATCTGATTGTTGGAGGAGATGATCTCTTTGAGGACGATCTTCAGGCGCTCCTCGAACTGACCCCGGTACTTGGTTCCTGCGACCAGAGAGCCGAGATCCAGGGCGATGACCTTCCGGTTGGTCAGACCCAGAGGGACATCTCCATTCACGATTCGTTGGGCCAGCCCTTCCACAATGGCGGTCTTGCCCACACCCGGTTCCCCGATCAGGACCGGATTATTCTTGGTTCTGCGGCTCAGAATCTGCAGGACCCGTTCGATCTCTTCGTTGCGCCCCACTACGGGATCCAGTTCCCCTTTGCGGGCAAGCTCGGTGAAATCCCGCCCGAATTCATCGAGGGCAGGGGTATTGCTCTTAGGTTTTGGGGTCTTGGATCGGATAGAGGTCTGATGGAGCAGATTGATGGTCTGCTGCCTGGCCCCTAACAGGCTTGCCCCCATGCTCCGCAGGATGTTCCCTGCGATGCCCTCCTCTTCACGGACCAGACCCAGCAGGATATGCTCGGTCCCCACGTAATTGTGATTGAGAAGACGGGCCTCCTCCACGGCCAGTTCCAGGACCTTCCTGGCCTTTGGCGTAAAGGGGATTTCGCCGAAGGTCAGCGTATCCGTTCCCTTGGGCAGGTTTCTCTCAACCTCGATCCTGAGGTGGTCGAGATTGATCCCGAGGTTTTTCAAGACCTTACTATGCAATCCTTCTTCATCTCGAAGAATTCCGAGCAGGATATGCTCCGTGCCCAGGTACTCATGCTGATGTTTCTCCGCCTCTTCACGGGCAAGGATGATGGTCCTTCTCGCTTTGTCTGTAAAACGTTCAAACATAAATTAAAAACTCCAAAGTTTATTGTTAGTTATAGTTCTATATTATATTTATGAAATATAAGTGTCAAGTTGTTTCCCTGTTCAAGCAGAACGAATCTATAAAAATACACGATGCTGTCCGCGTTTTAAAATCGCCCCGGTTGTTCAGGCCGAAGCGGCGCCGGCTTGCTGTTTATTTTGAGAAACATGGCTCTGCCCGGTCTGATCATCACACAATCCGAACTAAAAGAATCTTTTTAAAGGTTCTGTGGATTTAAAAGAACCTTGACTCTTATGGGTCTGATCTCATTCCGAAAACCGGGGTAATTACATAACAGTTTGAAATTAAAAGTATTTTTAGTGATTAAAATATAGGCAAATTGCTCTTTACCCTTGTCCACTGCCTTTCCTATCCGGATTTTCACACAGATTTTCACAGGCTTTTCACATTTATTGTGGACATTGCTTATAACCCCATAAAATATCATGGGGATTTTCAGGCAGGGTGATGTGACTGGTTGTGAATCATCATGAACAAGGGTTCCGGACAGGGTTCAGGGTCCCTCGACCAAAAATGAGGGGCGTTTAATTTATTTTCTCTTTCGTGTTTAAGTTGGACCACGCAGAAATAAGAATCAAAGATCAAAGATAAAAAATCAAAATGACCAATCAAAATATAAAATTTGATTTTTTATCTCAGAGCGGCTACCCGATCCAGGTATGCCAGTCTTCCTGGATATCCCCTCGCAGTTTATAACGAAGCATGGCATCCCTGCACGGGCATTTGTGTTTGAGAGTCTCCAGGTGATCAAGGGTTTTCCTGATGATTTCCGGAAAGAGTGATAGGGTCTGTTTTACTTTTTCCCTGTCCTTCGCGGGGAGCGTCCCCTCGAAGAGGATCCCTTTCTCATAGGGAAGCGGACGCACCCCTTCGGCATAATTGGAGATATAGCAGATCGGGGCGTAACAGATTTCAAGCTCACGGGCCAGGAATGACTCCGGGACCAGGGTCATGCCCACCAAGTCTCCTCCCATCTGCTTCATGTAACGGATCTCAGCCGGCGTCTCCAGCCTCGGTCCTTCGGTACAGACGTAAGTCCCTTTGGGACGGCAAGGAAGGCCGAGCTCTTTTAATGCATTTTGAAACGAGAGATGGATTTCCGGGCAGAAGACCGGGCTCTGCCGGATGAAACCGATCCCTTTTCCCTGGAAAAAGGTTGAGATGCGCTGCCGTGTGAGGTCGATGAGATCGTCCGGAAGGACGAGGTCTCCGGGGTGATAGGTCTCATGCATGGCCCCGGGCCCGGACCATGACAGGATCCGTTCAGCCCCCAATTCCTTGGCGGCGTAAATGTTCGCTCGGTAGTTGATATACGGCGCGGTGAGGTGGTATCCGGTGACCCCATGACGCGAGAGGAATCCGACTTTGGCTCCCTCTATCTCCAGGACACGGATGGGAGAGGCCTGGCCGTAAGGTGTCTTTAAGGTTACGGTCTCTTTCTCCCGGCCGAATTTTTCCACCGGAATCTCATAGGCCCCGCTTCCGCCGATAATCAGGGTTTTGATTGCTGAATTTTTTATCATTTTGATTTTTGATCTTTATATTTTTGGTTCTTCTCCCATCGAGTGGGTAAAAAGGGTTCGAGGATTCCAGGGTTCAAGGGGTCAAGTGTTTGTTTTCCAGTGATTTGATCAGTGCCTTGAGCATCCGCTCAACCTCCTCGATATCACTCTTAAGTCTCTTTAACTTCTCATCCCTGATATAACCAAGATCTCCAGCGAGTAATACTTGTGTCTCCAATTCGCAATTTGTAAATCTCCAAGCATAATTGATAAGACTGGGGCCCTTCCTTTAACTCCTTGTAGTGTTTGAGCACTTCACTTGACCCCTGGAATCCTTGACCCCTTGCCCCCTGATGTTTTCACCCACTCTTT
>Ga0210030_1001754_pt1 | contig 15270 bp, 10 predicted proteins | sample CryGeymeta201523_FD_183986 | JGI IMG/M metagenome (GOLD analysis project Ga0210030, IMG submission 183986) | Groundwater microbial communities from Crystal Geyser aquifers in Utah, USA - Crystal Geyser metaG 2015-23 (SPAdes) (version 2) | ecosystem: Environmental > Aquatic > Deep subsurface >...
ATTGAAAGCGCAAAAAAAGAAGGTATTTCTTTAAACGCCTTCTTGGTTTCTCTCGTTACAGAAAGTGTGGTTCGAAAGGAACTTGAATAAGAAATACTAACCAAACGGGAATAGTTCCCATTAACTTTACAAGGAGAATAAGAATGAAAAAACTAACACTTGGAACGGCACTTGCCTCACTTTTAGCCTTAACTGCCTGTGGTGAGACAGATACCCGTGAGAAGCATAGATATACCGTTGAGGTTGAAGTCACTGAACCGAGTGGTAAGGTTCAAAAGGTCTCTAAGGAATGTAATCAACTTTATAATTTATGCCAATCACGATTTGACTTGGAAACCCCATTGGGAAAGAGAACTATTGCCGTCATTTCGCGTAATAAGCCCGTTCATGACCAAGAACTATATAAAAAAACACATAACGCGAATTCGGAAGAAGAAGCAAATAAGCTGACAGATTCTGAATATACTCAAATAGTTATGATCAAGGGTTTTGGATTTAATAAATCTCTACAAAAAACTTGGTTTAAAGATGTTGACTATCAACCTACAAAATGGACACCGAGAACCGAACGTATCATCGAGCAGGAACTTATGATTCCTAACCCTGATCTTGTGAAGAGGATAGAAGATCTCCAAATGCAGATTAAGGAGGTTCGTTCAAAAAGATCAATGAATCGCAAAGAGAGAGACGATCAACATGAAAAGGTTAGAGAACTAGAAGCGGAAATCCGCTCTATTTCTGTTTCAGATGTAAAAGCTGCCGACCTTAAGATAAGGATTTATTAATGCTAAGCATCCTCCAAAATACGTTTAAAATCTTGTGGCTCTACATTTTGTGTGGAGCCCTTGTCTCTATTGTTTGGTTTGTGGATTGGCGAGCCTATTTTCCTGTTACATCAATGGAAATGATGCAGATAGAGGGTGTAATCTACGCTGTCATAGTCGGTAACATTTTGTACTTTTCTTATAAGGGAATTGCCGAACCACAGTCGTTTTTGCAAAAATCCCTTCTTAGTCTTGTTGCGATTATAACGCTGTCTCTTTCAGGTTTGTTGGCCTACAAAGGGTGGCTTCAGCTTGAAAAGCAAAGGGTATTGTTTTCTTTGAAGTATCTCAAGTGGCTTGGCGAAATATTAATGATTTTTGCCCTTCCGGCCTTCGTGTCGATCTTAGCAACCTTTGTTGCTCTTAAAAATAGTTTGTTTTCGCTTGGTGCTCAAAAACTTGTGGAAGATGAGCCTTATGGAAGCGCGAGACTTTGTTCCGCACAAGAAGCAATATCCCAGAACGATAAGAACGGCCTACCTATCGGACGTATCCTTTCGTCTGTAAAAGGGGATGACATAAAACTTATTGAGAAGATAAAGCAGTCAAAGGTTGCTGAAATCTTTAGGTATGATCCTATCCATACTCTTTTGATCGCACCATCCGGTTCAGGAAAGGGTGTAGGGTTTATTATTCCAACGCTTCTCGAGTATGACGGCCCTATGGTTGTTGTAGACCCGAAAGATGCTGAAAACTTTACAGTGACGGCTCGCCATCGGACTAAAAACGGCTCGCGAAAAGTCTATGCTTTCGATACGAATAATATGACAGGACAGGAAAGCGCAAAAATTAACATCTTTGATTTTATTGATTCGGGAAGTGAAAAATTTGTTGATCAAGTAAAAATGTATGTGGCCTCATTATGCCCTTCTACAGGAGACAAGCGTGAAGATTTTTGGATTCAAACAGGTCAGGATATCTTAACGTGTTTAATTATTCTTGTAGCACAAATGCCTAAAGAATCTCGCTCTCTTCAAGTTGTATATGACTTTCTCATGGGTACTAGTGAGGAATTCTACGCCTATATAGAAAATGTGGCAGAGGGTTCTTTGGATAAGAGTGGCGCTGCGACTAGAATAGCTAAAAAAATATTATCCACCGAGAAAAAAGAGTTTTCAGGTTATTTATCAACGGCTAGGGGTTGTTTGCGATTTTTGGACTCTCCGTCATTTAGAGAGATTACATCGGAAACAAATTTTGAAATGGAAGAGTTATTTGAAAATAAGGCTGATCTCTTTCTCTGCATTTCTAATGATGAAATGGAGAGTGGAGGAAACTCTTTTATTCGCTTGGTGATCGGCATTGTTACACAAGAACTAAAAAAGAGAAAAAAGAAGCTCTCTAAAAAAATGATTTTTCTCTTGGACGAGATGGCAGTTATCGGCGGGATAAGAGAAGTAAAAAACATGATTCTTTTAGGCAGGAGCTATGGGATTAGATTAATTGGAATCTTTCAATCCATTGAAGGGGTTGAAGATACATATCCCAAACAAATTAAAACGCTTCTCTCTAGTTCTTTGGTCATGTTCTTAGGTATTCGGGAGCCCTCCGACCTAAAATATGTCGTTGATAGGCTTGGTTTTAAAACTGTTTTTTCGGAATCTGACTCTACGAGTAAGAATGCTGATAGAAACCAAGAGGGTCATACAAAATCTGCGGTTAAGCGAGAGATTTTGACGATGGATGAAGCCGAAAGATTATACGAAGATTATTTAATTGCGTTTGTTGCAAGATCAAGGCCTTTAGTTTTGAAAAGATTAAATTACCTTGAGGAAAAAACTTACTCGGGAAAATTTGACCGCAATAATTTTCACTAGATTTATAACCATTATCCGTTCTTTTAAAGCAAAAAATAAAGGGTGAACAAAAATATATGTATATTTTTTACAAAAATAAAAAAAGAATATCTTTTACGATAATTTTCGCTGTTTTTCTGATATCAACTTTTAATAGCATCTTTTCATTAGCTACCAATCCATCCACAAAGTCTTTCAAGTTCGCACATGTGCCTCTTGAATTGTCAAAAGAAGCCATATCTGCTTTAGGAAAAAATAATAAAAAAGGTCTTATAATTGGGAGAGGAAGTTTTGAAAGGGTGAATAGAGAAAAACTAATTGAAAATCTTAAAACAAAAGAGTTTCAATTAGCTATTAAAAAATCTAGAGGTTTTTCAACATTAAATAAATTTATTGAAAACAAAAACAATCAATATTTATCTTCAAAAATTGATGAATTGCAAAAAGAAATTGTGGTTTTAAAAAAACTAAGCTCCGCAGAATGTTGGTTTTATCTTGACCCTGATAATAAATGTCAAACAGTTTCCGACAATCTTAATGTTGTTTTATTGGCCACATGGCCTCTGGATAAACCCGTTTTAAATCAACTAAAAGAAAAGTTCGATGTCGTTGTTATGGATCATGGCGTTTTTCAACATGTTTATCAAGACCAACAATTAAAGATAGATTATCTTGCAGGAAAAAAAGTTCCTGATAATTTTAATCTACAGGAAGCAAATGAAAAGCTATTATTGAAGTCCACTCAACTCCTTCAAGATGTTTTTTCAATTACCAATATGAATAGTATTGTATGTTTCTCAGGGGAAATCCTAACGGCTTTATCCTCTTATGTTCCACTAGAGAATAATAAAGAAAACATAGGTTTATTTTTAGAATATATTAGAAAAGCGCGTAGAATCGTCAAGGAAAATGGATGGATACACCTTTATACAGGAGAAGTTAACCATATAGATGAAATTTACCTCCCTCATTACGAAACAACGGAAGAAATAGGAGAAAAATTTTCACTTCCTTTCTCGTGGCATGCGATAATAAAACAGTAGTTACTGGTATTCACCGTGATACGGCTTTTCGAGACGAACCCTATTTAGTTATATGAAAGAGCTCAAAAATCCTCAACGTAGTTCCCTGCACTTTCCAGCAAACTACCCCTACTGCTCTAAATTTAGTAAAGAAAAGGTACCTTTTCTTTACCGGCTAATACAGAAATCAATGTTGAACGTGGTTATTGAGTTTTGAAGGTAAATAAACACTAGTAATATATCAACGGAAGCTTTATAATAAAAAAAAGGACTTTATTAACTAGGTTTAGGAATAGCAATGAAAATTGGTTATGCCCGCGTTTCCACTTTGGAGCAAAATTTAGATTTGCAAATAGATGCTCTTAAAAAAGAAGGGTGCAAAAAAGTGATCGCTGATAAAATTAGCGGATCTGTTGCTGAAAGAGAAGGATTGCTCAAACTTAAAGAAGATCTTCGCGAGGGTGATACACTTATCGTTTGGCGTTTAGATCGCCTTGGCCGATCCCTAAAAGATTTAATAAAGTGGGTCGAATGGTTCGAAGAAAAGGGAATTATATTTAAAAGTATTCAAGAATCTATTGATACTTCCACATCCACAGGAAAATTAGTTTTTCATATTTTTGGTGCATTGTCAGAGTTTGAAAGAAACTTAATACGCGAAAGAAGTCGCGCAGGTGTAGAGGCTGCCCGTTCAAGAGGGCGCCAAGGAGGCAGACCTCTAAAGCTTAAGACCGAAAAACGGCAGCTCGCCGTGGATTTGTACAAAGGTCAAAAACACTCCATCAAACAAATATGTGATATGGTTGGTATTACAAAACCAACGCTTTATAAATATGTTGATAGGAGTCGTGGTGCATAGCCAAAAATAACCGGCTCGGAAATTTCTGGGGTTTGTGCTGATAGAACCAAACACAAATGACTAGCAGAACGGTCTTTAGAAAATGAGATTGACACCCATGACGTTATATGTAATAATCTAATTATGATAAAGTCTTTTTCGTGTAAAAAAACAAAGAAAATATGGGAAGGACTTAAAGTTAAAGGTCTGGACATAGAGCTGCAAAATCATGCAAGGCGAAAGCTACGTATGCTAAACAATGCCAGAATTATAGATGATTTGAAAATCCCTCCGGGGAATAAGCTTGAATCCTTAGCCGGTGACCGAAAAGGTCAATTTAGTATTCGGGTTAATCGGCAGTGGCGCATTTGTTTTATATGGGACAATGGTGATGCAATGAATGTGCACATTATTGATTATCATTAAGGAAGGAGAAGGTTATGACTTATTTAAAAAATATACATCCGGGAGAAGTTCTTCAAGAAGAATTCCTTTTGCCAATGGGGCTCTCTCAAACAAGAGCTGCAAAGGACATGGGCGTTTCTCCTAGAAGAATCAATGAAATTGTTTTAGGAAAGCGCTCTATTACCGCAGACACAGCTATGAGGCTTTCACTGTATTTTGGAACTTCAGAATTATTTTGGATGGGGCTTCAAGATGATTATGACTTAGACGAAGTCAAACGCCAAAAAGGCGATGAAATAAAAGCCAGCGTGATCTCTTTGCCGCACTAAGGGTCTATCCCAACAAAGTTTAATGCCGGAATTCCTGCGTCGGAATTTTGGAGGGTTTGTGGCTGGAAGGCCTTCTAGGTATCCTGTGGAAGAACCCCCAAAAGTGTTAGTTCTGACTTAGGCTACCGCTCCATACCCCAACCATCATCAGCTCTGCTTTTCTCTTTGTCCGAGGTAACAGACTTAGATGTATCTTTGGACTTCTCAGAATTTTTAATATTCAACGCTTCTCTAAAGTAATTCTCCGCTATGTTATCTTTTTCAACAGCGGGTTCTTTTTTGTGAACAGGGTTTTCGGCCATTTGTTTCTTGGCATATTCAAAAACGGTTAAACCGCCGTAAGGATCCTGCTTTACATCAGGTTCTTTTTTCTGCACAGGATTTTCAGCCATTTGTTTCTTGGCATATTCAAAAACAGTTAAACCGCCGTAAGGATCCTGCTTTACATCAGGTTCTTTTTTCTGAACAGGGTTTTCAACCATTTGTTTCTTGGCATATTCGAAAACAGTTAAACCGCCGTAAGGATCGTCTTTAACTGATTTTTTATCTTCTATCGGTTGAGAAACAGTTTTCTCGCCCACTTTCTCCACAGGCTTCTCTTTGTCTTGAGAGAGACTTGCTGATGAGTTAGGCTTAGGGAGATCAATTGATTCTTTGTTTGAGTTGATAACTTGGGTTTGTTCATTGCTCTTCTCTTTTTGGTTTTCCCTGTGAGACAGCTCACGAGCTATCTCAACAGGTACTTGCTCGGATACACGAGCCATTATGGACTCTACACCCTTTGTTTTTAACAGATCGTTAAAATCTACTTTCTCAGGGGTTAATTCTTCACTTAATTTGGCTCGCTCAACAGGATAAATAATGCTGACGATATTTCCCTTTTGCTCCAAAGTTGTCTTAGCATTCTCGGTTAATCCCCAAGAAGGCTTATCCTGACTGCCGTCCCAATCGCCGGCAATAATAACATTCCGTTCTGTAACATCAAGATTGTTAATGTTTGATGTCCCAAGAGAACAATAGACACTTCCCTCAATGCCTATTTCCTTAACAGAAAGGGCAGTTTCTACACCTTCGGCTAAAATAATAGGGCTCTTCTCATCACCTTTTTGAAGTTCAACAAAAGCCCCTGTTACAGAACCAAAGCTTTTCTTGGGTAGTTTTTCGCCTTCGTTATTATAAGCGCGCGTCCCCTCCTCCGTCAAATATGTGACTTGAACAGCTTTTACGTCTCCATCTAAGTCTTTTGCGATAGAGGCCATCGCCCCGGCAAAAATCTTATTTTCATAACCATTGTAAGAGAATACCGTACCGGCCGGAAGATATTTCAAAGAATCAGATAATTCACCTTGAATCCCTCTCTCATTCCTTAAGTAGCTTTCAGCAAGTGTGCCTTCGATAGGCTCTGCCTTGCTTACAAGAGTGTGAAGGTCTTTTACTTTTTTCTCGACTTCAAGAGCACGTGATTCTTGGCGTTCGACTTCTCTCTGCTTAGATTCCTCATATTCCCTTAAAATCTCTAAACTGTTGCCAACATCATTACAGTATTCGGCTACTTCCTCGATCCCCTCAAAAACAGTCCTACCGGTCTCCGAAATGATCAAATCAAGGAGGTTATCTCCCCGTGTTTTGGTCTCGGTATTATACCATTTTCCGGTATTCTGTCCGAAAACCTCTATCACGAAAGAGTGTGATCGGAATTGCTTCCCAACATACTCTCCAACCTCGCTAGGCCTTATATTCTTAAGAAAATAGTTAAACTCATACAAAGGTGTTCTTTGTAATTGTTGTACAACCTGTGTTTCCAAATGACTATATGAACCGCTAACATTTTTAAAGTTTTTATAGTCATCGACGGTTTCACTCGGGACGGCTTGGCTCTCAATATTTTTAACTACGCTAGGAGTTTCGAAATAAATCTTGTTGTCTTTGCAAATGACTTGATAAGCTTTTTTATTGAAAGACTCACCGTCCTTGCCGTAAACAAACTCCCTCAACTCCCCATAGACCTTTTCTATCTGATCGGCATATAGCTCTTTGTTTCCGCGAGATTCTTCAAGAAGTTCTTTGTACTCTTCAATTTTCTGACCAAGAATGACAGTTTTATAAGCCTTCTTAAGGTCTTGAGACCATTTCCCGTCTTCATCCTGTAATAAGAGACCTAAGGGTGTTTTGACAAGCTCTATCGCTGCTTCTTTTTTCGCATTTAAACACTCCCAAAACTCTTTCTCAACTTCGGGGTTTTCTTTCCAATAGTCATTTGTAGCCGCTTTGACCTTTAAGTCATAATCATGATATTTATGGGATAAGCTTAAAATATGTTCTGTCACAACACCAACTTGCTTTCCAAACAACCCAAGACCCTTTTTCTGGTTAAGGTCGGAAACTTTCTCCCGCACATCAAGATAAAGGCTCTCATAAATAGCTTCACGGTCAATATCTTTCTTGGAGGACGATTCAATATCGTCAGCCTTTCGGTTCGTGAACCCAACCAACGCCGAAATATTATAACTGTCTAAGGTCGTCTTAGATTTAGAAGAAGTGCCCTCATTAGAGTTACCCTGCATTTCCGTGATACCCTTTTCAAGGGAATCAGCCATTTCTTTGGCGCGAGCAACGCTCTCTCTAAAGGAAATTGGAGTTTCAGCCGATTCATTTGGAAGGTCTAAATCAATCGACCCACGCGTATTTTGTTTTACATTCTCTTTGATGAATCCTTCATAAACCTTATCTAGCCGGCTTTGAGCCTGTTCATAAGAATACTTAGCTTCTTCCCCTAAAAGAAGAACACCCTGTTCCCTTGTTTCTGCCCAAGCGGTTGCAAAATTTCGGTAAGCATATTCATAAGATTGAACAAGGGACAAATCTTTGTGACCGCCGAATTTATCAATTTCATCTAGGTTTTGCCCTAAAACCGCATACATTGAACGCTCAATACCTGCCCCATAAAGCTTATTGTTGTTCAATTCTGTTTTAAGAATACCTTGTTGTGGACTCCACTCCCCTGCCATTTCATCATTCATTTGAACAGCAAGACGTGCCTTTTCCAAAACAGAGCCGGAATGGAAGGAAGCTATAAGCTCTTTTGCATGCTTTTTATGCTCATGCACGGTGATCATCTTTTGAGCCCACTTTTCTTCACGCTCTTTAAGGGCTGTCCCTAGTGAAGATTCGACCAAACGGTAACTCGCCTCCGCTAATGCATCCTTTAACTCATAATTCCGCGTGCTTTCTTTCGATTGGTAGAGCTCAACGTCAAGAACTTGTTTCTCAACAGAAACATTAAGAATGCCGGTCACAAAGGTCTCTATCTGCTCATCGCTTAATGCCCAATGCTTTTCCTCATTGAGCCTCGAAACTTCTGCAAACACCGTTTCCCGAACGGGACGATAAACTTTATGGCTCTTTCCGTTTAAGATATCAACGGCCGAATGATCTTGAGCTTTTAATTGTTCCTCAACGGATATCCCCGCCTCCTTGGCTGTGCTTAAAACAAACTTAACAAGGTTCTCGCCGTCATAACGTAAACGCTTATGAGGACTCATCGTTTCAAACTGCTCTTTTAACGAAAGCAAACCGGAGGTATAAGCTTGACTGACATCAGCCATATTTGTTTTCGCTTTATCAAGATCGCCCTGCCAAAGCTCAATACCTTTCGTACTCTTTTGGACATATTCATCAACAAGCCTTGAAAGTTCTTCCTTTTCTTCTTGGCCAACCGAAGCCTTATCCAAAAGGGAATAAAGCTGCAAGTCCATGTTGTTTTCGTAAATACCCGCCTGACGAAGATGATTCCTCAGTACATAGGAATTAGTTTCTTTTTGAACCTCAAGATCACTCAAGATTTGACCGGCAAAATCCGCCTTCTTAAGCCCCGAAGCCTGTCGGAAAGCCTCAACCAAAACCTTACCTTGTTCTTCTTGAGCATCCCGTGTTACCTGACGGGCAAACCCTTCTCCAAAAGCACCCTCTATAACGGACAAGGCCTTATTGTCCACAAGATCCCTCGCCCACATTTTCTTAGAATTCTCCGCAAAGATATAATCTCTAGAAGCTTGTCCATCAGCCATAACTTCATGGTAATTGGCAAGCTCTCTGCGTCCCCCGTCAAGAACTGTCTGCATAATTTGCAGTTGACGATGTTGAGATCGAATATCAACGGCCGAATCGCTCCCTTTAGAAATCGTTACGGACGAAACGGCGCGCTTAAGCTCTCCCGAAACATAAGAGAGCACCTTTTCGTCGTTGACCTTCCAATTAGGCGCGTTGTTATTACCGACATTGAATTTTAAAGCCTCAAAGGCTTCTTTCTTTAACTCTTCATAGGATAAGAAGTGACCGGCAGAAGTTAAACTCTCTATTTGAGAGAGATGGAGCGTTTCCACACGAGCCTTTATATCCCCTTTTATAATCTGCCAATTCTTGACGGATTCTGCATGGGACTTTTTATAATTGGATAAACAGTGATAAGCATCCTCTAAATCTGACGGTGAGGCATACAGAACGTCACCACCGGATTCTAAATGCTTGGCATACCCTTGTTCAAAAATAAGACGTTGAGGATCACCCCCCATCCCTTTGAACTGCGCAAACGCTTTTTTATCACATACACCCTCAGGGAAGAGTTTTTCATGGAGGTCTTGAGAGAGACCAAGTCTTTCGGAAATATCCGCTACAGTTTTATGCTGTGCCAACATAAATCTCATTTCTTCAAGACCGACATGCTCATAGAAGAGCTTTTCGGCTTTTTCATCAAAACCAAGATGAGCCAATATAGGCGCGCTTTGTGAATAGGACAATTGATCCATAAGGGATAGGGCAAGGGCTGCCTTGGTATCACGATCCTTGGCTGTTGACGCCATAACGGAGTTTAGATCCTTCACAACCGATTCCGTTTTAAAGAGGTCGTCTTGAAGATTATGATACGCTTGGTTGGATCGGGATTTTAAAACCTTATACTCTTTTAACGTCTCATAAAGCCGAGACTGAACTTTCCCGTCCTCGCTTGCTTCAAAAACAATAAGATCGGGCGTTGCCTCCAGAGCATGATTCAAACAGCTCTCAAAAGCCGGCGGTTTCTTTTCATAGGATCGGCCGTTTAAAAGAGTGTAACCGATAGGTTCCACCCCCTCGCCATAAAAAGAACTAACCGTAAAGAGAGGCTTATAGCTTTTAGGCGCAAGAGCCATATCAACGGCCAAAGCATTTCGCTTGGTTTTGACTTGCAGATACTCATTATAAAGCGGGTGAGAATGAATTAAGGCGCTCGGCGTATCCGTGGAAACAACCTCCCATAATCTACGCGTCTCTTGAGCCACGTCAATATACTGCTCAATGCGCTCAAAACGCTTGTGCTCAAGGGTCGTAAAGAGACCTTGGGTCTTACCGGACTCTTTGGATAACGTTTCCTCACTAATGGAGGCTTGACGGCAAAACGTCGAACACTCTTGCCAATTTTCAAGGAGTTTTTCGGCAAACTTATTTCGACGCTCTTTCAGGTTATAAGACTCTTTATTGAAAATAGCTAAGGCAGCTTTATGTTGTTCTTCTTGAGGGGCTCCGCCTTCCAAGAGAACGGCTTGATAATCTTCTTTGTAGGCCGTGAGTTTCTCAAGGCTTTGGGCAAATTCAATGCGGGCTTCTTTATAAAGCGAGACCATTTCAAGGAAAGGTCGCTCTTCCTCATTCACACTATAATCAAGGGTCGTTCCCCGATAAGAACTTGTGCCCACAACCTTAGCTAAGCCTCTAACGTCTGTTGCTACTTCTCCGGGACTAAAGATTTCAAGGCTGTCTTTATGTCGCGTACAATTAACAACCGTTGATCCTGCGTCATCATGGCGGCTACATAAGAGCTTAGCACCGTCAAAAGTCAAACATTGAGCCTTTGTGGAGGTAATCACATACCCTAAGGTAAGATCATCGTAACCTGTCTTCGCATTCAAAGAGACAAGACGGCCGTCATTGGCTAAACGCACTTGAATCTCATGGGTTTGCTTATTATAAGACTCAATAACACCAAAAGACCCGTTCTTAACGCCTTGATTTGTCGAACCGTTAGCTTCAACGGTCTTGACACGCTTATCGTTCGTTGAAAACGCAACGGTTGCCCCAACAGCAAGGTCTGTATTGTTAAGCACAAAGGTTTCCCCAAGATGCCCTTTCTCCCGAAGAGAGTCAAAAATGCCTAAGTTCAAATCACGAACATCTTTGTTTAAGAAGGTCATTCCTAAAAGAGTCTTTGAAGGATCAAAGTCCCTTACATAGCTTTCAATAAAGGCGGCCTTTGCCTCTTCATGGGTCTCAAGGTACTTAATGCAACCCCGCTCTTCGTAAGCTAACAACCCCTCTTCTATTTTGTGGCTGTTTAACGCTATAGAAGCCTCTTTCATCCAAGGCGCTCTCTGGCGTTGAACTTGGATCAAGGATTTGCCTTCAACATAGCGATCCATGGCTTCTGAAATATCTGCCCCGAAGAGCGTCTTAATCTGGCTGTCGTCCTTGACAATAATGAGCTTGGATCCCGCCTTTTCAACCTTAGAGAAAATAAGCTCATAATGCTCATGACTCACAAGGGATCCCTCATCAAGAATGACCGCCTTCTTTGAGGTGATCTGATCCTTCTCAAGGTTCCGGACAATTTTTAAGTGCTTGTTTCTGTCTTTATCCGTCAAGAATCGCCCGCTTGAGAGAATTTCCTTAGAATTATCATATTCCTTCCAAGAAAGCCTTAAGCTGTCAATGGTTCGGGCATTAATACCGAGATCGCCTTCCATGGCCTCACTGACTTTTCCATAGGAAGCCATACCGATAACGTCATAGCCCTGATCTTTCAAGACAGCCACTAGGGGCTTTAGAACCGTTGATTTACCCGTTCCGGCACGGCCTTTTAGAATCTTCAATTGGCCGGCAGAAAGCAGATCGGCAATAGCGTCTCTCTGCTCGTCACTATACTTAAACACCGCCTCAGGCGCTTTTGTAGCTAAAGCCTTCTGCTCTTGAGCTTCAAAGGCATTGATCACTTTCTCGGCTCGACCCTCTTTCACCTTAAAAGCTGTTTTGTTTTGAGACAGGCGTTGGACACGCTCTAAAGTCTGTCCTTCCTTTTCTTGTTGGGTGGCGGAGGTAAAAACCTTCTCGCGCCCGACATCTCGGCCAAGTTCAATACTATTAGAAGAAGAGAGGACTTCTTTCGTTAACCCCTGAATCCAATACTCAACGTCTGCCTTAACGTCATCATGGGCGAAGTTAACGGTTTGGTTGGCAATCTCTATATCTTTCGGGTATTGCCTCCCCTCCCCGTACGACTCTAATACGCGATAACACGCCTCGCTTTCAGACACCAAACCCAGCAGAGTATTTTCGACATCCTTCTCCCGAAAAACGATCTTTTCTTTGGCTAAAACCTCAACCAAAGAAGCAGGATTAGAAATAAATCCCGCCAATAAATCATCTCTTTCACGGCCTGTCGTCTTGATTAAATGGTTCGAGAGACCAACCTTTTTGAACTCAAGAAGAGCACTTTCTTTTTCAAGATAGGACTGAGCAACGCCTTCTCCCGCTTTAACAAAGTCTGTGACTTCAACGGCAAGAGAAGTGCGTTCTTGTTCCGCAAAAATAGCGTCAAAATGCTCAATAAGCGCATCGGATTTGTATTGAAAACCGCCCTTAACAACTTGTCTTGAGGTCTCGGGAATCCGAACTGCTTTAACTTTTGCAGACAAATCTTGATAGACGTTTTCGTCACCATCCGTCAATTTAAAGATGGTTTCGGCAATCTTTGCCTCTGTAAAAACCACAGATTGGCGAGCCAGATCGTTTAATAAATAAGCCGGATTTTCTAAATAAAGGGCAAGGTTTTGCGCTTTTCTGTCTCTATTTATCTCACAAAGGCGTGCTTTTCCGCCTGTACTTTCTAGGATTCTAGCGTAAGAACCTTCGTGAATTGTAGCCTGTCTTTTGATGCCTTGCTCTTCTAAAGAGCGGTGATCCACACGATCAAGTACACCTGCACGTTCAAGGGAATTGTTCATAGTGTCGGCTAAAATACGCCGTGTTTCGATAAGACCGTCCCTATTAAAAATATTCTTATGCGCTTCATCGCCACGATAGGAAGTAATTTTTTTCTCTGAAAAATTACCCGTTGGAAGCATTTCTCGTAAGGTAACGGCAACATGGGCATGCCAATTTCCCTTGTCCATATGGATAGAATAATCGGAAATAAGACCCCTCGAAGAAAAGCGTTCTCTAAGATAGATTTCCAACATTTCTACGTTTTGCTCTTTGGTTAATTCGCGCGGAAGAGCAATGATTTGATTCCAAGAATCCTGTGCAGAATTGAGCGCCTTTTCGCGTCCGGCTAAACTTTGTTCTCTTTTAACGGGGTCTTTATGATCTGCAGAATAGCGTTTAAAAATCAGATTTGTTTCAAATTCTTGGACATGGTTCCAGAGCTTTTCAGAGTTTTTCATCCATTCCGGCGCCCCTATCGGCAGCAAAATATTTTGATGAATGTCGTGACGATCTGTTTTTTTTGAGTAGTCAAACGTTCGACCGCGTTGATTATCTTTGAAAGCTTTTCCCGATCTATAGGCAGCTTGAGCTACAGCCCCTTTACCGGAACTGCGACTACAAAAACTTGCTTTAGCAGAGAAAATCGCCATGTTTAGAAACCAAATGATTAAGTCATTGTACCGGCCTTCGGCAGGAACGTCAATCAGGGTGAACACCCTGCATCATTGCGCATTCCAAAAATCAAAGATTTTCTCCTTGGTAACGGATTTATTTTGTTTGCGTTTAAGGAGAGGTTTGTTACTATAAATTGATAGGAGCACTCTTAACCAACAATGGAGTAATACCTATGTCTAAAATAGATCAACAAATTCAAAAATTAGAACAACAACGTTTAGCCCTTGAGCGAGATCTTCTCACCCTCAAGCGTCAACGCAATGAAGATATCTTAAAAGTTCTTGAAGCCTTCCCCGAGGGAAGCGTATGCAGCAAAACAATTATCGGCCTCCTCCTTGAGGGTTTAGAAGTTGCCGCCAAAGATGCAAAAAAAGCGGGGGTTTGGCAACAAGCCGGTGATACCTTTTGCAAACGCAACGGTGCCAAGAAAAGTCCTAAAAAGACTCGACCCGATCTCAAAAAAGCTGCATAGGATTTTTCAAAAAATGAATGACAACCGAATGCAGTTAGCTCACGCACGCTCAAAAATTGTAACCAAGTCGCAACAAAAAAGAGCCTCGGAAACCAGAACAAAAATAGCTTACGGGGGATTGGTTCACAAATCCAACCTCCCCTCTTTTCTTGGCTTAGAGTTAGGGGATGAAATCCATATTGAAGAGCACTATGAAAAAGAAGCCGTCATCTTAGGCGCGCTTATTGATGCCTATGAAAATCTCATGAGTGATCCCTACGGTGAAAAAAGAGATCACTATAGATTCCTCGGGGAGAAATCTTTAAAATATGGGAAGACCCCCTCACCTTCCTCATAAGGAAATTTGAGAGAGAAATTATGGAGATATTAGGCTTATGAAAAAATTAACCTTGGACACTTCTAAACTTTCACCTAAAAAGAAAAAAGAAGTGAAAGATTTAAAAAAGCTGACCAAAAAACCTCACCTTGATGTTCCGATCACGTTGGAAGATATTAAAAAAACTGTTAAATGGCTCTGCAAAACTTATCCTCTTCTTTTTTCAGAAAAGAGGCATCTGCCGTTAAAGACCGGTATCGAAAAAGACATCTTTGAAAAAGAGGCTGATAAACTGGTTTTCAGCAGAACTCTCGTGAGAAAAGCCATCGGCTGCTATGTGAATCACAAACTTTATCTTAAGAACATCATAGAGGGAAATCTGCGATATGATCTCACAGGAAAAGAAGCAGGCTCCATTGAAAAAGGTCATAAAGAAGCCGCACGGAAAAATTTAGACAGCAGGAAGAAGAAAAATTGAGAAAAAAGTTAATAGAGGAATATCCCCATTTTATTGAGGAGTGGGTGACAGAAAAGAATGATAGGCCAATTGAGGAAATTACTATTGGTTCAGATTATAAGGCGT
>Ga0210030_1001761_pt1 | contig 15250 bp, 15 predicted proteins | sample CryGeymeta201523_FD_183986 | JGI IMG/M metagenome (GOLD analysis project Ga0210030, IMG submission 183986) | Groundwater microbial communities from Crystal Geyser aquifers in Utah, USA - Crystal Geyser metaG 2015-23 (SPAdes) (version 2) | ecosystem: Environmental > Aquatic > Deep subsurface >...
GCGCCCTGACGCGGCTTGGCTCGATGGAACGCCCCCTGCCGGGGCCTGCCTGGCAGCTCTTCCTCGGCAACCTGTGGAATGCGGTCAAGGAATTCAACTGGAACAACGGCATCGTTTGGGTGCATTCGATTCCCTTGCGCCCCGCGCTGGACGTGGCCAGCGGCGCGCTGTTCCTGCTGGGCGTATTGCTCCTGCTGGCGCGTTACGTCCGCTCGCGCCATTGGACCGACCTGGTCATCCTGCTCGCCATCCCGATGACGCAAATGCCCTCGATCCTGTCGCTGGCCTTCCCGGCCGAGAACCCGTCCCTGAACCGGGCGGCGGGCGCCATCGTGCCGGCGTTCCTGGTCGTGGGCGTCGCGCTGGATGGCCTGCTGACCGCTTTCGGGTCCGGGAAGAAGCGGACCGCGCTGGCGTGGAGTCTGGCGGGCATCCTGCTCGTCCTGTCGAGTTTTCAGAATTACGATCTCGTTTTTCGCCAATACAACGATCAATATACACAAAGAGCGTGGAACACGTCCGAGATGGGAGCGGTGATGACGGAGGCCATCCAAAATGGCGTGCCGGCGGACAATGTGTGGATCGTGCCATATCCCCATTGGGTGGACACGCGCCTGCCGCCCATCTGGGCGGGCCTGCCGGGACGGGACATTGCCATGCCGCGCGAGAAACTTCCCGACACGCTGAACGCCGCCGGGCCGAAAATTTTCATGGCGACGATTGACGACCTGGAAACGCTGGCGGCGTTGCAATCCCTGTATCCGCTGGGACAGTTGCGCCGCTACGAGTCGGCGATGGTCTCGCACGATTTCTGGATTTTCAGCGTGCCATAATGTACCGTCTCCTCCGCCCGTTACTCTTCCGCCTCGACCCTGAAACCGCGCACCTGCTGGCGCTGTACGCGCTACGCGGCACGCAATACATTCCCCCCGCGCTCTGGCTTCTCGAAACCATTTGCAAATCCCCACCCAAACCCGTCACCGCTTTCGGCCTGGCCTTTAAGAATCCCGTCGGCCTCGCGGCGGGCTATGACAAGGACGCGCTGGCAGTGCGGGGATTGGGCGCGCTGGGCTTCGGCCACATCGAGGTCGGCACGGTGACGCCGATGCCGCAGGGCGGGAATCCGAAGCCGCGCGTGTTCCGCCTGCCCGAAGACGAGGCGGTCATCAACCGCATGGGCTTTTCCAGCCGCGGCTCGGCGTTTGTGCGAAAGCAGTTGAAGCCCTCTCGAAAAATCAGCCCGTTTGAGTTTGCCTTCGGACGCGGGCCGCGCAGGTCGGATGTAGTTCTGGGCGTCAACCTCGGCAAAAACAAGTTCACGCCCAACGAAGAGGCCGTGCTGGATTATCTCAGCCTCTTGCAGGATTTCGCGCCCCACGCCGGTTACCTGGCCATCAACGTCAGTTCGCCCAACACGCCGGGACTGCGCGCCTTGCAGGGACGCGCCGCGCTGGAAAGCCTGCTTATCCAACTGGACGCGCAGCGAAAGATGGAGGAGGCGAAACTGGACAAAAAACTTCCGCTGCTCGTCAAGCTCGCGCCGGATCTCTCCGAAAGTGAATTGGACGACGCCCTGGACGCCATCCTGCAAACGCACATGGACGGCGTCATCGCCACCAACACCACGCTGGGGCGCGAGGGGTTGCGCTCCGCGCGCGCGGGCGAATCGGGCGGGTTAAGCGGGAGTCCGCTCAGGGTCAGGAGCGAGGCGGTTCTTCGTCAAATTGTGGCGCGCGTGAACGGGAAAATCCCCGTCGTCAGCGCGGGCGGGATCATGAGTCTCGCAGACGCGCAACGCCGCCTCGACATGGGGGCGGCGCTGGCGCAGGTCTACACGGGGTTGGTGTACCGCGGGCCGGGGCTGGTCAAGGAAATCGTGAAATCGTTGTAACGCAAATTGCCAACACCTATCCCACCGTATGCGCAGGTTTGCGCTACGGCATATACTAACTTTCAGGGTCTCGCACCGCGCCAAAAGGTTTGTTATGTAGACAAACGTTCTGTCCGAAGAAACCATGTTGCGCCGAAAATAAACAATATCCCCAACCCGGCAAGAACCAACTTGTTATATAACCATTCTTCCGCGTTTACGTTTTCCCGCACGCCATACCACAAATAAAACAGATAGAGACGCGGTCCAAAAACAACGAATGCAGTTCTGTATCCAATCCAACAAACTGCCCAAAAAAACGTTCCCATAAGATAGCCGGCATTCATCTCTTTCAGGACCAAAGATGCGCTGTTGGAAATTCCGACCAGCGCCAGGGACACGGAAACGAACGCAAATAGCATTTGCCCAACGGAAAATGAAAGGTAAAAAAAGCGATAGAGAATCAGAAGAATTCCCACCCAAAACGTTGACGTTAACAATAAAATCCCAAGTCGCCGAAGCCAAAGTGTCCTTAGCGATGAACGCGTCGCGACAAAAACAAGCGTGTTCTCTTCCTTTTCTCGAAGGATCAGCTCGTTGGACAAAAACATCACGGCCAGGGGAAGGAGGATCTCGACTGCCACCAGAATTTGTTCCAGGCGCATCGCTTCATCCGCCTGGGTATCCAACAATAGTAAAAGCCCGGCTCCTGCAAACAAAGGGAAAAGCCACAATGTTATTGGAGAAACGGCGTTGATTTCACGATAAAGCAGTTTGAACCAGTTTTTGCGCATAAAGACTTTATGGGAACATCGGAAAAAGAGCGTTACTCCACAAATAACTCAGGGAAAACTTTCGCCGGTTTCCCGTTCAACAAAAAGAGCAAATTCACCATCTGAAAGCGATGCGTTGCCATATAACCGGCGATACTCGCGCGTCAGACGGCAAAAAAGCTCCGGGCCGGTCCGGTCCGCTAGCCCATGTAGTTGCACTACCAGGCGGTTTGTGTCAAGTGAAAATTTCTCGGGAATTTTCAATCCAAGCCATAACGACTGGTCTTCCAATAAACGCTGGCGCATAATGATTTCCGCCTCGACAAAGTCCTGTCCCACCAAAGGTTCTGCCATCCGGAGAGCGGAATAGGTAAGCAAGGCGTGCAGCGTATCCTGACCTTTTATTCTATTGTCGTCAAACGTATCGTTATCAAGCATGACAGGACAGATGGAATCGCCGCACCACCATAGGCGCAGCATATGTTCGGCGACCCAACGAGGGTAAAGCAATTCGGGGGAATTGAGCGGCCCTGATTTGGAAATGGACGTGTTATCCATCAGTACCGGATAAAATTTTATGATGTTTTCCGGGAGCATGAATACTCCGGACGAGGGATCATAATAGCCATTCTTGATCAGGGGCGTTAACGCGATTCGGAACTCCTTGAAGTCGGATGGCTTCCCTTCCTGGAGGCAAGTTTCCATCTGTGTCATCAAAACCGGGTAAGGGAAAAAGACCGCATCCGCTTCTTTTTCAGGAATGTAGAGAGGGGCAGAGTACAATACAGCCTCTCCCACCCTGGTTGTCTGGTAATTCTGAGAGGCAATGAAAAGCGGCAAGGGCGGCTGTGTTTTCCACGTTAAAAGGATCTGGCCGGGAGACGACATGGCTTTGTCTGCCGTATGTATCACCTGGGCAAACGAATCCGCCCCCGTTATCTTCACTTCCAGGGAAGTCATGGGACAGGCAGGAAGCGGATGCCAGTTCCCATTGCGCAGCAGAAATACTGTTTCCTGATCCAGATACGCGCCCAACCAGAAAGGCTCAAGCCATCGTTCAGGAGAGCGATACATATTGTCATATTGATGGCGCGGGACGTGAAAAGTTCCAAAATATTCCAAGGTCAGGACCGCGTTCCGCTCCTCCATCTCGCGAGGCAAAGTTATGGACAGGATGTTCTCATTTACTTCGGTTTTTACATTTTGCAATGAGGCGGCGACCTTGGATATCTGAAGCCCTTCGTTCAAATCGAGGGGAAGTACCATGAAAGCAGACGCTGAACCAACCTCAAGAAAGGCTTTCCCGTCCACCCGCGCTGTTTCGCGATCCAGGGTTAGTTCCACTCGATAAGAACGAAGCATGGAACAATCCTGCGCCTTTTCCAGAATTGGTTCCTCCGTGGGTTCGCCGGAGATCGCATTGCTTATCCGCTGAAAATTCATCCCTGTACAAAAAAGAGCGATCATCATTCCGGTCAACAACAGCCCCCCTGCGGCCCCTTGCAAACGCGTCGTTTCTTTCTCCAGGCGGGGCGAAGCAAGGCGAATTACAAAAAGGCTCAACGTCAAGACAAAAAGCGAGAGTTCCAAATAAAACGTTCGATGAAGCATAACCAGGCGGCTGTCAGGACCATAGCCAATCAGCGCCGATACGTAAATGCCGTAAGGCGCAAAACCCGATAAGTACGCTACATCCAGATTAAGGGCCAGGAGTCCGCCAACGACAAATATCATGAGGAGCACAGTCCATAAAGCGCGTTTCAGGATTAATCCAACCAACAAGGTCGCGCTCAACACGCTGGTCAATGTCACTGCGAGCAGAAACGCCCATTCCGTCCCCTGAGGGATCAGACCCTGAAAGCCATACAGGGCAATTTCCAAATATGCCACCCACAAGGCGACGGGAAGCAAAGCAGTCGCTGTGCCTGCGCAAACCCCGATGAATTTTCCAACCAGGTAGTCGTGAACGTGAAAAGAGCGCGTCCAGAGAAAATCATAAGTTGGTCGAAACTCACGTAAAAACCCGGTTGTGCCGAGAATGATCACAAACAAACTTCCGAACAAACCAAGCCCTCGCGCTGTGCCTTCGGCAATCCTGATTGCCGTGAGAAAAGGAAGCCATTCATGATCTACCGAAAACCAACCGATCAAAAAAAACAGCCCGGCCATCAACCAGGTTGCGCTCTGTCGCGCCTGGATTTTCCACTCGGTGTATGCGGTTGTTAGTATTGTTCTAAGGCGCCGGGACATGGCTGGGATTCCCGTCTGATACAAGCAATAGATACGCGTCTTCCATGGTAGGAGAAACCGAGACCGCGTTGTATGGTTGGAACAAAGTTGCAAGAAATCTCGTTTGCATGAAACCTGTTTGGGTTGAAGGCTTGGATGTTACAAGGAAATGGGATTTTTGGAAATTTCCCCATTCGCTTACCGGTATCTGCGCTTCGAACACCTTTCCCTGCGCGAGAGCGATCAGCGTCTCCACAGTTCCCAAGAAAACGACCCGCCCCTGATGGAGGATAGCCAATTGTGCGCAAGCGGAGGAAACATCCTCCACAATATGCGTGGAAAGAAGCACGGTTCGTTCCTGTCCCAATTCCACCAGTAAATTGCGAAAACGCGCCCGTTCCGCAGGGTCCAAACCTGAGGTAGGCTCATCCACCAAAAGAACCGCGGGTTCATGTAACAAGGCTTGAGCAATGACTACGCGTTGTTTCATGCCGCCCGATAATGACTTTAAGCGTTGGTGGGCAACGGAAAGGAGCCCTACCTGCGTCAAAGTCTGTTCGATACGTTGGCGGAGGCCGCTCATGCCGCTTAACATCCCCATGTATTCCAAAAATTCCCACACTGTCAAGTGAGGATAGAGGGCATATTCCTGCGGCGCGTATCCGATACACAAACGAACTTGATGAGGTTCGTGGACTACATTGTGTCCCTGCACCATTGCCAGCCCCGCAGTGGGGGCGATCAAGCCGGCGAGGATGCGCATGAGGGTTGTTTTGCCTGCGCCATTGGGTCCCAACAAGCCAAATACTCCGCCCTTGCAGGTAAAAGATACGTCATGGAGCGCGTCGCGTTGCGCGCCTTTATAGCGTTTGGCGATATTTTCCAATACAATGGACATTGGGGTTACATATCAAAGCAAGGCATGGAGATTACTGTTTGGCAATGGAAATCGCTGTGTAAATCAAGGGGGAAGCGCTTCATAATTTTACCAGTAAGTGCCTTGGCCGCTTGAAGGCGCAAGGCTGGCGTGCACAAACCATGTTAGGGAAGGCATTGACTCCTGCCCGAATCTTTCCCTCTCCCCAAACAGAGAGAGGGGGAAGGAACGCTGAACTAGATTTTCGCCGTACCTCTCCCTCGTCCTTGCGCGTTGGATCCCTGACAGGGCGTTTCGCGAAGGGAAGGGGGGATGAGTGAGGACCATGGCATCTGCCAACCTTTGAGCGCGCGCAGATTGACAATGGCATTGAGTTTCATCCTTGAAACGCGGGCAAGTAGCCCTACGACTTAAGAAAGTCGCAACGTCATGGGCAAGTACTTATAGTCTTGCACCGTTTCTCTATCCAGGGTTCTGTGCAATTACCCACCGACCAGCAGTACCAACACTTGCGCTCTTGCTTATCTTGTTCTCCCGGCCACCAAGGAGAATTGCAACATCCACCTTTGTTGTACCATGGATCGCACTGTTTTCCTGGTCCTGCTTCCACAGAGGTTGCAAATATTCCTGCGATCAACAACGCAACGAGAATACCTGCCAGTAGCAACGACATCATTCGTTGCAGGGAAGCATTGGTTGGAGTAAACGGTAGATTCAACATTTTTATCTCCTCGTATTATATGTTCGTTGGTGCCAGCTCGCCAACGGGTTGACAATGACAAGGGTTTCTCCCGAAGGACATCGGGACGATGTGGCATCCTAAGAGCTGGCTCAGAGAAAGAGCCACTTTGTCTCCTTGCAAACCAATTGCTTTGAAAGCCTGCCGGCTTTCTTACGATTACCTTATTTCATTGGTAAGTTCCACTATTTGCTTCAAGGTTCCAACCGAACCTGTTCCAACAATGACTCCTTTCCCGTCAATCGCCACAAATGTAGGCGTACCTATGATCGAATATTCTTCAAAAATTTCCGGGGTTGCGGACAATATATGCAAATTCCCATGGCCAATCAGATTGAACTCTTTCTGAAATTCGTTGTTTTCGTCAATGGAATTCACCGATAGCGTAAAAACCTGAATGTCAGATTCAATTTCAACAAATTGTGGCTCTTTGGGATTTCGCATGGAGACGCCACAACAGAAACCAGCATATATGGCATTAAGCGGCTTTTTCGTGTCTTTTTTCCCATATACGCTGACGACCTGCCGTCATACACTAAACAAGCAACCCCATATATGGGGGATACCATGCGAACTACCAGAGAGCCTAAATTGTTTAAGAGCAGGATACATTTCCTGGCAATAACGACATTCGTGAGACGTAAATACAAGCAATATCGGACTGCCTGCAAAATCGGCAAGCGAGAGCGTCGCTCCCTTTTCATCGCTCAGGTGAAAATTAGGCGCTTGAGTTCCAACTAATAGCTCAACAGGGTCCGCTTGTGAGGATCCTGCGCTTGATAACAGAAGTTGTTTGTATGCTTTTAAATCAAACAATACCAACACAAGAAGAAATGTCTGCGCGACAAGCAACACAATCACTAAAAGGGAGATGATATTTTGTAGACGAGTGGTCGAACGTTCTACACTCATTTCTCCTTGCCTTTCATCAACTCGATATGTAAATTTCCAAATGGATATGATATGAATTGCTCGCATTCTACCCCCCTATTCAAATTTGTCAAGATATTTCTACTCTGGTGATTACCCACAAGTCTGAAAATAGCAGAGTTCTGAGCATTTTGCTGATTTGTACCTGTTTTTCACCTCCAAATATGCTGTTGTCAAGGGCTTGCGCGACCCAAATGTGGGGACGCAAAAGATGTGGGTAATCACCAGATTTCTACTTTGCGCTAACAGACATTTTTCTTGGTCTATCACGGGCCGGGGTTGGTCAAGCGGATCGTGCGCGGCCTGGCTTCTTCTTGAAATCTTTTGCGGTGGCTTCCTGGTGCGGCGCGGTGAGCAGGGTAAAATTTCCGCCCGTGAATTGATGGAGCCATTCGCCCGCCTGCTGGCCGGCGTCGGAGGCCAGCGCGGCATCCAATGCGGCGCGGTCGTCGAAATAGAGTTCGTGGATCTTGAACGGGCGCGGTTTGTTTTCGCCGTAGATCACGCCGTCAATCAGGCTGACGGTTTCGCGGCGCAGGCCGGGCATCTGCTCGGCCATGTGGAGAAATGCCTGCCAGCCGGTGGCGAACGCCAGCGAGTCAGGCGGCTGGCCGAAAATGATAATTAGTTTGCGCATGGCTAATCCTTCATCCACAACCCGCCGGTGGATTCCATCCAGTCGGCGATGCGCTCGACGGCGCGGGGGATGTCGTTGTCCGAAATGTCCAGTTCGAGGCGGGGGAGAATCGATTCGCCCGCCAGCCTTCGCATCAGTTCCTGCTCTTCGAGGATTATTTTTGGGACGAGTTTATTTCCCACCCTTACTCACTTTTTTGCGAAGCCAATCGGCAATTTCGGAAAGTTCAATCTTTGAGACCGCTACTTTAAGCGTAAAAAACTCCAAGTCCTTGTTTTTTACGTTCAGATGATAACCATTAATTTGCACTACCGCAAAAGTCACTATGGGTCACGGGAAGCGGGGAGCGTTTTCCAACGTTGGACGAGTTTCTTGAGTTGTCTTTTGGATTGTTGAACAGAACGAGTATGAAGCCTGAAAGGGGCTCGGTGTATGCGTACGCGCTGGCGTTCTTGCAGGAATTGGTCATGTTGCACGTGGGAGATGGCGGCAGTGGTTTCGGCTAAAGAAGGGAGACCCGGGATGAATTCCCAAGCGCCTCCACGTAAGAGCAGGCGTTTGGTTGCCCCAACCTGGCCGGTTGTAGACAAGAGGCGTTGTCGCAACCTGCGGAATTCACTTTCACGGTCATTGTTGATGCGCGGTAAGTTAGGGATGTCGTAGGCATGGAATAACCCTGGGGCATAACTTTTGGAAACCTTGCAGATTTTGGCGCTAAACTGCTGCAGGCGGGGCGAGTTTTGGCCTTGGGTCTCAATGCGGGCCAGGCAATCTGTCCAAGCGGCTCGCACTTGCCCTGCATTTCGAGTTGGCTTCCCATCCGGGTCAAGCGTGTCAGCCAGGTCTGCCAGCCATTGGGCGGCCTGAGACAACTTATCGTATGCGGAATGGTTGGCGGTTAGGGCGGTTTGTAACCCGTCCAACAACTTCAGGAGGCGCGCTTCGGGGAAATGGTCTACCAACTCCCGCACACACTCCACGACTTCGTGCAGGCGAGCGAACATTTCGATGCCTGCCATGCGAAAAGGGGGACGTCCTTTCAAGGTCAGAAGATAGCGTACCCGCGCCAGGAGGTCTTGCACAATGCTTTCCCGTTCTTGTTCGGCAAGCGTTTCGGGCGCAAGTGGGGCTGTGGGCGTTGAAATTGCTGGCACAGGGGAGGGCAGCAGCCCTGTCACGACGGGAATCACGGGCTTTTCGGCTTGTTTGTGGCGGATCAGACCTCCGATTTCGGCTCGCACGCCCTGGCGTAACTCGATTTTCATCTGTTCGTCTGCCGCCGCAATGGGTTCAGCGGCATTGTCCAGATAATGAAACTGGCAAAAGCCATGCGGGACGCCTGAAAATACAGAGGCAACTGCCAGCAACAGGGCGTGTTGTTTGTCGCTCATCACCGCCGCGATTGGCACGCCCCAATCCGCAATCGGCTGTAAGAATTCGACGAAGGCCGTTTCATCCTGGCTATTCATCCAGCCGCTTCGTATTGTCCAACCCGCGCGTAGCGGACAACTCGCGCACCACCCATAATTGTGCCTCCCCACCTTCCGGCATTAAACCATCCGCACTCAACACCAACCCGCCTTGACGTCCCAGTTCTTCCAATTCGCTCTTATGCCCGCGTTCGTGGCAGGCCAGCAAGGGCAAATAGCGCTGGTGATACAAATAGCGCACTTGCGATTCACTAATCGGCATGCGCTCCCTCAGATGGGTGTGGATCGCTTCAAAATGCGCCTTCCCTTTTTGCCGCTCCCAGCCAATTTGCGCAATCACGTCATAGCCATAGATGCTGTATTTGGGCGCAACCCCCTGCCAACTCGCAGAGGGCCAGGCGCTTCCTTGACTGGCACAGCCCAGGTTTGGACAGCGCTTTGGCCGATACGCTATTGTCAATGCCTGCGCCATCGTTTGTACTGTTTTGAGTCCGCTCAGATAATTCATCTCTACCAACTTATGCCCACATTGCGGGCAGTCCTTCAGTTCGCTTGTGTATATCGTGGGCGTTGTTCGGTATAATTGGCTTGGGGTTCTCATGTTGTCTGGCTGCTCCTTGTTTCAGAATCAAGTTGCAGTTTGCCATGAGAACCCCTTTTGTCAAGTTAAAAGTGACTTTTGCGGTAGTGCGTAAAAAGCGTTGGCAAAACCAGCCACCCAGAATTTTCGGTTGGTGACCAGGTTTTTGACGCTATCCCAGAAACGGGGCTTTTCTTCATCGGCCTGGACGGCTGTTTCCTTGCAGGAGAAGGTCATGTACAGAATGACCCCGCCGCCCAACAGACCGTACAGGATCGCGGTGAGACTGTATCCGAGCGCGCCGGTCACCATCGGGGTCAGCGCGATGCTGATGATCATGGCCACCAGTTGAAATGCCTGCCGCAGGGCATTTGCGTTTGCCCGGCTGGCGTCGTCGCGGAAAAGTTCGGGGAAGAGGGCGGCGTAGTTGGCGTTGATGACCGAGTCCAGCGTGCCGGTCAGGATGTAGAACAACATGCAGTAGACGACCAGGGAATTCCCCGCCAACGCGGGTGGGCTGTAGAAGGCGATGAAGCACAGGATCAACAGCGGAGTGCCAATGGCCAGCCAGGGCTTCCTGCGTCCCCAGCGCGAGCGCGTCCGGTCGGAGAGGAATCCGTACACGGGATTGTCAATCGCGTCTATGAAGGTGTAGATCAACAGCATGAGCGCAAACTGTGTGGTGGTCAACCCCAATTTGTCCACGTAATAAATGGCCGCATAGGTCTTGAGCATGTTGATGGGAATGGATGTGCCGAACATGCCGACGGAATAGTTGAAGGGCTTGGTACGGGCTTGGGACATGGGGAAAACCTCCTTGGGTGAGTTCATGAATCACTACGCAGGTTTTGGCTATGGCTTTGTTGGATTATATAACGGATTCGGGAATGCGCTATCGAAGTGATGTGCTGAAAACAAAGTCGCTGTGAAGGCGGCTTTTGGTTTAAGAAAACGGCGCCTCATTCGAGACGCCGTTTTGATTCATCCAACTTTCCTCCAAACGCGATGACTATCCCCTCAATTTTGCCGCGGCGAATCGCAGAAAATTCCTGAACCCCTCTGTAAGATCAGACGAAAAGAAGGCTGATTCAACCGCATCCTGCGAGCCATTATGAAAATGGCGCGGGTAGGCGCTCACTGCGCGCCATTCGGTATCGGGAAAATTGTCATACCTGTAAAACGTACCATCCAGATGCCGTCTTTCCCAATGAAAACCAAAGCGATCCTGGAGTGTGCGGGATAACCAAATGTAACTGGTGTCATTGAGCAACAGGCATAATTTTTCCCCCATCGGCGCGCTGTCTGAAACGATCTCTGAAAATTCGATCTCCGCAATTCTCGCCAGGGATTCAAAAGACGGGTTCATAACGTTTCGAGGATTTCAAGGCGCTTGCGGCGCTCGCTTTCAAGATGGTCGAAGCGGAAATAATCCTCGAAAGATTCTTTTTCGTGAAATGCGCCTTGTTGAATTTTTTCGTCCAGTTCCGTTACGTTGTGAACGCCATAGCGCTGGGCCAGCCCGAACAATTCGCTCTCAATGAGGCGCAGGTTCCGTTGCAGGTAAACCTTCAGACTTTCCCGTTCCAGTTGTTCCGGCAGGATATTTAATTGTGTGGCAACCTGTTCGAGTAACATATCAGCCATCCTTTGCTTGACAAACACGTTCAAGTCATTATAACCAATGAGTCAGATGTAAAAAGATCATCGCGGCGCACCCTCAATTCGCCGCAATTCCCCCTCTGGAACATCTGATATAATCCCGCGCCGAACTTAACCCCAACCATTCCACAGCGCTGGCATTGCAAACGTCGAGGGGAGTCGGCGACATTCCGTCCGTCCACCGCGCGGGAAACCCAACCATGAATTTCACTAGTGGGTCGTTTGGCACGAGAACAGCCATTTTTTACGCTTGAATTATGGCGATGAGCATGCCAAGTGACCCACTAGTTACGAATTTCTTCTTTTTTATTTAATCGTTTTCTCGCTCTACTGGCTCGTCCGGCGGCACGCCTGGCAGAATTTGCTCCTGCTGGCGGCGAGTTACGTTTTCTATGGCTGGCTGCACCCCTGGTACGCCATCCTGCTGGGACTGTCCTCGCTGGCGGATCATGGGATTTCCCTCGCGCTGGAAAAGAGTCCGCGCAAAAACTGGCTGGTCGCCGCCAGCCTCATCCTGAACGTGGGCGTGCTGGCCTTTTTCAAATATTTTGGATTCTTCATCCCAACCGTCGCGGAGAGACTGGCTTCCGTCGGCATCCAGTCGGACGCATTCCTGGCCAATATCATCCTGCCGGTCGGACTGTCATTTTTCACCTTGAAAAAACTGGCCTACGTGCTGGACGTGTCGCGCGGCGTGATCCGCCCCACGCGTGACCCGGCCGCGTTCGCGCTGTTCGTCGCCTTTTTCCCGCAGATCACCGCCGGGCCGATGGACCGGGCGCAAAAACTCCTGCCCCAGATCGAAGCGCCGCGCGGCTGGAAGCCCGAAAATTTCTACAACGCCTGGCCCCTGCTCGTGATGGGCATGTTCAAGAAATTCGTCATCGCCAACGGCGTCGGGCCGACCGTCAGCCGCATCTTCCACCTGACCAATCCCACCGGGGAACTGGCGCTGGCCGCGGCATTGGGCTTCACCCTGCAAATCCTGGCAGACTTCTCGGGCTACACCGATATCGCGCGCGGCATCTCCTGCCTGCTGGGATTTGAAACCTCGGAGAATTTCCGCTCCCCGTATCTCTCGCTGACCCCGGGCGAGTTCTGGAACCGCTGGCACATCACCCTCTCCGCCTGGTTGCGGGACTACATTTTCTTCCCCATCCGCCGCGCGCTGGTGCGGCGAAAATCCAGCCTGCCCGATTGGGTTGCGCAATCCGTCCCGCCCATCCTCACCATGCTCATCAGCGGACTCTGGCACGGCGTCGGCTGGACGTACCTCGTCTGGGGCGGACTCTACGGAGTCCTGATCGCGCTCTACCAACTGGCAGGCATCGGCGGCAATTGGAGACCGGCCGGCAAAGTGAAACAAGCCGCCGCCTGGCTGGTGATGTTCAGCATGACGGTTCTGTTGTTCCTGCTCTTCGCCGCGCCCTCGCTCGGCTGGGTCGCCAATCTCTTCTCGAACCCGTTCCTCGGATCCATCGAAGAGCAGTCTGTGGCCCTGCTGATGTTTTCGCTGGCGGCGATCTATTCCATCCCGTTGGTCGCAAAACTGGTCATTGACCGCGCCTTCAAACCGGATTCGATCATTCAGTCTGCGTTTTATGCGGTTGCGACGATGGTGATGTTCGTGTACATCAACTCCGGGACGCCCGATTTTATCTACTTCCAATTCTGACCTCGCGAGTGCGTCGCACCTCACCACCGAGACGAACCCGTTAAACGGGAAGAATCCCCACTTTGGACCAATCCTATTAAACCTGGTGCGACGCACCCTCTGCTTGGAGAAATCCGTAACTCATGAAAGCCTTCCTGCAATATTTCCTGATCCTGCTGGCGCTGGCAGCCGTTTCGTGGATCGTCATCCCCGCCCGCTATGACATTTCCTATCCGCGCGATGTGAAGCCGCAATTCGACAATTACATCCGCAGGAAATACGTCAATGCGATTGACGAGCAACAACCCGGCCTGCTCCTGCTGGGGGATTCCATGCTTTACCCGGCAGTCAATACCACCGTCCTCTCGCAAAAGTTGAATAAAAAGATCATGGCCATCGGCTTGCCCGGTTCTGCATCCACGCTCTGGTATCTGATCGTCAAAAATAACATCATCGAAGCTCAATCCCCGCCCAAATATCTTGCCATTTTCTTCCGCGACAGCATGATGACCGTGCCAGGCTACCGCGTCACCGGCCGCTACTTCGAGCAGATTGACGAGTTCGCCGGTCCCAAGGACGGGGAACTTATCAAGCGCGCCTACCTGAACCAGATGAACCCGCTGGAAAAGCTGGCCGAAGCCTGGTTCCCGCCCTACGGTTCGCGCTGGGACATCCGCCAGGCGCTCGATTCCCACATCCGCTATGCCCTGCCGGACTCACAACTTGGGTGTGAACAAGCCTGCATGGACAATGCCATGGGGGTCGTGTTCGGCGACATGAACCTGGATCCGAGTTTCCTGGGCGATGAACTGGCGGCCGCAGACGATTACCTGTACAGCAAAACGGCCCTGGATTTTGACCAGCAGGTGGGCGAATCCTTCCTGCCGGAACTGATCCAACTGACGCGCGAACACGGCATCCAACTGATCCTGGTGCGGATGCGCATCCTGCGCTTCGCCGCGCCCGGCTCGGAACCTCCCGCCCTGGACAAATACAACCAGGGACTCAGCGCCTACCTCGCCGCCAACGGCGTCGTCTATCTCGATTATTCCGGGGAGGCCAAGTTGGGGCGCGAGCAATTTGACGATCCCCTGCACATAAACAATGCCGGACAGGTTATTTTCACCGACCTGTTCGCGGAAGATCTTCTGAAGTTTATTCAATAGACTTCTTGCATAAGTAAATCGTTGAGAAACCGCCAAGTCACTAAGGCGCGAAGTCACCAAGTTTTCCCCCCTTTGCGCCTGAAAGGTCGAATGGCTTCGGTTTTTTTTGTTCACGCCCGCGAGAGCCTGATTAATCGCGGCCGCTGTCCACGCGCGGGGTCACAATCAACCACAGCGCGGGTGAGGCGCCTCCGGCAGGTTTTCGTGAACGGTGGGAAAATCAAGTATCATCAAAACAAAAAGGACAAACCCATGCAATCCATCCTCCTCATCCTTCTCATCGGTCTCGCAGGCGGCATCGCGGTGGGACTGCAAAGTCCGCTTGCCAGCATGATGAGCCAGCGCCTTGGGACTCTGGAAAGCATCTTCATCGTCCACGCGGGCGGGGCGCTCATCGCGCTGATCCCGCTCCTCGTCTACGGCGGCGGAAAGTTGGGACAGTGGCGCAGCGTCCCGTGGTACGCGCTGTTGGCGGGCGTCTTCGGCCTCGTTGTGATCGGCGCCATCAGTTACATGATCCCGCGCATCGGCGTGGCGGGCTCCATCATCACCGTGGTGGCGGGCCAACTCCTTGTCGGGACGATCCTCGATCAATTCGGCTGGCTGGGCGCCATGCAACGTCCGCTGGACGCGACGCGCCTGCTCGGGCTGGCAGTCGTTTTGATCGGCGTCTGGCTCACGGTCAAATAAACGCTGCGTGATACAA
>Ga0210030_1001780_pt1 | contig 15193 bp, 13 predicted proteins | sample CryGeymeta201523_FD_183986 | JGI IMG/M metagenome (GOLD analysis project Ga0210030, IMG submission 183986) | Groundwater microbial communities from Crystal Geyser aquifers in Utah, USA - Crystal Geyser metaG 2015-23 (SPAdes) (version 2) | ecosystem: Environmental > Aquatic > Deep subsurface >...
TAGAATTTTCGGTTGCCGGATAGCTTTTTTTGTTGAGCCGGATCTCTCACTATCGCTCTTGATTTTAAAATCTACACATTTTCGACGTAAAAAATATCTTACTATCTTAAAATGGGTTTGTCAATCAGAAGAACTATATTAATTTATTTATCTTGTTATTCCAATCTATAGCTGGCGTAATGATGACTATAGTCCCTTGACGAATCGTAATTATTTCATACAATAACTTTGATATGAAAAATCGTTCACAACTTCGGGCCTTAACTGATTTAGCCTCTGGCTTCGCACAAGTTTTTTTTGCATCAATAGTGTTACCAATAGTCGTCAGTAAATTTGACTTCAACCAGATTCCTATGTTATTATTGGGATTAATCGCCACTTTGTATTTTTCTTATTTGTCATTAGTATTTGCAAAGAAGGGAAAGCTATGAAATTCCAACTTGATGTTTCAAATCTTTGGATTTTTTACTTAATAGGCATTGCTGTTGCAACGGTCATGTACTTTTATTATCTACGACTTACAAAAAAATAATATTAATTCTTAATTAATCTTAAACCTTCAACTGCCTCTTTATTTGTTGGATCAAGTTGCAACACTTTTTCAAACTGCTCTTTTGCTAGCTCTTTTTTTTCAAGATTTAAATAAACCACACCCAAATTCATTTTCAGACCAATATTCTCCGGGTCAATTTTTATTGCCTGCAAAATCATTTGTTCTGCCTGAACAAACTTTTTTTGACTAAAATATATCACTGCCAAATTCTGATACGACTGCCATAATTTCGGATTATATTTAATTGCCGACTGGTAACTGCCGACTGCTTCTTGAACCCTTCCCATCTGCTTATACGTATTTCCCAAATTATGATAAGCATCAGCATATTTTGGATTTAGTTTAATTGCAATCTTAAACTCTTCGGCTGATTTTTCTAAGTTACCCTGTCTTCCATAAACATCTCCCAAATTATTGTGGGTTTTTGGGTCTGATGGAGAAGTTTTTCCGGTTGCAAACCAAAGAGTATCCTCATTTTTCCAATCCATATTCCTGAAAATCGTTCTTACCATTAAAAGTAGGATGATGATGATAAAAATCAAATACCCCAATCCTTCTGTTTTTTTATTTTTAATAATTTTCCATAATCCATAGCCAATAACACTAAACATTCCCACTGATCCTAAATAAACATATCGCTCGGCCACTATCCAGGAAAATCCAAAAGGTGTAAGAAAAGGAATTAGGCTAATAATAAATAAGGCTAAGCTAAAAAAAATTATTCGATTTTTTTTATATCCATAAATTATGAATCCTATAATCGCGCCCGTAATGATGACTCGAATTATGTAATTTATTATTGTGAAATAAAACTCTGAATGATATAGGGTCAATTTGTCTGGCCAAAATAACAACTGCCAATACAATGTGAGTGCAATCGGTATTTGTGTTAACAGATTTGTAATAAAGCTTTGTTTATCATAGTTTAAGAAAACATTTATTATTGTTTTTATTAAGTTTTGATAAAAAAACCCGGCAACCACAGAAAATAGAGTAACTACCACCAAGGTTTTTTTAAATATTTTGATATTCCCGTATGCGAGTTCAAAAATAAGAATGATTAGCGGAAAAACTATGGATTTTTCAGATGATAATAGCGATAAAATAAAAAGTACTATTACTGCGAAAATATTTATCCATTGGCGATTAATCTGCCAGATTCGATAATTAATTAATCCCCATATGGAAAAACATGCAAGCTGAGTATATTGTATTGCAGAAATCCAAACCACTGCTTCGCTATTAAGCGGGTGAACTGCAAATAAAGCCGCTACAATAAAAGCCAATCTTGCCTGACTTAATAAGGAAACTAATACAAAAACTCCAACAATTGTTGCGAAATGGAATAAATAGTTGAAAAGACGATAAAAAAATGGATTAAATCCATTAATTTTAAAAGCAATTGTCTTTATCAATTCTCCTAATAAGTGTGATGGTTGTTTAAATGCGCGACCCCATTCGTATATGTTCTTTGTTTCTAATATTGGTCTATCGTCCGAAACAAATTGATTTCCCAGGGAATTTGCATAAGTTATAATTGCCAAACCAATTAGTATTAATATTGTTATCCAATTATCTTTAATAATGCTTTTTATTGAAGGTAAAACTTTATGAGACATTTCATCGATTTCCGATTTTAGAATGAATTTCCTTTCGATAGCTAATTGATTTTCTTTGATTCTATAATTTGTTGTTAATAAATAATCATTTATTTTTTTTATAGATAAGCCAAGATCATTTGCAATCCGATCAACCTCTCTTGATTTGATCTTTTTCTTAATATATTTTTTTTGATTTTCAGTTAAATCCATATTTATGTTTGAATTACCTCTTATTATATGTAAAAAATTCGATAAAAACTTGAAAAATTAGTATAATTTGTTCTATCAATGAAATCATCACCTTTAATCTCCATTTGTATCCCAACCTATAATCGAACGCGATATCTTAAACAAGCTCTCATTTCTTGCTTTCGACAAACGTATAAAAACTACGAAATTATTATTTGTGATAATAGTACAAATTCAAATTCACAAAGATTTATTCGTCGTATCAAAGATCCCCGCATTAGATACTATAAAAATAAAACCAATCTTGGATCAGTAAAAAATATTAATCGAACCCTATCATTGGCGCGAGGTAAATATATAAAGTTTTTGTTCGATGATGACCTGCTATACCCAAGTTGCATAAAAAAGATGGTGGCGGCTCTGGAGAAAAATCAAACCGCAGGAATTGCAATGGCGCCGCTTGACATTATCGATAATCACGGGAAAAATATTCAACCGCGTTTTCATTACATTAGAAAAATGAGAGAGCTCTATCGATATCAAAACCATAGCGGATTAATTAGGAATTTAGTTATTCTTAAAGATTTTTTAATCCGGACATATCCCTGCTGTGTTCCAACTGGGATTATGGTACGAAAACAATGTATTGACGAATTGGGTAAATTTGATGAAGACTTTAACTATATCGGTGACTTGGAATTTTGCATACGGATGTCAACTAAATATGATTTTTATTATGTTAATCAAAAATTATCTGCATGGCGCTACACAGAATCATCGGAAACTGTAAATATTCTCCACACGCAGACAATTAGTCCGGTTTATTTCTATCGGCTTATTGACAAATTTTATTATAAACTAAACGTTGCGCGTTTTTTCCCAAAAAAAGATCGGGAAAAAATAATTATGGACGCTTATATTTTTGCTTCAAAACGCGCCATGTTGAATAGTTTAGTTGCTTTAAAATTTTTTGATATTAAACTATTATTATTTACAATTAAAACTGTATATAAGTCAGATCCTTTTGTTATTAATCGCATCAAACTTCCTTTTTCACTATTTAAAGAGTTTATTATAGCTTTATATAATTTGGTAAAATTATAGGATGCAATTCAATTCCAAGATATTCGTCGCCGGTGGCCAGAGTGGTTTAATCGGAACAGCTATTGTTCGTAATCTAAAATCAAAAGGTTATAAAAATATTATTATTAAAACCCGAAAACAACTCGATCTCCTTGATTCTAAACGAGTTGAACGATTTTTTATTAGAGAAAAGCCTGAATATGTTTTTCTTGCTGCCGCCTTGGTTGGAGGAATTTGGGCAAATAAAACTCAAAAAGCTGATTTTATTTATGATAATTTACAAATCCAAAACAATGTTATCTATAATGCATGGAAATATAAAGTAAAGAAATTATTATTCTTAGGAAGTTCCTGTATTTATCCAAAACATGCGAAACAACCAATTAAAGAAAGTGCGTTTATGACAGGACCACTTGAAGAAACAAATGATGCCTATGCCGTTGCAAAAATCGCTGGAATCAAAATGTGCCAGTCCTTTAATGAACAATATAAAACAAACTTTATTTCTGTGATGCCAACTAATCTGTACGGCCCAAATGATAATTTTGATTTACAAACATCTCATGTGATTCCGGCATTAGTCCGCAAATTACATGAAGCAAAAATTGGGAATAAAAAAGTGGTTGTTCTTTGGGGAAGTGGGAAAGCATACCGCGAATTTATGTTTGTTGGCGATGCGGCTGATGCTTTAGTATTTCTTATGAGAAAATATAATGAGTCAGAAATAATTAATGTAGGAACTGGTAATGACCTCACAATAAGTCAGTTAGCAAATATGGTAAAAACAGCGATTAATTTTAAGGGAAAAATCAAATGGGACACAACCAAGCCTGATGGAATTCCAAGAAAACTGCTTGATGTGACAAAGTTACATAAATTAGGCTGGCGTCCAAAAACTTCACTTGAACAAGGAATAAAAAACGAATATGAATGGTATTTACAAAATTATGATAATCGCTAATCTCACCGGCGGTCTTGGTGGTCAAATGTTCCAATATGCAGCTGGAAGAGCACTATCTTTAAAACTAAAAACGCCACTGAAATTACACTTTACCAATGCGCTTTTCAATACCCAAAGACAGTACGGACTCGATATTTTTAATATCAAAGCCAACCTGGCAACTGACGCAGAAATTGCAAAGCTTGGTGTAATCAAAAATCAAGTGATTAATCGTTTTTTATATCTTGCTCAACTCATGAATATTAGACTTTTAAAAAATGTTTACACGGAAAAACTAAATGATGAATACGATCCGGATTTTTTTAATATTCCAGATAATTTCTGTATTCAGGGTTATTTCGCCAATGAAAAATATTTTAAAAATATCGAAACAACCATTAGAAAAGATTTCACTTTTAAAAATAAACTTGATGAAAAAAATCAAAAATTTAAGGATTTGATCACAAAATACGAGTCAGTTAGTATCCACGTAAGAAGAGGAGATTACATCACCAATAAAACAGGACCAAGATTTATCGGATTAGACTACTATATCAAGGCAATTAAAACGATAAGTAACAAAATCAAAAACCCTATATATTTTATCTTTTCTGATGATATTGACTGGGTTAAGCAAAATTTAAAATTAAAAAATAAAAGCTATTTTGTTAATAATAACCATGGAAAAAATTCATATAAAGACATGCAGCTGATGAGTCTATGCAAACACAATATAATTGCTAACAGCACATTTAGTTGGTGGGGGAGTTGGCTAAATTCCAATAAAAATAAAATTATGATTAAACCGTAAAAAAATGAGAGTTTATCAAAAAAAATCCAGTAATATATTATATTTTTTTTATCGTTTGATTTATCCAATATTTGATCCGATTCGCTTTTTCATTGGTCTATATGGTTATTTTTGGTATATAAGAGATCTTTTTAAATACCAAAAACAAAATAATTATAAATCGTTAATAAACAAAAACCTTTATCCAATGCTCCACGAAAAAACTAACCTTTCTCCCTTTAATAATCACTATTATTACATGTCTCTTTGGGCATTTGACCGAATAATAAACAATCGTCCTAAGTTTCATGTTGATATTGGATCAGCTTATGATTTTAGTGGATATCTCTCAAAAATAATTAAGACTACATTTATTGACTTACGACCAATTAATGTAAAAATAAAAAATCTAACAATAAAAAGGGGAGATTTACTTAATCTTCCGTATAAAGATAATTCTGCCACATCTCTTTCTTGCCTCCATACAGCTGAACATGTTGGCTTGGGGAGATATGGGGATAAGATTGATCCAAATGGCACGCAAAAAGCTTGCAGAGAATTAAGCCGAGTTCTTACTCCTGATGGATTTTTATATTTTGCTGTTCCTATTGGAAAAGAAAAAATCTGTTTCAATGCCCACCGGATTTTTCCTCCTAAAGCAATAATAAAAATGTTCCCGAAATTAAAACTTGTTGAGTTTTCCTTGGTTGATGATAATGGGATCTTTTTAGAAAAACAAGATCCAACCGCATATAGCAATCTCAATTATGCTTGTGGTATGTTTATTTTTAGAAAATAGTTTAAAAAAATAATTTTATGCTCAGTAAAAAAATGCGGATTCTTTATCATATTCCAAGTCCTGAAACCGTTTATGCAGCGCGATTTATCTATGAAGGATATAGGGATGCTTTTTTGGATTTGGGTCACAAATTTATACCACTAACATCCTCCAACAATCTAAAAAAAACACTGGAAAAATATAAACCAGACATATTCATCTCCGCGTTAAATGATTATTATTTAAAATTTCTCGATCTTGATTTAATAAAATCTTATCGAAAAAAAGGGATGGTATATTTTAATCAAATAGGGCTTTGGAATTTAAAAGTCAATCAATTCGGCGGTCAGTCCATAAAATCTCGAAAAGATTATTGTGCATTAATCACAAAAGGACTGGCAGGCGATATTTTTTTTAATTATTTCCAACCTGATGACCCGGAAATGGACGGCTTTACCAAAACCACTGGATTTCCTTTCTACACGGTTCTTCTTGCTGCCAACACTAAACAGTATTTCTATGAAAAAGACCAAACATTAACATCTGATATCTCGTTTGTGGGAAGTCTGCTTCCTGATAAAAAAGAGTTTGTTAAAAAACATCTCTTGCCCTTAATGAAAAAATATGATGTCAATGTGTATGGCAGCGACTGGTCACTAAAAGATAAGTTATTGGGTTACGTACAAAAAGCCGGTCAATATTTTAATATTGAGCCGCTGAAAAAACTCCGTCGGTTGAAACTATCGGTTGACAGCGAACGAAAAATTTACTCCTCGTCAAGAATATCTTTAAATATTCATGAGAATCATCAAAGACAAAATGGAAAAGATTTTAATGAAAGAACTTTCAAAATTATTGCCTGTCGTGGTTTTGAAATCTGTGACAATGTCAAAGTTATAAGAAAATATTTTTCTGAAAAAGAACTGATCATTGCAAAAAACACACAAGATTGGTTTGAAAAAATTGAGTATTACTTAAAAAATCCTCAAAAAAGAACACCGATTATCAAGGCTGGTTACCAAAAAATTATTAAATATCATACCTATAAAAATCGTGTCGAACAGTTGATCGCAATTGCCCGCAACCACCTCCACAACCAACGCGGCATCACAACAGCAACAAATAATTTAAAATAAAAAGATGGCTCCCATTTTAAACCCGAGTTCAACTGCAATAAACGTTTTGTAAAAGCAATTAAATTGGTTCGGCTTGAGTAGTATCTAATACTTGGAAGCATTCGGGAAAAATTTGCGGTTTCATTTTTAATCCAGGTTTTCATTTCTTTTTTTGACAGATCATTTTTAAATAACTCCCAAACCATTTCTCTGGGCAAACGATTATTAATTAATAAATAAAAAGTTGGGGATTCATACTGTGATAAAGAAACATATATCACGTCCTCAAAATCAATCCAACCTCCAGCTTTTCTTACTGCATCAAACAAATATTTAACCCAAAAGTCAGACATCTCAAATTTGGGGTTTTGACTTTGTAGAATAGATTTTATCAATAAACTAGCGGGACGTTTAAAAATTAAACCGGAAATAGAAGAATAAACTGATCTATCAAGAAAATCCAATATCTCCAATGAGTTTTGATTTTTGCCTAAAGTTCGATTAGTTTTTTGATCAAGAAATAAAGAATATCTTTTATTATTTTGACTACAGTATAAAAACGAAACCCGGATATATCCATAACCTTTATTTTTAATTTTTTGATACACATTTTCCAGCAGATTTAAATTTCCCAACCAATCATCGTCGCCAAGTATAAAAACATATTCGCCTTTTGCCAGTCCAATTGCCTTATATAGATTCCGAGTAAACCCTATATTTTCATCGTTAAAATAGTATCGAATCTGTTTATTATTGAGTAATGGGGACAGCTTACTGACTTTAGAACCCTTGTGATTATCAGAAATTACGATTTCGAAGTTTTTGAAAGACTGGCTTAAAATACTTTTGATTGCTCTTTCCAATTCCTTCGGTCGATTGTAGGTTGGAATTACAATTGAAAAAAAGGGAGTTTTCATTGAATATTGTTAATGAAACTTTTCAATACATAAGATAAATCTTTCGTAATAATTGCATTTTTTATTGATTTCTTATTCCAGAAGATATATATTCTTTTCAAAGGCAATAATATAAATTTTGGAACGAGTCTTAATATTAAGGCTTGTATATAATATACAGCATTAGAATATCTCCATTTGTCTTTAATATAAATTTTATTAATGTAAACCGCGAGAAGCTTTGGAGAAAGAATCAATCTCCAGTTAACAACATGCAAAAGTGCTGATCGCCTTTGTTTTTGATCAAATATCTGATAACTTTCGCTATCTTTTAAGTAATTTTTTGCATTATTAAGTAGAGTATCTAAGCTAAATTTTGGTTCGATAAAGTTATAAAAAAAGTGACCTGTTTCAAAATATCGTCCGATGATATACTGATTTCCCAAAAAAACTGCTCCATATCGAAAACTCAACTCATAAATAAGAGGCAAACTAAAATATAAAACATCATCGTGATTTAAATAGGATAATAATTTTCTATCGTTTTTATAAATCGAACCGGAAATAAATTCTAAAAATTTATCACTCATTTCCAAAGGCAGGGCAGGATACTTCAAGGGAATATGTTTGTTCCCAGAAGGTAACAATAATCCCTTATATATATCGTTGATCGTTTCCAAATTTTCATAATAAAAAATTACGCTGATTTTCATAAAACCAGGATGATATCGATTGGCTTGTTGATATATTTTTTTTAACGTATCTATTTTTAATATCGCATCATCATCACCCAACATAAAAATATATTTTCCTTTGGCCAAATAAAAACCCTTAAGCACATTGCGCTGCGGTGCAACTTTATGTTTAAAACGATGATAAGAAATCGGATAACCTTGTTTTTGATATCGTAAAACTAAATCTTTTGTTCCGTCTGTTGATGCATTATCAGAAATAATAATTTCATAGCTTGTAAAATTTTGTCTAATAATTGAACGTATTGCCAGATCAAGAAAACGAACACGGTTGAAGGTGGGAATAATAATAGAAAAAAAGGGGAATATTTTTTTCATAAAAATCTATTATTCCACAAGCGTCGACCTACGAGGTCGACGGATTTGGATTTTACGAGGTCGACGGATTTGGATTTTATTTTATGTTTTTAATGAATAATTTAATTTTTTCTTTAATATAAACTAATTCTTTTTGACTAATTCCCGGCCAGACACCAAGCCAAAATGCGTTATTCATAATTAAATCCGCATTTTTCATGCTTCCAATTACTTTAATTTTGTTTTTGATTTTTAAATAAGCAGGATGACGAAGCAGATTACCGGAAAAAACATTACGGGTGCCAATCTTATTACTCTCTAAATATTCTGTCAGTTGGTTGCGGGTAAATGGAACATTGTCTCTAACTATTAATGGAAAACCAAAATAAGAAACTTCTGCTTTTTTATCTTCTTTCATCAGAATAAAATATTTTTTGTATTGCTTAAAAAAAGAATAAAGCGCTTGATAATTTTCTTGTCTTTTTTTAATAAAACCCGGTAATTTTTTCAGTTGGGCAACACCGATAGCTGCCTGAAAGTCTGTCAATTTGAGATTAAAGCCAATTTGCGAATAAATATATTTATGATCATAGCCATATGGCAACTTTCCCAGTTTCCATTTAAAACGTTTTCCGCAAGTATTATCACACCCTGTATCACACCAACAATCCCGGCCCCAGTCGCGAAACTGCCGATTGGCCCGATGAAGCAGGGGATTATTGGTTACAACGGCGCCACCCTCTCCCATTGTGATTTGATGTGCAGGATAAAAACTAAAAGTAGCCAAATCCCCAAATGTTCCAATCATTTTACTATTGTATTTTGAGCCGAGCGCATCACAACAGTCTTCAATCAACCATAGTTTATATTTCTTACATAAAGCAACGATTTTGTCTAAATTAAAAGGTTTTCCTAAGGTATGTGCAATCATTATTAATTTAGTTTTTTTAGTAATTGCTTTTTCAATTTTGGAGACGTCAATGTTAAGCGTGTCAATTTCTGCATCAACAAAGACTGGCTTTAAACCAAACATCACACCAGGATTAACTGTCGTGGGAAATGCCACAGCACATGTAATAAATTCATCACCGGGCTTTAACCTTCTCTCTCCCAATACTTCTGATGTTAAGGAGTATAAAGCAAGAAGATTTGCCGAAGATCCGGAATTAACCAAAGAAACATATTTCACTCCTAAATATTTCTTAAAATCGCTTTCAAACTGTTTTGCAAACTCGCCCTCGGTCCACCAGCCGTCTTTCGCCGCTTTAATTGCGTTATTAATTTCTTCTTGATTGAAGATTTTCCCAGAGGCAGGAATATAAGTTTTTCCGGGTATAAATTTAGTTTTCATATTTATTCTATTAAATCAGCTTGTCTTCATGAATTAAAATAATATTTTTATCTTTTTTTGATTTTTGTATAAGTTCTTGAGTAAATCCGGATTTAGATAATAAAATATATTTTTCCTTTCGGCTTCCTTTGTTCCAATCAACTCTCTGTGATTTTGAAATCAATTCTTTCAAAACATTACCGCCAAGTAATTTGTTTGACCACTTACACTCGATAAAATATATTTCTTTTCTATTTTCATTTAAACCAATATTATCTATTTCAATTTCATTATTCCAATACCTTCCTACTCTTTCAATATGTCCAATCACTCTTTCATTCCTGATGATGATTTCCGTTGCAGATCTCTGATAATTCTCCTGTATTATTTTCGGTAAATCTTCTCTTGTTTTTTTCATTAAAAAATTCAGCTCTCCTATTTCAATTTCTCTTCTAAAGGGAAGAACAAACTGAAACCAAAAATGAACAAATTGATCTTTTATTCTAAAAATACCTTTTCTCGATTTTTCCGGATGTTTTTCTGTAATCGGAATCTCTTTTTCAATTAATCCCAAATTTTCTAAATAATAGAGATATGTATGAAGCGAACTTTTTTCTATACCTGTTTGCTCAATGAGATCACTTATTTTATTTCTGTTCAAAGCCAAAGATTTTAGAATACTATAATAATTTTTAGGCTCACGAAGTTCTTCCTTAAGCAAAAAGTCTATCTCTTCATAAAGAGGCGAATGTGTGGTGAATACCTCTTGTTCTATTGCTTCATCAATGTTTTTATAGGACGAAAAACGAGTAAGATATTCCGGGTTGCCACCAGTCACCGAATAAAATTCTAAAAACTTTGAAAAAGACAAATTTGGAAAAAACTTCCAGGAATTATAATAGCTAAGCGGTTTTACATGAATCTGCCCTGTTCTTCTTCCATAAAGTGGAGCTTTTTCTGATAGCGTCTCCTCTATCATCATCCCAAAACTTGAACCGCATAAAATAAATTTACAAAATGATATCTTTTTTAAAGATTCGTCCCACCATTTCTGGAAAATCGTACTTAAACCCGGTTGTGCAGATACAAAATATGGATACTCATCAAACACTATCAACGTGTTTTTGTTTAATCGTACCGCGAGAAATGAAAAGAATTGATCCCAATTTAAAAAAGGTTGACCGATCAATATTGGTTCATTAAAAAAAACAGAACATGTTTTTGATAGTTGATCGAGGTTGTCCTTATTATTAACCTGTCTACCAAGAAAATATAATAACTTTCTATTTTTAGCACTTTCTTTTATTAACTCTGTCTTTCCAATTCGACGTTTGCCATAAATAATGATGAAGGATGATTTAGACGCGTCAACCTCTTTTTGGATGAAGGATATTTCACTCGTTCTGTTAATAAATTTCATAGTCTTATTGTGAATAGTCTAATCTAAACCAGACTATTTGTCAAGCTTGATTTGTTTCCATTTATTTTGAATGATAATGTCATATAATAATGACAATGAAAACTCTTTTACTAACTGGTGCGTCAGGGTTTATTGGAAAAAATATTTCGTTATATTTTTCCAAAAAATTTCGTCTTCTAACACCTTCGCATCAACAACTTGATTTACTTGATGCAAAAGCGGTTTCTGATTATGTTAAGAAAAATAAGGTTGATTATATAATTCATACGGCAAATATTGGAGGATCGCAAAACCAAACCAATACGAAAAATATTATTGATATCAATCTCCGGATGTTTTTTAATATTATTCATAATATCGATCTTGTTGAAAGAATTATTTATTTCGGAAGCGGTGCAGAATATGACAAAAGAAAACCAATTGTTTCTGTTAAAGAAGAAAAATTTGGTCAAAATATACCTGGAGATGACTATGGTTTTTACAAATACATCTGTTCCCAATACACCCAGCGGTTAAATTCTAAAAAACTAATTTGCTTACGCTTATTCGGAGTCTATGGCCCACATGAAAATTATTTAATAAGATTTATTTCCAATGCGATTGTCAAAAATCTTCTCCATCTGAAAATTAAAATAAATCAAAATGTTAATTTTGATTATCTTTATGTTAATGATCTTAATCTTGTACTAAATTATTTCCTACATCACAATCCAAAGCATTATATTTATAATGTTTGTTCCGGAACTAAAACTTCACTATTAGATATTGCCAATAAGATAAATCAGTTAAGTAACTATCATTCAAAAATCACGATAATTAACAAGGGTTTGAATAATGAATATACCGCTTCAAATTCACGATTAATAAATGAAGTAAAAAATCTTAAGATCACTACAATTGAACAAGGAATAAAAACACTTTTGGATTGGTATAATGAAAACCTAGATTTACTAAATAAAAAAGAGATTATTAATGATAAATACGCAAATCTTTGCGTAGTTAAAAAATAAAAAATCTTATGCGGGTTGCTGATTATATCATTGATTTTCTGTATAAAAACAATGCTACCCATATCTTCACCATTGCAGGTGGGGGAGCGATGTTTTTAAACGATGCCACTGTATCTCATAAAAAGATAAGATATATCTGTCATCATCATGAACAAGCAGCTGCCATGGCCGCTGAAGCTTTTACAAAAACCAGTGGAAAACTTGGAGCAGTGATGGTCACATCCGGTCCCGGCAGTACAAACGCCATCACCGGTCTTTTGGAAGCATGGCAAAATTCCATTCCTTGCATCTTCATTTCCAGTCAGGCAAAAACAAGTCAAATGGCATATTTTTCCAATGTCCCGAAATTAAGGCAGTTTGGAATTCAAGAACTGAACATTATTCCTATTGTCCAGTCTTTATGTAAATATTCAGCCATTATTGAAAAACCGGAAGATATCAGATATCAAATGGAAAAGGCGTACGATATTGCTATTTCCAAAAGACCAGGACCTGTCTGGCTGGATATTCCTCCTGATATTGCTTCAAAAACAATCAATCCTTCTCAACTTTCAGGTCATGAAAAAAAGCAAATTATCATAAAAAGTAACAAAGAAATTGATTCTCAAATTGATCAATTAATAAAATTACTACAACTATCCAAAAAGCCAGTAATTATTGCAGGTGGTGGAATCAGACTAGCAGGTGCAGTTAACGAATTTATAAAATTCACAAATATGTTAAAAATTCCGGTAGTTGTTCCGGAAATGGGTCTTGATTTATTGGAATTTGACAATCCATATTATGTTGGCCATGGCGGAACCAAAGGACAGCGAAGCGCAAATATTGTTTTACAAAACTCTGATTTAATTATTGCAATAGGTAGCCGTTTGGCAGTTCCTTTTATCGGCCATGAATATGATAAATTTGCACCCAATGCAAAAAAGATTGTGGTTGATATTGATAAAATGGAACACCTAAAAAAAACCATCAAGATTGATCTTTTTATCGAGTCTAACGCAAAGCAATTTATTAATAAATTTTCAGATAGGATAATCTCACAACAAGTAAAACTAAATTACAATCACTGGCTATCAAACTGTCAAAAAATCAAGGAAAAGTATGCTATTTATCTTCCAAAAATTCAAAGCAAACTCGATTTTATTAATATGTATCATCTGGTTAATGAAATTTCCAATCAAAGTAAGGTTGGAGATATCTATACATTTGATGCGGGTACAACAGCATACATCTGCTCGCAGACAATTAAACTGAAAAAAAACCAAAGAGCAATTATTCCTGGGGCTACTCTTACCATGGGATACAATCTTCCGGCAGTGATTGGAATCTGGGCAGCAAAACCCAAGTCACGGATTATTTGCATCACCGGTGACGGTTCTTTTCAGATGAATATTCACGAACTGCAAACCATTGTTCATCATAAAATTCCGGCAAAAATATTTGTCATCAATAATCAAGGGTATTTGGCAATACGCACCACACAAAGAAACTTTTTTCAAAGCCGTTTTATTGGTGAAGGCAAAAACTCCGGTGTTTCTTTTCCCAACACTGAAAAGATAGCAAAAGCATATGGAATAAAATATTTTCAGATAAAAAATAATGGACAGTTAAAGACCAAAGTAAAAGCAGTACTTGATTATAAAAATACTTGTATCTGTGAAGTGCTTTGTCCAAAGTGGCAGGATATTTTGACAGTTTCTTCAAAAAAGATGCCGGATGGGAAAATGATTTCGCTTCCAATTGATGACATGTTTCCGTTTTTACCGGAGAAAGAAATGGCAGAAATTAAACAACTGTTAAAGTAGGCTTTCTTTATACCAACTCAGAATATTTTTGATAGTCTGTTGCATATTTTCTTTTGGTTTCCATCCGAATTCTTTTTTAATTTTTGAAAAGTCCAAAGATTGATAGGGAATTTCATTAATTGCAGTATTGAGAATTTTATAGTTGATTTTTTGTTTTAAAGATTGTCCAACTGTTTGAATTACTTCAAGAACTGACAAGGTATCATTTGATCCGAAGTTATAAGCCTGACCCTTTGCTTTTTCAATATTTTGTGCAAGCAATAAATAACCTGCCACTACATCTTTAACATATAGATAATCACGGATAAATTTTCCGTTGCTCCGTATTTCCAATATTTTGTCAGTAATAATTGACTTCATAATGCCGGGAATAATGCGGGAATAATTCAAGTCACCCTCACCGTAGATGTTTCCAAAACGTGTCACAATCACCGGAGTTTTATAAGTGGCGTAATAAGTGGTACTGATTAAATCAGTAGCTGACTTTGACGTATTATAAGGATGATCTCCTGATAGGGGATCGGTTTCAACATATTGTTTTTTATGTAATTTACCGTAGCTTTTATCCGAGGAAGCAACGATTAAACCCTTAATTTTAGAATTATTTCTTGTTGCTTCAAGAACATTAATCGTT
>Ga0210030_1001787_pt1 | contig 15182 bp, 17 predicted proteins | sample CryGeymeta201523_FD_183986 | JGI IMG/M metagenome (GOLD analysis project Ga0210030, IMG submission 183986) | Groundwater microbial communities from Crystal Geyser aquifers in Utah, USA - Crystal Geyser metaG 2015-23 (SPAdes) (version 2) | ecosystem: Environmental > Aquatic > Deep subsurface >...
CTTATAAGAAAAGTACAAAATGTTACCGACTATGACAGCGTAGATTACACCCTCTATCTGCATCATTTCCATTGATGTAACAGGAAAATAAGCCCGCCAATTCACAAACCAAACAATAGAGACAAGGGCTCCACACAAAATGTAGAGCCACAAGATTTTAAACGTATTTTGAAGGATTCTTACCATTAATAAATCCTTATCTTAAGGTCGGCAGCTTTAACGTCCTGCATTTTAATTTCTTTTAATTCAGACCTTAAGTTTACCATCTCATTCCAATCTTCCCTTTTTTTCTGAAACTGATCCTTTTTATTAAAAGCGTCCTGTAATTCCTTCAAAACCCCGTATTTTTTGACTAATTCAGGATGAGGAATATTGAGCTCTGTTTTAATAATTCTTTGCGTGCGAGGCTTCCATTCTATGTTTTCAAAACGTGGGGATTGAAATTGAGCGCCATAATTTGCACTGAATTCAAGAGCGTTTATATGTACGCTTTGCCGGTATTCCGTATCAATTATTTTATCACGTTCTTCAGAGCTTTTTGTATTCGCAGCCAGAGCAATAACTTTTTCAGGGTGAGCGGGTTGATTTGAGGTATTAACTTCAAACTTTTGTATGCCATAGGGAGTCTCCAAGTCAAACGTTGCCGTACACATGGTTTGAAGTTGCTTACAATCTTTGCTCACCGTTTTAACTGTGCCGTTTGGTTCAGTGACCTCAACCTCTACGGTATATATGTGCTTCTCACGGGTATCTGTCTCACCACAGGCAGTTAAGGCTAAAAGTGAGGCAAGTGCCGTTCCAAGTGTTAGTTTTTTCATTCTTCTTCTCCTTGTAAAGTTAATGGGAACCATTCCCGTTTGGTTATTTTTCTTATTCAAGTTCCTTTCGAACCACACTTTCGGTTACGAGAGAAACCAAGAAGGCGTTTAAAGAAATACCTTCTTTTTTCGCGCTTTCAATAAGTTTCATGTGTAGGGAAATTGGGAGCCTTAAGGCTATTTTTCCCGATGCTTTTTTATCTTGTGTCATTCATGTATCCTTTATGTATCCTTTATATGATACTATAAAGAAGATATATAGCAACACTTTTATTTATAAAACCTTCGTTATTTTCTACCTTTTTGCCCTTTTTTTTGCAAAAGCATGCTCTAAGCCTTTCAAAAGATTTCTGTATTTTTCTTCCCCAAGCCAATGGTAGTCTTTTGAATATTGGTTCCAAACCTCTTCGGTCATCGGGTATGGATTTCCCTTAGGGTAATTCAGTGGGATGCCTCCACTTAAATAACGGTAAAGAAAATGATATCTTTTTTCTGATCTATTTTTTTTCTCCTTTAAATGAAAATGAAAGCAAACTGCTTCCCCTTTTTCATTTACTGCCTTGAAATACGACAATTGCAATAAGATAAAAGGAGCAGACCACACAGTCACTCCACTCAAAGACCAAATTTTTCTACGATCACCTTCTTTAATTATCCTTCTGAATTGATCAACATCAAAACAAGAAGACCTACCGCACAAATTCAGAAAAAAAGTATATAATCTCTTTAGATTATCTTCCTTTGATAAGGCTGCCCTTATCTCCCTACCGCGTTCACGTCTTTCTATCGCTAATGTCATTTAAATTTCCTTATGCAGCTTGTAGGATTGGTTGAGTTTCAGAAACTTTAACAAGTCTCTCTTCCTTGGGAAAAAGAACTTCGGAAACATACCTTTTGGTACTTCCCTTGGTTATATGCTTGCTAATCTGAATAACGATATCAACGGTCTTTCTCAGAACGTCCTCAATCTTTGAATCATCTTGGCCGTTCATACTAATGTTTTGCGGAATGGCCGTACTAAGCGCAAGATCAGCCCCATTGGCATGAACTGTCGTGAAGAAACCTCCATGACCTGTGTTTAAAAGCCTCACAATGGGAAATGAATTACTGGTTGATATTTCCCCCAATACAAGAACATCCGGCCTTGAACGCACAATATGATCAATGACATCGGCGTAATCTTTTCGCTGTTGTTCACTTGCTCCGTTACGCGGCACAAGATGATGAACACATTGCGGATGCGTTTTTATAAAGATTTCCCGTGTATCCTCCACAGTAATTATGCGCCTTTTTGACGGAACAAATTTGATAAGCTGTCTCAGAAAAGTTGTTTTGCCCGTGCTTGTGCCTCCCGAAAGGATGCAGTTTGCTCCCTCTTTAATACGGGCAACAATCTCATCTTTTAGATCGCCATACAAACCAAAAGCCTCTAAGGGAATATCCACATCTCTAAAAAGACGAACGGAAACATCAATGCCGGACTCCACCCGCTGCCCCATCGTTGCCTGAAAGCGATGCCTCTTAGGAAGAGCGAGAGATAAAAAGCAAGAGTCAGGAGGATCAAAAATTAAACCTTTTGAATTTGCTAAAGCCTTGCAAAGTCGACTCCAGTAAGCCGTCTTAAAATTTGAATCATACTCTTCATCACCGTATCCGGTCTCTGCATATTCGCAAAAGAACCGACCGTTCCCAATAACAGATAACTCAACGAGGTTTGGACGAGATAAGAGTTTTTCCAACGGTGCATAATAGTATTTTAAAAGATCATCCATAGCTCTAGTTCACCCTGTTGATGCCGGCTTTGGCTTGGTTTTGATAAAAGAAACCATCCCTATGAGCCCAATTCTCTACTCTCACAGAGGTAACGGCTCCCGGAAAGCTTCCTCGGTTTGAATTACGAGAAAGGACATTGTTCGTCACCGTTCCATAGGGAACCCATGTTGTATCCTCTGCATAAGACCACTCTCCCTCTTCTTGTTCGCCACTCGGCAAAACGAGAGTATCGCGGCTTTTTGTGCCCCGTTTGTAATAAACATAAGTGGAATTAATAAACCCCCGCACTTGGATATACTTCGGCCATGGTGTCGCCATATATTTCTCAACGGCAGGACGTAATTCTTCAAGCTTTTCTTCTGTTGGAGGCACTCCTAAATACATCAACTGCATTCCGCCACCTGAAAGATTTGTCCATGAAAATTGATTAGGATGAAGAGCCATACACGCTTTTTGGAAGTCTAGATCACCGGCACTTGTTAAAGAAACCTCATTCATTTTAAAGTCCTGCCAAACGGTAGAAGAGCTTAAATCACTATCGTCTGTAATGAGTGTTTTTGACCCGTAAGAACCGCCGTCCTTCACAAGAAAGTCGATGATATATTCCCGATACCGCTCTTGCTCTTGCCTGACTTGACACATGTTCGAGCTCTTTTTATCCGCAGACGTGTTTAAGAAAGCAAGGAATTCACTATTGTCGGCTCTCTTAAAAACCTTATATTTATCTTGGGGCGTGAATTGATAACATCCGTCAAAATAAGCCTCTCTTAATTGGCTTGCAGTAATGCGATCTTCCTTAAATTGGTAAGGTGTTCCCGCTAAGTCATAGCGGACTTTTCGGTGCTCAACGGTCACATCGCCCAACTCGGTTTCAATCCAAATATGTTGCTTTTCATAAGAAATCTTATGGTCGTCATCATGTTCATAACCTTTGACTTCCGTCTTGTGATTATAAATCTTAGACCCCGCGACACACTTTGAAACAACTTGAGGGCGATTTCGATAGGTATAAAACCATTTTCCCAAGGCATAGGATTTTCCGGCCTCAACATCATGCTTGAATCCTTCACATCCTTCGGTGGTAAATTCCAACTCCAAAGCCTCTCCGAAGGGCTCACACTCGTCACCAATCTTATGCTTGGTTCCGTCCCTTAAGGTCACAAACCGCTTGCCCATAGGCATGATTTCTTTGGTACACATGTTTTTAACGCCCTTACAAGGAGCCGAGATATCAAACTCATGGGGTAACGGATCACCGGAATTCCGACAGGCAAAAGCTTGATAGTCAATATCTCCGATTTGGTAAACCCCGCGCTTGCGCTCCGTTGACGTTTTAGCTTCTAAGTTATGAAGAGGTTCACAACCTTGAGTTGTTTCCTCAATGGAAACAGGGTTTAAACTTAAATCCTTATGACAAGAAGCAACCACAACCCGTGCATTGCCGCGACCGTAATAAACCGTCTCCACTTGGGGGTGGGCTTGCATCGTTTCCAAGTCTAAGTGGGCAGAACAATTTCCTTTCTCCTCAATAAAAGGACGGGGCTTGTCATCTTCAATATAAAGAGTCTCCCCCACATAATGACGCTCTCCTCTGCCGTCAACCCAATATTTGCGATAACGATCATAAGCTTTCCTTTCCACGTGGTTCACATAGTCAACACACCCTTCGCCATTATAATCTTTCTTCAACTCGAAAGACCGCAAAGTATCTTCACACTGTCCCCGACTTGTTTCGTTTCCATTTGTTTTTTGAATCGTACAGTTCTGCAAATAGACCCGCTCTTGAACCTCATCTATGCGAGGCTCGCAATCTTCAATCTCAACGGTTTTTCGGTCTTGGGGTGTCGCATTAACATGAGAATTTCCTGAACTCGTATTTGAGACCGGTTGAAAAGCCGGAATAGAGCCGGACGAGCTCGATCCCGTTAATCCTCCTCTTCCGTTAGCACTATACCCGCCCCTGTTTGCTCCGGCTGATGAGCCGTTAGAACGTGCAGCCGTTGTTGAGTTAGCCCCCCCTTTTTTATAGGAAGCTTTCCCGCCCGCATTTGCAAGCCCGTTTTCTTGTCCTCCGTCTCCTCCTAAGGTTCCGTCTTGCCCAAGGCCTGCTTTTGTAGCAACTCCTCCTAAAGGATTACCGTTAGCATCCAATCCGCCCTTGGCCGGATCGGATTCATTAACGCGCCGACTATTGGATTCAGGGTTAGCCGCGGTCATTTCTTTAGTTGTGTCGACCTTGCCCGATTTAAGTTTCTTATAGGCAATATCCAGTTGTTTTAAATCCCCCTCAAAAGGTAATTCCAAATCCTTTGGCAAATCATCTTGGCTTGCTTGAACAACGGTAATAAGAGGTTTGTCAAAAGCAGCATGTTGATTCTTTTCATTTTGAATACCCGTCCAAACCACTTGAAGAACCTTCGTTTTCCCGTCAAGGGAAGAGGAGCGTTGACGACCCACAATATGAAGCTTTTTATCCTTCTTTACTAAGTCGGGATGATCCGCTTGAATCACCTCTTCAACTTGAGTTAGATTTAAAGACTCAATAAGCTTAAAAGATTTAACGGGTTCTTGAATCTTGGCGAAAGCAGACAAGGAACAGAAGAACGTCAAGATTAGAAAAAGCGCAAAATTATTTTTTTTCATGGGAAGAACCTTTTTTGTAGGGTTTTTTAAAGACAATGTCATTCATAGGGATAATTTGAAGACGAGCCCCTTGGGGAATGGTCAAGATAGGTTTTAAATCTATATTCTGCTCTAATATTTTTTGCGTCACCTGCCCTAAGTTATTGGAAAGCTGGTTTGTTGCATTAGCAAAGGCTTCTTGCTTATTGAGATTTGTTGAGGCTTGGGCTAAAGCCGAAATCAAAGAAACGCCAAAAGAGCCTCCGTATCGCTCAAAGTTCCGTTGGTCTAAATCGCCCACCATGCCGCTTCGTCCCATTTGATCAGCAACCTTTGCATTGGTTAGAGCAATACTTACGCCGTCCGAACGGAGAATCCGATTGCACGTACAGGAGAGTCGGCTGGAATGAGTATCCGTTAAAACATCATACTCACAAATGATTTTGGAATAAGCAGGAAGAAGAATCTTCTTTCCGTTAGGACTATAAACATCCTTATCAATAACGGCTATTAACCGCCCCGGTGTTTGCGTATTGACGGAATCTTCAAGGATCGCGGGAATTCGCATATCGGCCGTTAGAATGCGGGTACGATTCACAGGTAATGTGGACAAGTCTTGCGTGAAGGTTGTTTCCCCTTGTTGATAATCTTCTTCTTCCAACTGCCACTCTTCGGGGTCTTCCTTTTCTTGAGGGAGAGAACGTGCATTATGGAGGCGCACTTTGTAAGCCCGCCTTCCTCTTAATTCACGGGCTTTCTTCTCTCGCAATAAAGGGCGAGGATCAGGAAACTCAACCTCAGGCAAAACAACAGGTTCCGGTTCGGGTTCCGGAATATACTCAGGTTCCTCAATGACGGGCTCTACCTTTGGGATTTCTTTCAGTGTATAAAAATCATTATCAATGGTTTGAACAGAACGCACCTTTGGCGCAGCCTCTTCTTCTTTGCAAGCCGTTAATAACAAAACAAGGGAAAGGAGAAATTTCTTCATCGAGCGATATCCGTTGGCAAAACACAAACGGTCTTTTGACCGTGCTTTAGAGCAAAGGATCCCGATGCTTGGGCTACAATTTTACTCCCCTCCCGTGAGGTATTAACGGGCGTATCAACCCCGTCTTCTAACTTATAAACGGTCGGCAAATTTTGTTGATGAATGCGTTTACCGAAATCAAACCATGTCCGAATCCCGTCACTGTAAATACGTTCGGGGGCAATGGACTTATCCCCCGCCATGGAGAAGCTAAAGCTAATCTTTGACGGGTCAAAGTACGCATCTTGCAAATAATCGTCCGGTTGCTTTTCAGGTTTTAAAGGAAGGGACGGATCAGCACCGCTATAAGGCACTTTCACATAAACAGTTACATCGGAAACGTTGTTAGAGTTATAGCCTTCCGTCCTTACATAAAAGGAATAAACACGGCCGCTTTCTCCAATCAACGTAATGGTGGAATCGATCCCGATGTTGTCTTTTGATCTAACGGAAATGATATTATCTTTCACCACACTAACTTCATAGGAAGACGGATCACCAACGATGTTTTCTGCAATCCGCTCCCACTTAGGAAACACAATGGTCGTTGTCATAAACTCTCGAACGCGAAACTTAATCACTTCGCTCGGGCGATAGATAACATTATAAACCCCTTCCGACCCTTCGGATCGACTCCATGCCTTTTGAATGGAACCCAGCGGATAAGACTCTTGCCGGTTCAAGGTGTCATAATCTCCTTTCACTTGCTTTTCGACGTCCGGGTTTTGCTCTAAGGCTGAAATGGAGGAGGCCGAAGCGTACCCGAAAGAGGTTAAAAGGGGCGCGCAGAGAATAAGGTTAAGATATCTCATATTTAGGATTCCTTCTTTGAAATGGCATAATGGGTGACCGTTAAGCCGAGAGGGTTAATATATTGGTCTTCATATTTAACGTCACGGGCTTCAAATTTAACGCTCAAGGTTGTGATCCACTGCTTTCTCTCTATCTCTTGATTATGAAGATAATCGATGGATTCCCACTCAATACGGTAGGTATTGGGAGCGTCCGGCTCAAGGGACAAGCAACGTTTGACATGAACGCTTCGTGTCATATTTTTCTTATAAAATTCAACCACAGGCGACTTCGGGTTATCCGACTTCACCAAGTTTCTAAAGGCCTCATAAAGAGGGGGATCGGAATACATATGTATTTCTCTGGTGCGTTGATTGTCTGTTACCCCGTCAATAGCCTCTCTTAATTCTACATAGCGCATCACAAGTTTTTCCGTCATGAGTCTTCTGCCTTCAATACTTCGCTCAAAGGGTTGAATGCGAACCACTTGATTTTGTTGATCCGTGAAAGAAAGCAGCATGGGCTGAATTTCTTTAAGGGGAAAAAGATTAATGAGACAACAGGTTAAAAATATTGTGCTCATTCCTAAAATGACGCAAACGCCAAACAACACTCTTGTTAAGTGCTGATAAGAACGATAAGCATTAAAAGTTGCTACTTTTCGAAGAGCCATTTTTATCTCCTTTCCAACCATTGGCCGTCAACGTAAAAAGGCGCCTGAGTACAATTTTGACATTTGCTTTTTTGAAATTCATCGGTTGCTAACGCAGAAGGTTCATTGCTTTGCGTACTCTGACAACCCGCAAGCAGACCGAAACCGCTTATAATACTTGTGATTAAAATGAGTTTATTCATGAGACTCTCCCGGTCATGTGTTCAATGAGTGAAGCGGCACCTTTGCCGTTTTTGAATTTGTCGTATCCGTATCGGCCGAGGCTAGAAGCCCCCCTTCCGGCTCCCCTAGCCGACCTTCCGGCTAGTTTGCCACCCATTCGACCCAGAGCCGTTTTACCGGACATAACAGCCATTGTGCCGAGTCCCGCAACAGCAGCCTCCGGTCCGGCTCCATCATCAATATTTGCAAGGTTTGCGGAAACTTTTGCGGATTTAAGGTGGAAAGCTATTGAAATTAATCCTAATAAGAGAAGAGTGAAATATTCAGAACCGAAAACCCAATTCGTTTTCATGTTTCCGGTATTGTCATAGAATAAATCAGGTGTATCACTAATAATAGAAACAGTGAGACCCATCGCAATCCCGGCCATTAGCATTCCTAAAATACCGTGCAACAAGGATTTAAATCCTGCTATGCCAATTAACTTGGTTTGAGGAAAAAATAAAGAGACAATAATTAAGGGTGATATCGCATAAAAAGTAATAAATCTGAAAACAGACATCAAAAGAAGCGTGATAAATAAGATCCAAACAAATATGTAAATAGCTTCAATGAAATAAATCCCCCACTTCAAAAAATACTCAAGAAAACCTGCATTTTTTGCGATAGCTCGGCACGGCACGAAGATAACCTCATTCAACCGTTGGTCAACAAGATTAAGCATATCGATAATGGTGGCGTTTCCCGAAAGCTTTCCTGTCAATGCAGCTGTAATTGTTGTGAGACCAATAGCAAGGTTATAAGCGGGTCTCACAATCCACTCCTCTACATAATGAGAACTACTCATAAAAACCGTTAAACACGACATAATAAGAAGAGGTTTAACAATGTCCTCCGGTTCTATTTTATGTTTGAAAAGGATTTTATAAGACATATCCCATGCAAACTTGCAGCCATAAAAAATCATGAATAGCTCTAAAAAAATTGTCGACGTTTTGTCAAAAATTTTATCCCCGTAAACAAACAAAAGATTTTCAATGGTTAGAAAAGTTTTCGATGTAATATCCGCAGCTATCATTATGAGTCTTCCTTTGGTTTAATTGTTTCATCAAGACCAACGCCACGATCTCCCATGTACGTCTTTGCCATAAAATCGAGTTGTTGGGCTTGTAGGAGAATCATTTTCTCTTGATTTTGAGCAATGCGCTCTAAAAGCTTGGTTTGTACAACAACATGATGATTCATTTCACCGGAACGAATACTTGTCGTAGAAATTGCCACAAGTTCCTCATGATCCTTCTTAAGATCCTCTTTGTGGGTTTGAGAAACAGCTAGGCTGGTTAAAACACTATCCCGTGTGGCTTCATCACGGTCATATTTAATTTGTTGGGCTTTTTTGAGGTTAACCGTTCCTTTTTTTTCTGAAAAAAACGTCCGCTTAAAATAGTCTTTCTTTGAAAGAAGCCCGCTTTGATCTTGGGTGCCAAGCTGATTTCTTGAAAAGGAATTGACCGCCCGCAAACTATCGGAATTATCCCGAGAAAGGGATCCTAATAGATTTCCATAATCCCGACTCACGCCCTTTAAACCCATTAACCGTCCTAAAACACTCGATTTTAAGGGTGACCCTAAAACCGAATTCATGGTTTGAAGTTTGTCTAAGGATTGATTAGCCGTATTGAGTGCATCACTCGCCGTACTCGCTAACTCTTTTGCCGTTTCCAGTTGCTTTGCACCGGATTTTATCATCTCTCCGTATTTAGCCATGTTTTGACCCTGCGCCGTCACATTTTGTGCCAAGGCTAAAGGATCATGAAAGGTTGTTGTCCCGTAAGAAGGGAAGAGAGAAATCCCCCCGATCATTAAGCTTCTAAATAAGTATCGACCCATTGGTCTCCCTCCTGTTTTTTCAATTCATTGACGTATTTAACGAGGTTATTGTCTGATTTATAAAGTTTGAAATATTTTCCCAAAACAGAGAGGTCGATGTTTAAAATGACCGACTCGTTTTTCTTCTTCATTAAAACCGTGCGTTTGTATTTTTTAGCGGTCGGATTATTCCCTTGGACATACTCCCATTCGGAATCCGTGAGCTTGAATTTTTCATAATCTTCTCTGTTGGCAGAAGGATCGGGAAATAGAAATAACGTTTTGCACTGCCCTAAAATGACCTTCGAAATACCTGTTTCTTGAAGGTCTCCTGCCCCTTGAAAACACAGCGTTACAACCCCGCCTATTTTGCGCATTTCACGGAGAAAAACGGCAACATACTTCCTAAAATAGAGCGTATCCAACATGGGCTTTGCCTCATCTATGAAAACCCAAGACGGGCAAGCCTTATCGCGAACAACAGAAAGAATGCGCTCCATGATATAGTAGGTTAAAGGCACAACAGACGCTTTGGCACCTTGATCACTATCGTCTCCCAAAATTTGGGTCATCTCAAAACTCACAAGTCTTTTTGACCTTAAATCAAGGGCATCATAAGCCTTGCCGTTCTTTTCCCCGTTAAACCAATGGGCGTGTGATCCTGTTGCCCATTCCTTAAGGTTGGTGCTAAAGTCACTATTGCTTCTCAAAAGGGATTTATAGATTTTTGAAAAGATACGAAGGTCAGGATCAAGACCCAAGATCAAATCAACAACATCATTTAATTCAGAGGCACTAACCTCATCGTCTCCCGACATCATTTTAAGTAATATTCTTAAACGCGCCCTGCTTGAAACGGAGTCTTTATCTAAAAAGGGATTCAATGTCACGCCCTTTTCACTTTCGATATCAATATACTCACCCCCGCAAGATTCCGTAAAAATGCGCGTCCCGTTATAACGATCAAAAATAAAAACACGTAACTCCGGATGCCGTAAAGCCCCGGCGATAATGTGCTGCATAAGAACGGTTTTACCGGAACTTGACGGCGCAATCACAAGGTTGTGACCTAAAGCTTTATCTTCTTCCGATTCATGAAGGTTAAGGGGAAAAGAACTCCCGTTAATGGTTTTAAAGTTCCTTAAAGCTCCCGTTCCCCAATCACACTTTGAAAGACCGACAGGGTCTTTATCAAAAGTAAGAATGCTCGAGAGATTGTGGGAGAAAATATCGCTCTTGCGAACAAAAGTTTCATGACCCGGAAATTGACACCGCCAAATATGTTCTACCGCTTGTTTTTCAACAACGCTTTTCGTCCCGTAATCGGAAAATATCAGGTTGGCTTTTTTAATAAGGGAAAGAAGTTCTTTTTCCGTATCGGCTATAATAATCATTGAAAACTGATAACCGTGGAGACTCCCCTCCTCGTCTTGAATGACTTGTTTTGCAGCATCATACTGTTCGGCGGCTCTGTCCGTAATAGAGTTAAATAAACCCCCCTCTTCCGATTCCTTTGTCTTTAAAATAGATAAAGCCTTTAAGCGGGGAATACCCTTAATAAGATGAAGGTAAGTGATATCCCCTTCTAATCGGGCAAGATCCCGAAACAACTTGGAAGAGCTCTCATCTCCCCATTCATTAATGGAAACAATAGCCCCAACCCTTTGGGAAACACCGTCATCAAAATGAATCCGACCCTTAGTCCAATCAAACTCAATAGAAGTCCCCACAAGGCGCTCTGCTATATTTCGGGTAAAAGAAGAAATCGTTGTTTCTTGCCCGTTAACGAGAGCCCCCCAAAAGGAAAGAAGCCGGCTTAGGCCACCCGTATGTCCGGACAAGCTCTTAAGCTTAAAATTACTCAGAGCATTCTCAATACGATCACAGGTTTCATCAAACTTACCCTTTTCAACAGGTGAGGATTGTTCTCTTTTTAGAAAGTTCACTTTGGAATGAGTCGGTTTTCTTGTTAAAACCAGATAATGCAGATTTTTGTAAGTCCGTTTAAACTGTCCTTGCCACTTATTATGGAGGATTTGCAAATAGGGATTGTCGTATGTCCCCTCGCAGGTGATTTCGACCGGAACACGCCTTGTGATAATGCGGAGGGTTAACTCTTCTTTGGCCACAATGTCATCGAAGAACAACCCCCTTTGGTTAAGAAGACGAATGAGCTCCCCTTCATTACACAAGCCGTAATCTTGACCTTCAATGAGGAAGGTTCTTGTGAGCGATCCCTCACGGCCAATTAAGGTCAGACCGTCCTCATGAACGAGCTTAAAGTCCAAAGAATCACTTAAATAAGTGTCAACAGGATCAGGGTTAAGGGTTTGACGAAAACGCTCAAGACCAAAATAAGCCCCCCCTGCTGCAAGGGCAACGGCAGAGGACGCAAGGGAAAGGGGTAAAACGAGATCAGGCACTATAATAATTTCCTTTAACAGGGTGGATATTTTGAGTTTTTCGATGGGCTTTTTTAGCTTCCTCTTCCTCTAAAAAGAAGGGGTTCTCTTGTGTCTTGCGGAAGTAATAAACATAAAATCCAATAACCACCAAAGCCCCCAAAAGGAATTGATTAAATAAAAAGCAAGGTACTCCCCTTTGTAAAAGCTTCATCAACGCTTTAGGGGGAATGCCACACTTTAAGGAGGGAGCAGCTATGTTCTTTAAAATAACGGCTCTTCTATCCTTCAAATCCATCACAAAAAACCCTATAAAATATCAATACCGATGAAGTTTAAAACCGCCGGTAGCTGGGCAAGAGCAACAGCCCCACCCGCTATCCACGCAGCAGACATAAACATTTCTTGTTTCTTTTGAGGATCCTTGGACGTCACCCCTCGGAAAATTTGAACGGAAATAACAACACCTGCAATGATACCGAAGCCCATCTTAATCATATTTGTGACTTCACTTCCTTTGGCTCTAAAAGGCTCCATGATTTCCTGAATGGCCAAACAATCCGTTGCCCCAAGGGTCAACGCAAGCCCGATACCGGCCGTTAAATAGGTCGCTTTCTTTAAATATTTCATGATTACTCTCCTTGATTTTGTTCGTTGTTTTTGGGGTTTAATTTGCTTATTAGTTCCGTGTAATACCTTTGAAACCCTCTCTCAATGAGGTCTTTCATTAGGTGTTTTTCTTCAGGTGTTAGCTCTTTAAAGGCCATAAGGAAAAGATGCCCGACCTCTTTATGCAGTTGAGAATGATCGACCGAAGTCTCAGGAAGAGAAACATCACGCCTTTCTTTCAAGGCCTTTTGCGTCACATTTCCTAAGTTATTTGAAAGCTGATCGGTCACTTTTCTAAAAGCCTCTTGAGGCGTTTCAGACGAAGAACCAAAGGCCATAGTTGCCAAAACCGACACCGTTAAAAGCGGATAGATTAAAGGTTTTAAAGAGGAAGATAACTTCATTAGCTTGTCCTCTTAAATGTTGTTTTTGAATTTTCGTTAACGGCTTTTTCTTGGCTCTTGATGACCTTGAGTCGTAGGTTGATAGCCTTCATTGCCTTTTCAACATGAGAGGCAGGGAATTCGTACGTAGCCATATAAAGGCTATGCAAAGCAGATTTAAGGTGAGTATCGAGCTCCCAGTCATGGGAGATATTCTCAATAGAAAAACGTTTTTCCTTTTTGAAATAGCCCTCAGCCGTTGCAACCGTGCAATTCCGCATAAAACGATCAAGGTAGACTAGAGCTTTTTCAAGGTCGGTCTTCTCACAAACCTTTCTCCCCGCCCTTGAGATATATTTTAGAGCATTACCTATATGATAGTTGAGTTGCCATTCTTCGATCACTTCAAGAGGTTCAATCAAACGACCTGCAATGTAATGATCCGGTTGCGTGAGATTATAATTAAGCTGATTCATTAGTCTTTTTTTCCTTCTAAAGTTTTTGTGTAAGGGCGTAAGGGATCAACAGACCCCTTCATGCAAAAAGAGGCCGTGCCGTCATAAAGAGAGTCGAAGTGCTTTAAGTCTGCTTCTGAAAAAAGGTTGTTATTCTCCTTTGAGAATTTTTTAAAGACTTTTGGATTTTCTTCCCTAAAAAACACTTCCCAATTTGAAATTTCCTTAAAAGATTGCTCTAAAATACTTTGTCCGCTAACAGCACTATAACCGGTGTCCATTATTCCGTTGGAGACTCGACCGATAGAAATGTTTTGTTCGCGAGCTACCCTTGAGAAACTTTTAATAAAGGAAGAAAAAGCAAAGGTCGGTGTATCAAAGGAAAAGTCTTCAAAAACAATTAAGAACGGCTTTGGTTTGTAATGGTTCTGTTGGTAGCAATAAGCTTGAATCAAGAGTTGGGTAATCGTTAGTTGCGCCCCAAAACCTTCAAAGCCGCTCACATCAACGACCGATAAACTAGGGTCGAAAAGGTCAGAATGTTTATCGCTAAAAAAACTATTATAGTGACCTAAAGAGTGAGAAATATTCGAGGCGATTTCTTCTGAACGTCCCTCAGGTTGGAATCTCAAAAAATCCAACACCCCCTGTAAATCACCTTCATAGGCACAAACATAACTCTCTAATGCCTCTGCTAATTGTGCGCCCCTCAGGCCATCTTGGGACTCAAGAACTTTGATAACGTGCTGAATTTTTCCATAAGAGCCGCTCTTCTCCCAAACTGCCTTCAAAGCCTCTTTGACAAGAAGCTCGTCTTCATCGCTGTAGGATTGAAATGGAAACGCCAGCATCAGGAGCAAAGTTGATAATAAGTCGAAAATTTTAGTTCTGTCAGAAACATCCTGAGCGGAATCACCTTCGGGGACGAGGAGAAAAGGATTAAGACCGCGTGCATTTTCTTCGGTTAGATAGTCACCATCGGTACACAAAGCAAGACCGTAGTATTTTCTCCCTCTGTCAAAAACAAGAACATTTCCCCCTTCCTCTATCGTTGAGATAATGATCTCCTCACAAAACTTGGATTTTTGAGGGCAGTTTTTTCCCGTGAGAAAGAAATTCTTATTTTTTGGAGGATCCTTTTTATTTTCAGCAAGAGGATCTTGAAAGCCTTTAAGAGGATTCCAACACAAGGTGTTTTCACCTTTTTGAGACGTATCGATGAAACTTATGTAATCTTTAACCATGGTAACCTCCCAAATCCGCAGTGTTCCCCTCAGATGCTTGATCCAAGGAAAACACTGTGGTCAATTTAATAGGAGCAGTTGCAACGGAGCATAAACAGGAAGAAAACACCCCGCTGCTTTTTTGACGCCGCATGACAACGCCAAAACCGGTTGAGCTCTCTTGAGAAGTCGCCTCAAAAGAACAAGAAGAAAGAAGGGAAAAAGCGTGAGAGGCAACTGCCCTTTCAAAGGAAAGAACATTAACTCCGGACGCATTGCTTTTTGCCATAAAAACAAAGGCGCTTAGGACAAGGACAATCACCCCGTATTCTCGGGGGCGAATAGCACGCAAAACAGAAAAGAAAAGATTG
>Ga0210030_1001818_pt1 | contig 15055 bp, 10 predicted proteins | sample CryGeymeta201523_FD_183986 | JGI IMG/M metagenome (GOLD analysis project Ga0210030, IMG submission 183986) | Groundwater microbial communities from Crystal Geyser aquifers in Utah, USA - Crystal Geyser metaG 2015-23 (SPAdes) (version 2) | ecosystem: Environmental > Aquatic > Deep subsurface >...
TCATAACGTACCAAAGCAAATCCGCATATACAGGTGGTTAAAACTAGAAGCAGCGCAGGTAAACAGCGAAGGAACATTTCACATTGTCCCAAATTGTTCACCAGTAGTCCGTTTCATTAAAACAGATACAAATTGACCGATAGTTACCATACTTCTTCTTCAACTTCTGAAAGCGGTAAGGGCTTGTTCACAAATAACGTGCACATTTGACTCGCCAACTTTGGGCGTACTGCGTCGTTGCAAATCGCTTGTGCAGCAGAGCTGCACGGCACGCTTTGCGCCTCGCATTGCATCCCAAATCCGGCGGCCAAATGTACAGCTTCTTCATGAACAAGCCCTAACCATGGCAAGGAAATCCAAACGAGCTGCGTTGGTGTTGACATCTGAACAAAGAGCCACACTCAAAGCATTGACCACGTCGAGGACGGCAACGACACGAGATATCGAGCGAGCAAAAGTGATGTTGGGCTACGCCGATGGTGCGTCCATCACCGAGTTGAAGTGCTTGCTGGGGTTCAGTCGGGCGACACGGTGTCAGGATCGAGAACATAGCCGTTCGCACTGTTCGGCAGTGAGCCAAGCGCTGCCGCCGTACGCGAAGGCAGAACCCAGTCGTGATCCACGCGTCGCCAATAAACATAAATGCAAAAGTTTTCGAGTTATTCCTTTTTGGCCAACCTTACAATTGTTTCCCGCCTTCGCGCTAAAGACTTCAAAGCCAACATTTTTGAATGAAACGCCACACTTGATTATGACTACTGTTCGCTCTTCAATAACCACTTCTGAAGGCATCAACCCCCATGCAGTCCAGCCTACGTCAATCGTGGCGCTGGGCAAAAGCTTTTGGCGCAACCGTCAACTCATTGGGCAAATGACCAAGCGTGAAGTTGTCGGCCGTTACAAAGGGTCGGTGATGGGCTTGGCCTGGTCGTTCTTCAACCCCGTGTTCATGTTGCTGGTTTACACCTTTGTTTTCTCCGAGATATTCAAATCCCGCTGGGGCGCTGGTGATGACAGCAAGACCCAATTCGCACTGGTTCTCTTTGTCGGGATGATCGTGCTCAGCCTGTTTAGCGAAGTGCTCAACCGCGCCCCCGGATTGATTCTCTCCAACGTCAATTACGTCAAAAAAGTTGTTTTCCCGATTGAAATATTACCAGTCATCACCATGGGTGCGGCCTTGTTCCATAGCCTGATCAGCTTGGGTGTGCTGTTGACAGCCTTTGCGCTCTTCAATGGTTACCTGCACTGGACGGCGGTTTTTACCCCTTTGGTGTTGCTGCCGCTGGTCATCCTGACAACAGGTCTGGCTTGGATGTTGGCATCTTTAGGAGTTTTTTTGCGTGACGTTGGACAAACCATCAGCATCATTACAACTGTCTTGATGTTTCTTTCTCCGGTGTTTTACCCCATGACTGCGGTGCCAGAACGGTTTCGTTCGATCATCATGGCTAACCCGCTAACCTTTATTATTGAGCAAGCGCGTGAAGTGCTGATCTGGGGGCGTTTACCTAACTGGCTGGGACTGGGCATCTATACCCTGGCGGCAGTCGCCGTTGCCTGGTTGGGCTACGCCTGGTTTCAAAAAACCAGAAAAGGATTTGCGGATGTCCTGTGACAATATCGCCATTCGCGTTAAAAATCTTGGTAAGTGTTATCAGATTTATGACACCCCGCGTGATCGCCTCAAACAATTCATCTTGCCGCGACTGCGCGGCACAAAGGGTCAAGCCCGGAAGCAATATTTCCGTGAATTCTGGGCGCTCAAAGATGTTTCATTTGAGGTAAAAAAAGGGGAAACATTTGGTTTCATCGGACGCAATGGGGCGGGCAAATCTACGTTATTGCAAATTCTCTGTGGCACCTTAACACCAAGCAGCGGCTCCGTTGAAATCAACGGGCGCGTAGCCGCTTTATTAGAATTGGGCGCTGGATTCAATCCGGAATTTACCGGCCGAGAAAATGTTTACTTGAATGCCTTGGTGCTGGGATTATGTAAGGAAGAAATCGATACGCGTTTTAACAGAATTATTGAATTTGCTGATATCGGTGAGTTCATCAATCAACCCGTCAAGACCTATTCCAGTGGCATGTTTGTTCGCCTGGCCTTTGCAATTGCAATACATGTTGAACCAAGCATACTCATTATTGACGAGGCGTTGAGCGTTGGTGACATCGCGTTTCAGAATAAGTGTATTTTAAAAATCAGGGAGCTTCGTGACAAAGGCACAACGCTTTTGTTTGTGACTCATGATTTAAGCACCATGCAGTTGATCTGTGATCAAGTGGCCTGGCTGGATTGCGGTGAGATTGTCATGATTGGTGATCCTGTGCCAGTCAGTCAAGAGTATTACGTCAAAACCACGGGAGTCCAAACTGATCGTAAAATTTTGGCTACCGTTATTTCCCAGAAGCAGACGGGCATGGCGAAATTCATTGAGGCCAAGCACGATATTCCAGAAAGCACCACAAAACCTGTCTTTAGTGTCGGCGACACCATCCGTTTTAAACTTGCAGTGCAAGCGGTAAAGCCGATGGGTCGCACAGTTTTTACAATCAGTATTTTTAGAGCCGATGGCGATTGGGTCGTTGGACAAACCAGCTTGGAGGCAGGTGTATTCTGGGAGCCACAAGACGTGGACGGCATCCAGCGCGGGAGGTTTGTTTTGGAACCCAACTGCCTTGCGCCTGGCGATTACCTGGTGGCATTTGGGGCAAACTCAGAAGACTTATCAGTGTGCTACGCACTAACCGACCTTGCCTTGCCTTTCTCTGTACGCTGGAATTTCCCAACATGGGGAAAATTTATTCATCCATGCCAGTGGATTCCATTGAACTCGGGGCACAGCGCACCATAAACACCCATCACGCTTTCAATTCAATAAGCCAAGGTCAAATGTGCACACCCAGCGAAGCAACGCCGTGTGCCACTTGATATGCAATGACATGACCGAAATGCAGCCTGCAAACACCAAAAACCAACTTACCGTAAATTCACCTGCCGCCAGCACAACACCAGCCTGTCCGATTTCAAAGTCGACTGATGTGCAACCCTTGTGTCAGGTCGACGGCTTTGCTGTCTGGCGCTGCCCAGAGTCAGCCACTGATTTTGTATGGCCCATGCCAGACGACAAGACACTTAAAGACTTGTATGACCGTGAAGCCTGGTTTGAGGGGGGCGAGCGCGGCGGCTACAGCGACTACGACGCCCAAACCGAGCCCTCCCTACACTTGGTAAAAGAGCTGCTGGGGCGATTTCCTGATGGGAAAGGTAAGTTGACGGTACTTGACGTGGGTTGCGGCTACGGCACGCATCTGCGACTGGCTGCCGACCAGGGTTGGCAGTGCTTTGGCATCGAACCTTCTGCGCACGCACGCACCATGGCGCAGCAGCGCCATGCTGATCGCCTAACCGTGGTGGAGCAGGCCGAAGACCTTTTCCCCATACGTTTTGACCTGATTCTCATGTTCGAGGTCATTGAGCATTTGCAAGACCCCTACAAATTGTTATTTACGCTGTTTGGCAGAGGGGCGATCGGACCCGAGACACTGGTGGTCATCAGCACGCCCAACGCGCGCAGTACCGACGCCGTCACTGATCCTGCTGGCTGGGCGTATCGACATCCGCCGTCACACCTTGTCTTCTACTCAGCGAAGTCATTTCAGGTCTTGCTGCGGCGCTTGTTGTTCAAGGACATCAAGATTTATGGGGTGGTCAAGCTGCCCGACCAACCGGCGACACGCTTCGAAGACGAGCCGCCGTCAATCAATGACGAGTGGGGCGACTTCCTTGGCATCGTCGCCGAGGCCAGTGGCAGCGAATTCAAAGAATTCATGCATGAGCGCTACGTTCCAGATTCGTACTGGAAGCTCACAGAATACGAGCACTTTCCGCGTTACGGTTTGGCGACCCACATGGCTCAAGGCGCGAGAGTGCTTGATTTCGGCTGTGGCACGGGCTATGGCACCGCCTTGCTCGGGGAAGTTGCTGAATCTGTGGTGGGCATGGACATTGCCGACAGCGCAATTCAGTGGGCCAGGCAGACCCACCGCAACCCCAAACTGAGTTTTGTGCAGCGCGCCGATCTGGGGCGTGGTTTGCCGCCGGGTTCCTTTGATCTGGTGACCTGTTTTGAAATGATTGAGCATGTCGACCATGCGACGCAACTGGAGACCATCCGCAGTGTGGCGCGCCTGCTGACTTCTGGGGGCAAGCTGGTCATTTCCACACCAGACCCACTGTTCACGGCTGCTTATGGGGACAATCCGTACCATCTGCGCGAGATGACAGAGTCGGAATTTATGGAGTTGTTGCACGAAGGCTTCAAGCACGTGACGATGCTCAAGCAGTGGGTTCGCCCAAGTGTTTTGATCGGCAAGCATTCGGTGCCAGGCATTGAATCGGTCATGTTCGATACGCTGTCTAAGGATGTATCAGCGGACGCGCCCGTAGGTTTTGTCGCTATATGCTCAAACCAGCCGATTGAAAACCCACCGCAACTCTGTCAATTCGACACATCGGTCGACTTCAATCGTCAGGCCCTCGAAACAGAGCACCAATTAAACCGTCTTCGTTATGAAAACTACACGCTAACGACCAGCAAGCAAATACGCGAGAACAGCGTCGCCGAGCTACAAAAACAAGTGCAAGCACTGAATGGCAGCGCGGCCTGGCTGGAGTCCCAGCGCGTGGCTTGGGAAAAACTTGCCAACGAACGAGCGCTTGACATTGCGCGCCTCAACGCTGCGCTGCAATCGCTTGAAACAAGTGTTGCATCACTCGAAGCGCAGCAACTGGAGCGAGACAAGCACATCACTGCGCTCAATGCAGAACGTGACTTTATTTTCAGATCAATGAGTTGGCGTCTCACAAGACCGTTGCGGTATTTGCGGCGCAAATTAATCTCTCAACCACTGGGTTTGATGCGTCAGAAATTTCGACACCTGCAAGCGCCTGGTGGCGAATCACCGGCTGTAAGTGGCGGTATCAATACTTCAGAAAACCTGGGTGAAAAGCACAAGGTTCTGCTGGTGCTGCACGAGTTCTCTCGCACGGGTGCGCCGCGCGCGGTTCTTTTCTTGGCCAGGGCACTCTTTCTGCAATATGGTGTACGACCAGTCGTCATGGCATGTGTCGACGGGCCTATTCGGGAAGAGTTTGAAAACGAAGGGTTCCCTACGCTGGTTCAACCACAGTTGTTCGATTCCAAAGACCGTACGCCGGCAATCCGCGAAATCATTGCGGGGTTTGAAAGAGTCATCGTTACACCTCTGGCTTCCTTCCCGTTTGTTCGTAACTATGCAAGTGTCGCCAAGCATTTGACATGGTGGATCCATGAAGAAGAAAAGGGCTTTGCCTATGTCGCCGACAACTTTGCGCCGGACCTGGCTGCGCTCTTCTGCGCATGTGAGTCCATCTGGCTTGGCAGCCCCTTGTGTTTTGCCCCGGCTTTGCAATACGTCGCCAAAGAGAAGTTGCATCTGTTGGTTTACGGCTGTGACGACATCGCGCTGCCCCATCGTTCACCTCCGCTGGAGCGCATGGTATTTACGATGGTTGGCACGATGGAACCGCGCAAAGGGCAGGACATTTTTCTTGATGCCATCAAGCTGTTGCCAACTGAACTAAGGCACAAAGCCTTCTTTCGAATGATCGGCTCCCCCTACAACGATTGGTCAGCCAATTTTTACAAGCAGGTGTGTTCCGATGCTGGCCTGATTCCCGAAGTGGAGTGCCTTCCCAATATGCCATTTTCACAATTGCTTGAACAATATGCTGAAACAGATGTCGTGGTCTGCGCCTCGCGGGCAGACCCCTTGCCAATCTCGATTACCCAGGGTCTCATGTTTTCCAAAACATGCCTATTTTCATCGGTGATTGGACATGCAGCCCTGTTGACGGATGGGGAAAATGGCTTGATATTTGAAAACGAATCTGCTGTAGCCTTGGCCGAAAAAATGACGTGGGCTCTACAAAATCCTCAAGCCATCCTTGCCCTTGGTATTGAAGGCAGAAAAATCTACGAAGAACATTTCCTGATGAGCAGTTTTGCAGACAATGTAAAGAACTTGCTGCAAGAACACACTCAAATGATTGCCAAATCCAGTCAAATAGCATCATGAAGATTGACTTCAGATTATTGACAATTGTTGCGTGTGCGTTTGTTGTTGCAGGCGCGGCAATCGTCATGACTCGGCAGGCGACAAATTCCGCTGTGGTGATGGAGATTATTCCGCCCAAGGGAGTGGCCATGACCGACCGTGTACCCGACGGAATGCAGTTGGAAGTTACCGCCAAAGGGCTCACGTTAACGCTACCCGAATGTAATCTTGATAAATACCAGGACAAATTTTTTCTGCACTTGTATACCCGGTCTGGGTTGGAAAAGAACCCGCCAGCCTTCATCAACCTTGACTTCTTTCTTGCCCAGGAAACAGGCTTGGCGCAGCAGATTCATGGCGAAAAGTCCTGCGTCTATCTCAAGCCATTGAGCGATTTTTCACCCCAGCAAGTCAATATTGGTCAGTTCACCGTCCCAAATGGCAATTGCTGTGAAATCACGTGGTCGCGGACTTACATTTTTGATAGAAACCTGCTTGGCAAATGATGATGGCTACCCCTAAGCCAGCCTCAGCCGTGGGTGCTGAGTCGCACGACCGGATGTATGGACTTGACGTTTGTAGAACCATGGCCATTCTCTCGGTTGTCTTTGGTCACATGCTGCAGCATTCAACACCCCATCCCTATCTCGCCTCGGTGGGGTTTATGGCCATTTTTGGCGTGGACCTGTTTTTTTGCCTGAGCGGTTTTCTGATCGGTCGAATCTTGATGCAGGTTTCCGAGCGATGGCCGCAAGAGCAAGAACGCGGTGTCATGCAATTTTGGTATCGGCGCTGGATGCGCACGCTCCCCCTCTATTTCTTTTTCTTATTCGTCGAGCTACAGATATATTGGGGTGGTGCGTCCAGCCTCTCTGCCCAGCAGGCTTATTTGGTTTTTGCGCAGAATCTTGCATGGCCTATGCCAAGCTTCTATGGTTTGACCTGGAGTTTGACCGTTGAAGAGTGGTTCTACTTTCTGTTCCCACTGCTGATCTTGCTGTCAATTGGATTTGGCAAAACGCCTCGTGCTTCGGTCTTGACCGCTATTGTGATTTTTTTGGTGATCCCGCCGGTATTGCGTTTTTTCTTGTTTGATGCAAGCGAATGGGATTATTTTGGCTTGGCAGAGACCAACTGGCTCGTCACGGTCTACTTCTCGGTTGTGGCGCTGGTGTTTGCCGGTTTGATTCCGTTTTTTTCAGGCCTCAGCCCGACCCGCTTCGCCTGGTTCAACCGCTTTGTAAAATACACCAGCCAGATTGCATACTCACTGTATTTGGGCCATGTTGTCGCATTTGCGGCTTGCATTTATATGTTTAAACGATTGGGCTGTTATGACACCATTTATCCCAATCCTTGGTTGACCTACCCCATCTTCATGGCGTTGGTTTACTTGCTGGCCTCGTTCACCTACTTTGCCATTGAAAGGCCATTGCTGACACTTCGTGACAAACGTCCCAAAGTGGACGCAAACACGCCGATCAAAGCGCAAGTTCCCAATTAGCAGCGGAATTTTTTCAATTTTCTTATGATTAATTTCCTCGAACCTGACTACACCGACCTGCCCGGTCGCCGCGTGCTCCCTCGTCCATATCAACGAATTGCATCAGTCGCTCCGCACATCGATGTATCCGTCATCACCCCCTACTACAACACTGAAGCGTTCTTTGTTGAAACGCTGGTGTCGCTTCAGGCACAAACCCTGCAAAACTGGGAGTGGATCATTGTCGATGACGGCTCAACCGACAAGGAATCAGTTGAAAGGCTCACCCGCGCGGTCGAAAAAGATGAGCGCATCCGTATCGTTCGCCAAGAAAATGCCGGGCCTGGTGCGGCGCGCAACACAGGGTATCGCCATGCCACCGGACGCTTCATTTGCCTGCTCGACAGCGACGACATGTTCGAGCCCACCTATCTTGAAAAGTGCGTTTGGTTTCTTGACTCAAACCCGGAATTTGCTTTTTGCAACGCCTACAGCGTGGTGTTTGGTAATCAAAATTTTCTGCACGCCGCCGGGTTTGAACGCGGCAAGATACACCTGCAAGCCAACGTGGGCCCGCCAATTTCTGTGATTCGGCACGCGGCCTACGCAGACTGTGGTGGCTTTGATGAATCCATCAGGTTTGGTCATGAAGACTGGGACTTCTGGTTAGCCATGGCAAAAGCCGGCCACTGGGGCTATACGATTCCCGAGTATTTGCAGTGGTACCGCAAGCGCGGTGACGGCCGCTATGAGCAAATCATGCGCTCCGGCAAAGTCAATGCTGAATTTGAAGCCCAGATGCATCGCAAATACGATGGGCTGGACAAGCACTTTCCCCAGCCCATTCGACGTCAGCCGCAGCCCTATGAGTCGATCACGACGACGGCGTTCGTGGCGAACCCCTTAGCGACCAACGCTGCTGGCCGACGCATTTTGTTCCTCGTGCCGTGGATGGTAACGGGTGGCGCTGACCGGGTGAACCTTGATCTGATTGAAGGTTTGACAGCCAGGAGGCACGACATCACGGTTTGCGCCACCTTACTGGCTGATCATGGTTGGGAGCATCAATTCAGCCGTTTTACCCCCGACATCTTTGTATTGCCAAACATTCTGCACCCGTCGGACTACCCAAGGTTTCTGGCTTACCTGATTCAATCCCGGCAAATCGATACCGTGCTCATCACCGGCAGCACCATCGGCTACCAGCTCCTGCCTTACCTCAGAGCGGTTTCTCCCGGTGTGGCCTTTGTGGACATGTGCCATGTTGAAGAGCCGCACTGGTTGAATGGCGGCCATCCGCGGTTCGGCGTGGGCTATCAGGATGCACTTGATCTCAACATCGTGACCACCCGGCACCTGGCTGAGTGGATGCAGGAGCGCGGTGCAGATGGCACACGGATCAGAGTGATGTACACGGGCGTTCGCTCTGTTCGAGCAACCCGCTTGGCGGGGCTGCGAGCCCAGGTTCGGGCAGAACTGAACCTGCCGGCAGAGGTGCCGGTGATTGTTTTTGCAGGACGAATTTGCGAGCAAAAGCGCCCTGCCCTGCTGGCTGCGATCCTCAAGAATGCGCATGAAAGCGGTTTGAAATTTCGGGCTTTAGTGATCGGCGACGGTGAACTGAGAGGGCAGTTTGAAGAGTTGATCAATCAATACCAGTTGATCGGCCACGTTCAGATGCTGGGCTCGGTGTCGCATCAGCGCTGGCTGGACATTCTGACTGCCTCCGACATGCTCTTGATGCCTTCTCAATATGAAGGCATTTCGATTGCGCTCCTGGAGGCCATGGCGGCAGGCGTGGTTCCGCTGGTCGCCCAAGTGGGTGGGCAGGAAGAAATTGTCAGCCCCGAGGCCGGCGTGTTGATTGCGCACGGAGCCAACGAGTTGCAGGAATATACGCAAGCAATTCAGCGCTTGCTGTCAAACCAGGCGCAATTGCAGCAGATGTCTGGGCAGTGCCAGGCGCTTGCTGCCACCAAGTTGTCTTGGGGCGGCATGATTGACAACTTTTTGACCATTTTGGATGAGGCCCATCAACGCCGCCTGACCCACCCCCGCCACCCAGTCAGTGCAGGCTTGGGGCGCGAATGGGTCGCGCTGGCGCTTGAAAACAAGCGTCTTGCCAAGGCGGTAGATTGGCTGTGGAATAACAAGCCTCTTTTAGCCGGCTCTGACACCCCGTCACTCACCACCCCGGCAGAGACACAAGCGGTGGTCAAATTCGCCGTTCTTTTGAGTCAAACCTGGCTGGGTCGCATGATTGTTCGCAGCCGTTGGGTGCAGCTGGCGGGCAGAAAACTCCTGAACAGGATGGCCAAACCCCATGCGGTGTAAGCGCAACCCGCATGACCTGACAGCTTTGGGTATTATTTTGGACAAGGATTCTTCATGAACATTGTGATATTTGGTGGTGGCGGTTTTATTGGGTCAACCATAGCGGATCGCTTGTTGCTGGAGGGCCATGCGCTCAGAATTTTCGAACGCCCACGGGTTGCACCCTACCGCAAGTTCCAAAAGCACGAAAGAGTTGAATGGATCACGGGAGACTTGTCGAGTACGCACGATGTGGACGAGGCGATCCATGGCGTTGACGCCGTATTGCATCTGGTCTCTACCACCCTGCCAAAGAACTCCAACGACGACCCGGTTTACGACGTGCAAAGCAATGTGGTGGCCAGCTTGCAGATGCTTCAGGCCATGGTGGTTCAAAAAGTGCAAAAAATTGTGTTTATCTCGTCCGGTGGCACGGTCTACGGTAACCCGGTGTACTTGCCGATTGATGAAAAACACCCCACCGATCCGCTCGTTTCATACGGCATCACCAAACTGGCCATAGAAAAGTATTTGCAGGTGTTTGAGCGCCTGCACGGCATTCAAGCCATTACCCTGCGCGTGGCGAACCCCTATGGTGAACGCCAGCGCATAGAGACGGCACAAGGCGCCGTGGGCGTATTTCTGCACAATGCACTTAAAAACATTCCCATCAACATCTGGGGTGATGGCAGCGTGACCCGCGACTACATCCATGTCAGCGACGTGGCCAGTGCCTTTGTCAAGGCGCTGGCCTACACCGGCAGCAAACGCACGTTCAACATCAGTTCCGGCCTGGGCACCAGCTTGAATGCCCTGATTGCCATGCTGGAAGAAAGTCTGGGCAAACCGATTGAGCGCAGCTACCTGCCGGGCCGGGCGTTTGATGTGCCGGTGAGTGTGCTCAGCAATGACCTGGCCCGGGAAGATCTGCAGTGGCAACCCGTGGTCTCGATGCCCATGGGTATTGCCCGCACGGCCCAGTGGATGGCTGCGGAACTGGCGCGTTGAAAATCCTCCTGACCGTTCACCAGTTCTTTCCAGACTTTGCGGCTGGCACGGAAGTACTGACGCGCTCGGTCGCGCTGGAGCTGATGCGGCGCGGCCATCAGGTGCACGTGTTGACGGCATTTCCGTCTGAGCACCTGTTGGCTGACGACCAGCGCTGTGACGAATACGACGTTGAGGGCATCCACGTCTACCGCTTTCACCATGCCTACACCCCCATGGCAGGGCAAAACGCCATGGTCGCTCTCAGTTACGACAACCATCTGGCCGCCGACTACTTTTCAAAAATAGTGGCACGCTTCAAGCCCGACGTGGTGCACTTCTTTCACCTCAACCGGTTGGGCACCGGGCTCATTGACCGGGCGGTACAGACGGGCCTGCCGGCCTTCATGACCCCCACCGACTTTTGGTCTGTGTGCCCCACGGCGCAGCTGGTGCTGTGCAATGGTCAGCTGTGCCAGGGGCCGGGCATCCCTGCTGGCAACTGCGTCAAGCACTTTGCCCAGAGCACGCAACAAGGCCTCACCGGCGTTATGGCCCGCTGGCTGCCCACGCCTGCGGCCAACTTGCTGGTGCGGTTGACCCAGGCAGGTGTGCTGCCGCCTTACCCGCACCGCGCAGAGGTCTCGGCCATCGGTGCCCGGCTGGCAAGCAACGTGAGCCGGCTGAACAAGCTGACAAAAATACTGGCCCCTAACCGCCCCATGCGGGATCTGTTGGTGCGACACGGTGTCTTGCCCAGCTTGGTCACCCTGGCCGGTTATGGTATTGACCTGGCAGCGCCGGCGCAGGGTCAGCGGCCACCGCCCCGGCAGCCACTGCGGATTGGCTTCATTGGCACCCTGGCCCGGCACAAAGGCTGTCATGTGCTAATTGAAGCCTTCAAAGCGCTACCGCCCGGTCGGGCAGCGTTAAAAATCTATGGCAACGTGCACGACTTTCCGGGCTACGCCCAGGCATTGCAGCAAAGCGCCGGCCAGCATCCTGGCATCGTGTTTTGCGGTGTCTTTCCCAACGCAAACATAGCGCAGGTGCTGGCCGGGCTTGACGTGCTAGTGGTGCCCTCGCTGTGGGCTGAAAACACCCCGCTGGTGCTGCACTCTGCCCAGGCGGCGCGCTGTGTGGTGGTTGCGTCAGACTTTACGGGCATTGCCGAAGTGATTGAACATGAGGTGAACGGCCTGCTGTTTAAGGCCGGCAACGCGGCCGCACTGACCCGGCAACTGACACGACTCACCGGCGAGCCCGGCCTGGCCGAGCGCCTGAGTGCCAACACCCGGCCGCCCAAATCAACCGCCCGCTATGTGGACGAGCTGCTGTCCGTGTGGCAAGCTGCCTGAATGAAAAAAGTTGCCATCATCATTGTCAACTGGAACTCGTGGCCCCTGCTGGCGCGGTGCTTGCAGGCGCTGGCGGCGCAAAGCTATCAGGACTTCAGCGTCACCATCATCGACAACGCCAGCAGCGACGCCATGCCCGACGCGCTGCTGGCACCGTTTCCAAAGGTGAACCTGGTGCGCAACAGCCGCAACACCGGCTTTGCCGCTGCCAACAACCTGGCGGTGCAACAGCACAGCGGCAGCAGCGAATGGGTGGCCCTGCTTAACCCCGACGCTTTTCCAGAGCCCGATTGGTTGGCGCAACTCATGCACGCCACCCAGGCACACCCGGATTGCGCCGTGTTTGCCAGCCGCCAGCTGGACGCGGCCAACCCCAGCCGGCTTGATGGCGATGGCGATGTGTACCACATCAGCGGCCGGGCCTGGCGCGCCGGCCACAGCTACGCGGTACCGGCACACAGCCCGGCAGTGCGTGCAGCGTTTTCACCCTGCGCGGCAGCCGGTCTGTACCGCCGCAGTGCTTTTTGCGAGGTGGGCGGTTTTGATGAAGACTTTTTTTGCTATTTTGAAGACGTGGACCTGGGCTTTCGGCTGCAACTGGCCGGCTACCGCTGCCTGCTGATCACCGGCGCCGTCGTGCACCACTTGGGGGCATCCTCCACGGGTGGGCAGCACAGCGATTTTGCCGTCTACCATGGTCACCGCAACCTGGTCTGGACTTATGTCAAAAACATGCCCGGCATCTTGTTCTGGCTGCTCTTGCCCTTGCATCTGGCACTCAACCTGGTCACCCTGCTGCACTATGCGCGCCGATCTGGCGTGATATGGCGCGCCAAGCGCGATGCCTTGCGGGACTTGCCTGCTGTCTGGAAGAAGCGCCAAGTTATCCAGCGCCAACGCCGCGCCAGCCTGGTAAGCATTTGGCGCCTGCTGCACAAACGCTGGCTCTAGCCGCCTGTCGGAATACCGTTTGTGGTGCGCTGCCCGTCTTGATCTGGGTCGAAGGGGTAGAAGCGCCCTTCGACGCAACCCATAACTGGCCAAGCTTGAGGCGCACGGCTTCATCATTCGGGTGGATGCCATGACCACACCATGGCCTGCGCCATGCCATCATTACTATTTATTTAATAGCTGCTAGCCCTTATTCTATAAGGGCTAGAGGCCTAAAAGGCTTGAAGCATTGGTCACTACCGCATCAAAGAGTCTAATAGTTCCCCAAGTGGCTTAGTTCAAGCCTGGTCTCTTTAATTCGGCCCCTTTAATCCTTTTGCCACAACTTGGCTGTCAATGAATTTCTTGTACCACTCATCGGCTTTCTGTGAGTCCAGCGGCAAACCCAGCTCGCCTTGACGGTAGGCCACACTAATGGCATACATGGCCCACCATTCGCCGCTGGCCGCCGCTTTGCGGTACCAGTCCAGTGCTACGACATTGTCTTTTTCAACGCCACTGCCTTCCGCATACAACAAGCCCAGGTTGTACTGCGCCTTGGCGTTGCCGACCTTTGCGGCCTTCAGCAGCCAATGGTGCGCCTTGGAAAAGTCATGTTCAACTGTTTTCGATTCGGCGTAGATCAGACCCAAGTTAAGCTGCGCAACAGCCAGACCCTGCTCTGCAGCAATCAGATACCACTTGGCTGCTTGCAGATCATCTGCATCAATCTCCTTGCCTTGCTGGTAGAGCAGCCCCAGGTTATAGGCGGCGGCGCGGTTGCCTTGCTCGGCAGCTTGTTGATACCAGTGGACGGCTTGTTTGATGTCTTTGGGGACGCCCATTGCTTCTTCAAAGATGAAGCCTAGGCGAAATTGTGCGTATGGGTAGCCCTGTTGGGCGGACTTCAGAAGCCAACTGCGAGCCTGGTCGTAGTCTTTGTCCGTGCCCTTACCAATCAGGTAGGTCTGGCCTAGTCTGTCCTGTGCCAAGGGGTCGCCTTGGGCGGCAAGTTCCCGAAGATTTACCAGATTGCTGTCCGCCTGACCGACCTGCTGGAAGAGTTGATCAGCTTGAGCCTCATCCAGGCCCGATGCGGCTACGGTGTGCGCCCATGCGCTTGTTGTTATTACCAGGGCGATCAGCCCGAATCTCCATAAACCTTTCATGGTGTTGATTCCTATGGTTTTGCAATGAAAAAGGGCGGCTTGCGCCGCCCTTCAAGAATGCCAGGAACTGAATTAGTTGCCTGTGATGATGGTACCACCAGAGTTGGACACTTGGCCACCACTCATGTCAGTGAACACACCGTTCGGGCTGCTCATGAAGCTTTGCACCTGTAATGCGCTGCTTGGCGCAGTGATGCGCAGACGTGGCCGAGAAGTAGCTGCCAAAGCGCCAGTCACAGCCTCAATGTCAGAGGCTAGGTAGGTTTTTGCTGCACCTACAGGCAACGTATCTAATGCGAACGAAGTGCCGGCCACGCCAGTCACTGGGTCGATGACAGCAACGCTGATCAGCGCCGAGGACGAACCCGTATTCACAATGCGAACAAAACTGGAATAACCAACGGCTGCCGCAGGAATGTAGCTACGCACATCGACGGAAGAGCCATTCAGACCCAATGCGTACAGCGTGCCAGAGGCAGTTGTGTTCGCACCAGTCGCAGCAATTGGTGCCAAAGTGGCAACCAGAGTTGGGGTTGTCACTGGAATTGCGACAACTTTACCCGCAGTAGTACTCACCTTCATGCAAACGAAGGTGGGAGTAGCGCTCGTGGCAGTAGTCACACCCGACCAGGTTGCAACTGTGTTAGCGGCAGACAATACACCTACGCTACCAGCGGTAGTCGGCACTGTACAGGCATTATCAGAAGTCAACG
>Ga0210030_1001838_pt1 | contig 14942 bp, 13 predicted proteins | sample CryGeymeta201523_FD_183986 | JGI IMG/M metagenome (GOLD analysis project Ga0210030, IMG submission 183986) | Groundwater microbial communities from Crystal Geyser aquifers in Utah, USA - Crystal Geyser metaG 2015-23 (SPAdes) (version 2) | ecosystem: Environmental > Aquatic > Deep subsurface >...
AAGACTTGTCCACCGAAAGGTTTCAGGTGCGCGACGTACATCCCCACCCCGCAGCCGTCTTCGAGGATGTGGCCTTGGATGCGATCCCCGGCGGCGCGCAGGATCATCCCCAAGCGGCGTTCCTGTCCCGCCCGCCAGACGTAGGAGGGTTCGCCGCGCATGGCGGCCTTCTGCAAATCACGCTCAGTCATGCCGCCTCACTGCCTCGTTGAATCGCTGCCTCGTTGAATTGCTGAATCGTTTCGTCACTTCACCCCCCAGTGGATGGCCACCGTCCCGAACATCAAGCGACGAAAGCCAACCTCTCGAAAGCCTGACATCTCCATGTGGATAGCCAGCGCTTCGGCCGGCAGGAAATTTTCGGTCGAATCGCACAGGTATTGATAATCCCTGCCGTGACGCGCAAACATCCTGGCCAGCAACGGGATGACGAGGTGCAGGTGAAGCCAGACCAGCGGCGCGAAAATGCCCGGCCGCGGACGGGTGGTATCGAGAATTACGATCCGCCCGCCGGGTTTGAGCACGCGGCGCTGTTCCCGCAGAACGCCAGGCACATCCGGGACATTGCGCACCAGAAAGCCGGAAACGGCCGCGTCGAAAGTCTGCGGCGGGAACGGCAGACAGGCCGCGTCGGCAGAAATCCAGGCAGGACGGGCGTCACGCCTCTTGCCGAGGCGCAGCATTTCGACGGTAAAATCCACAGCCGTGAGGCGCGCCGCGGGAAACTGCCGAAGGGCCGCGCGAGCCAGGTCGCCGGTGCCAGTTCCCAGGTCCAGAAAGTGCGCAGCCGGCGCGGGCGCGGCGCGGCGGATGACCTCACGCCGCCAGCGCTGATCCTGTCCGAAAGTCATCAGGCGGTTCATCAAATCGTAGTGGGAGGCGATGCGCGTAAAAAGGCCCTGAATGTTGCGCGCCTGTTTTGCGATGGGTAGGTCCACGGTTTGCTCCAAAGACAAAGTGGCTTTATTATATCTTGCATCTTTCCGACTCCTGTGCTAGAATTGCGCTCGTACGCAGAGCCGATTTAGTGAACACCGAAAAGTGGGCGCCCCCCACTTTTCTGTATGTATAGGATACTGTCATATCTGGGGAGTAGGTTTCGCATGAAGAACGAATTCAACCTGGCATTCAACGAAGTGCTGGAAGAAAAGCAACTGCCGAAGGAAGTCATCCTTCAGGCGATCGAGTCCGCTATGGTTTCAGCCTACCGGCGCGCCGTCAACGCTTCCACCGCCCAACAAGTCGAAGCTAAAGTAGACCCTGAGACCGGCAAGGTGACCATCTGCGCCGAAAAAGAAGTGGTCGAAGAGGTGCAAGACGAACGCACCGAGGTGATCCTGGAGGCCGCCCATGCGGTGAACCCGCAGGCCAACCTCGGCGACATGGTCATGGTCGACTCCACGCCCACCGACTTTGGCCGCGTCGCCGCGCAGACGGCCCGCCAGGTTATCCAGCAGCGTATCCGCGAGGCCGAACGCCAGGTGCAGTCGCAATACTTCGAGAAGCAGATCGGGGAGATCATCAGCGGCGTGGTCCAGGCAGCCAGCAACGTGCAAGGCATCACCGTCGGCCTGGATATGAAGGCCGAGGGCGTCATGCCGCCCAACCAGAAAATCCCGGGCGAGCACTTCAAGGTGCACGACCGCGTGCGCGCCATCGTCCTGGAAGTCAAAGAAAGCCCGCGCGGGCCGCAGATCATCCTCTCCCGTTCGCACCGCAACTTCCTGCGCCGCCTGCTGGAGAACGAGGTGCCGGAAATCTATCACGGCATCGTCGAGATCCGCGCCATCGCCCGCGAGCCGGGACAGCGCGCCAAGGTGGCCGTCTCGGCCACCCAGCCCAACGTGGACCCGGTGGGGGCGTGCGTTGGCATGCGCGGCGTGCGCATCCAGGCCATCGTCAAGGAGCTGCACGACGAGAAAATTGACATCATCGAGTGGAATCCCGATCCGGTGCTTTACATTTCAAAGGCCATCAGCCCGGCGCGCGTCTCCGGCGTATTCCTGGCTGAAGGCAATAAGACCGCCACGGTCGTCGTCCCGGAAGATCAACTGAGCCTGGCCATCGGACGCGACGGGCAGAATGCTCGCCTGGCTGCCAAGCTGACCGGCTGGCGGATTGACATCAAATCCCTGGTTGAGGCTGCGGGCGATGCCATCGCCAGGCTGCAAAGTGACGCCACCCTGAGCGCGCTGGCCGAGGCCGAAAAGTCGCACGTCGCGACCATCGAGGCAATCCTGACCAAGAAGGACGAAGGTCGCCCCGTTACCCCGGAAGAATACACGCTGCTGACCCAGTTCGTGGATCGCGTCGAGCGGCGCACGGTGGAACAGAAGAAGGCCGAGCGAGCCGCCGAAGAGGAACGCACCTCGGCTGCCCGCGCGGACATCCCCGCCGCCGCCTTCGAGACGCCGATCTTCGACCTGGAACTGGCCGAACACATCCTCAACATCCTGACCGAGGCCGAGATTCGCACCATCGGCGACCTGATGATGACGATGAAGCTCAACCCGGATAGCATCCTGGGCCTGGCCGGCATTGGCCCCAAGTCCATGCAGGCCATCGCGAATGCGCTGGCGAAAGTCACCTTCCCAGAGCCTGAGCCTGTGGTTGAGCCGGCCGCGCAGGTTGAGGTCGCCGCGATTCCTGCCGAAGCTGTTGCCGAACCCGTAATCGCCGCCGAGGCCGGAGCGGTGGAAGCCGCGCCGCCTGCCGAGAAACTGGTCGAAGTGGAGGCCAAGCTTGCCGAAGCCAAGGCCGCGCCCGCGGTGGAAGAAGCAGCCGTCGAGGAAAAACCGCTCGAAGAGATCTTCATTCTGAAACCTGAGATGCTGCAACCCGTTGCAGTCGTGGAAGACGAGGAAGAATCCTCGGACAAGAAGAAGAAAAAGAAGAAGAAGCACGTCGAAATCGTTTACGATCCCGATCAAGACCAGACCATCGCCCTTAAGAAGCACAAGCGCGGCGAAGAGGGTTGGGACGAATGGGAAGCGTGAAACCTGCAGGGGCGGGATTTTCCACCCCTATGGATTGAATAAAGGTGTCTGGCAAAGCTGCAAAACATCCCAAGCATATCCCCCAGCGTACCTGCGTGGGCTGTCACATCGTGCTGCCCAAGCGATCGCTGATCCGCCTGGTGCGCCAGCCGGAGGGCGTGCAAATTGACCCAACCGGCAAACTGGCCGGGCGCGGGGCGTACCTTCACAACCGTCGTTCCTGCTGGGAAAGAGGCCTGAAAGGGCCGCTGGCCCACGCCTTGAAAGTTGACCTGACGCCCGCCGATATCGAGCGCCTCCGGGAGTTTATGCTGACCCTGCCGGAGGAAAACGAGACAGCAGGTGCAGGCCAGTAGGGGCACTCTATGGGCTGACGAGACTATTCTCTCACCAAACGCTCAACAGGCACGCCGTCATTCCTGACTTGCATTGCGCCACTCGACGAGTGAGCGGGGCTGAAGCCGCCTGCTCAGTACATGGAAGCCCTTCGGGCTGAGCGCCGAGTCGAATTTATTCGACTTCCATGATCTGAGGCAGGACTTTAGTCCAACGAAACAGGACACGAAACGCTGTGGTTGAGCAGTTACCTTCACGCACAACTGAGCTGCGCACCGAAGGAGGCGCCGTATGAGCGATAATGGGCACAAGAGAATAGAATTACCGGCGAATATCACCGTCCGCGATTTAGCAACGTATATTGATACCAGCGCAATCCAGATCATTAAAAGCCTGATGACCAATGGCGTAATGGCCAATATCAATCAACAGATTGACTTCGATACCGCGGCCATCGTCGCCGCCGAAATGGGCTACGAGGCAGTCCCTGAGAATCGGGAAGTTCCCGAGGAAAAAGAAAGCGGCGAAGTACCTTTCTGGCGGCGGATGATCGCCGATGAGGACGAGTCGCTGTTGACCGCGCGCCCACCGGTCGTGACCATCCTGGGCCACGTAGACCACGGCAAGACCTCGCTCCTGGACGCCATACGCCACGCCAACGTGGCCGAAGGCGAGACGGGCGGCATCACCCAGCACATCGGGGCGTACCAGGTCGAGCACAACGGTCGCCCCATCACTTTCCTGGATACGCCCGGCCACGCGGCTTTTACCGCCATGCGGGCGCGCGGCGCACAGGGTGCGGATATCGTCGTCCTGGTCGTGGCTGCGGACGACGGCGTGATGCCCCAGACCAAGGAAGCCATCGCCCACGCCAGGGCGGCGCGCGTGCCCATCATCGTGGCCTTGAACAAGATAGACAAGGCCAACGCCAACCTCGACATGGTGAAGCGCCAACTCGGCGACAACGACCTCGTCCCGGACGAATGGGGCGGGCAGACACTCGTCGTACCTGTTTCTGCCAAGCAGAAACAGGGCATCGAGGATTTGCTGGAGGCCATCCTGCTGGTAGCGGATAACACCGACATCCGCGCCAACCCCAAGGGCCGCGTCATTGGCACGGTGGTCGAAGCGGAGTTGGACAAGACCAAGGGCGTGATTGCCACGTTCCTGGTCCAGAACGGCACGCTGGAGGCCGGCGACCTGGTGGTGGCCGGTAACGCCTACGGGCATCTGCGAGCCTTGTTCGATTACCGCGGCCGCAAGGTGCAGAAAGCCGGACCGTCGGCGCCCGTCTCCGTGATGGGCCTGAACGACGTGCCCGCCGCCGGAGACTTGTTCCAAGTCGTCGCGACAGAGAAGGAAGCCCGCCAGATCATCTTAGAGCGCAGTGAGGCGGCCCAGAAACAGGCCGGCGTGTCCAAGAAGGCCACCCTGGAGGAACTCTTCGCCAGCTACCAGGCCGGTGAGACCCAGGAACTGCGCCTGGTCCTCAAGGCCGACGTGCAAGGCTCGCTGGAGCCGATCGTCAACTCGCTCAACGAGTTGAGCAAAGGCGATATCTCTGTCAAAATCTTGCACGCGGAGACCGGCAACATCAGCGAGAATGACGTGATGCTGGCCTCGGCTTCCCAGGCCATCATCGTTGGCTTCAGCGTCCAGGCTGACGTGGGCGCTCGCCGTCTGGCCGATGCGGAAGGCGTTTCGATCCGCCTGTATGACATCATCTACCGCCTGACCGAGGATGTGGAAAAAGCCCTCAAAGGCATGTTGGCGCCCGAATTTATCGAAAAGGTGGTCGGCAAGGCCGAAATCCTGCAGATCTTCAACATCTCGAAAGTCGGTAAGATCGCAGGCTGTCGCGTGCGCGAAGGCGAGATCCGCCGTAATGGCAAGGTGCGCGTCTACCGCGGCAAGGACATCGTCTACGAAGGCGAGATCGCCTCGCTCAAACATGAAAAAGAAAACGAACACGAAGTTCGACAGGGTTTCGAGTGCGGTATTGGCCTGAAGAACTTCAATGACATCCAGGTCGGCGATGATATCGAGTGCTACATTCTGGAAAAGAAAGTAGAATAAGTGACGGGTGACGAGTGACAGGTAAAGTTCGTGTTCAGCGCATTGCGGATCGCATCCGCCAGGAACTCTCGGAGTTGCTCATCCGGGAGATCAGCGACCCGCGCCTGCGGCAGATCTTCATCACCGACGTGCGCGTGGACTGCGAGCTGGCCTACGCCGACGTGTACGTCTCGGCGGTGGAGGGCGTGGCGCGCTCCATCGAAATCCTGCAAGGATTGAAGCACGCCAGCGGTTTCCTGCGTCACGAACTGACTGCCCGCGTGAAACTGCGCACCTTCCCACAACTGCGCTTCCACTGGGACCCCACGCCTGAGAACGCCGACCACATCGAACGGCTGTTAGCACAGATCAAGGAAAAATAACGTTCACACGTTGGCACGTTTGAACGTTGAAACGTTTGAATGTGCAAACGTGTCAACGGTTGGAGAAACATGGAAGAATCGCTTCACGCGGAAATCAAACAATGCCTTGCCATCGCGCAAAACATCCTACTCGTCTCACACGTCCGCCCGGATGGGGATGCCATCGGCGCGTTATTGGCGTTCGGCCTGGCACTCCAAGAGGCAGGCAAAAAGGTCCAGATGGTGCTCGCGGATGGCGTCCCGTCGTCTTTCCGGCATTTGCCCGGCAGCGACCAGGTGCGCAAGTCACCACAGGGGAGCTTCGACCTGGTCGTCACGCTGGACTGCGCTGATCTGAAACGCGCCGGAAAGTCGCTGGACGGCTACGGCAAACCCGACCTCAACATTGACCACCACGTCACCAACGAACGTTTCGGGACCCTCAACCTGATCGAGCCAGACGCGGTGGCGACTTCGAGCATCCTGTTCCGCCACTTGCCGGAATGGGGATATGCGCTTACCCAGCCTGTGGCGGCCAACCTGGTGACCGGGATCGTGACCGATACGCTCGGCTTCCGCACCACCAACACCACACCCGAAGCGCTGCGGCAGGTCGCCGCGTTGATGGAACTCGGCGTGGATATGACCAACCTGTATTACCGCGGGCTGGTGCGGCGTACCTTCCCAGCGGCGCGTTACTGGGGCGCGGGCCTTTCCAGCCTGCAATGTGCGGATGGGATCGTGTGGGGCACACTGACCCTGGCCGACCGCAAGAAGTCCGATTATTCCGGCAACGATGACGCCGACCTCATCAACGTGATCTCATCCATTGACGACAACGACATCAGCATAGTCTTCGTCGAACAGACCAAAAGATCGGTTAAAATATCCTGGCGAACACAAAATCCGGAACTGGATGTTTCTCGAATTGCTGTACAATTTGGCGGCGGCGGGCATCCAGGCGCAGCCGGCGCCGACGTTCCCGGTACGCTGGCCGAAGTCCAGGAGCGTGTCCTGGCGGCCACGCGGCAGGCTTTGCAGCGTACCGCGTAAGCGGCAAAGTACCGCGTAAGCGGTAAATAAATCTCACTAACCTTAGTTTTGGATGGGTTATAACTCTCAGGAGGAAAAGAAAAAATGGAAAGTCAAGACATCAAGAACGCCATCTCCGGCATCCTGGTGGTGGATAAACCGGTCGGCCTGACCTCGCACGACGTGGTGCAGATCATCCGCTCCGGCACAGGCATCCGCCGCGCTGGTCACACCGGCACACTCGACCCGCGCGCCTCGGGCGTGCTGGTCATTCTGGTCGGTCCGGCAGTGCGCTTGAGCGAGTTTGTCTCAGCCTCGGATAAGCGCTACCAGGCCGTCCTGCGCCTGGGCAGCACCACCGACACCTATGACGCCGAAGGACGTTTCACCCGCCAGTCGTCCGCGCCGGTGAACATCAGCGAGGAGAAATTCGAGGAAGCCCTCAAGCAATTCATCGGCGAGATCGAGCAGACCCCGCCGCCTTTCTCGGCGGTCAAGGTGCACGGGCGCAAGGCCTACGAGATGGCGCGCCAGGGCGAAGAGGTTGACCTGGCCCCGCGCAAGATCCAGGTCTATCACCTGGAAGTGCTGGAATGGGCGCCGCCGGAAGTGGTCATTGACGTGCACTGCTCATCGGGCACTTACGTGCGCTCATTAGCGAACGACATGGGCAATGTGCTGGGCTGTGGCGCGTACCTGATCGGCCTGCGCCGTACCAAGAACGGTCGCTTCAGCCTGCGCGACGCTGTCCCCCTGCGCAAGCTGCAGGACGCCTTCCTGGCCGGGAACTGGTACCAGTACCTGATCCCCGCCGCCGAAGCCCTGGCGGACTGGCCGGGTGTCGAGCTAAATCCCGACGAGGTCGAAGAGGTCAAGCACGGGCATCGCGTCAAGGCTGCCCCGGATACCAAACCCGGACTGGTGCGCGGCATCAGCATGGCTGGCGAACTAATCGCCATTATGGAACTGGCTCAAGGTGAAGACGGCAGCCCGGAGTGGCAGCCGAAGAAGGTGTTCTTCTCGTAGAAAACTTCTGACCCGACGAGCTAAAAAAGATCTACCACGAAGGGCACGAAGTTACACAAAGAAACCCAAAATCACCCCCTTTGTGACCCTTCGCGCCCTTTGTGTTGAATGAGCCACTACCACTCCCTCGACGTTGTTTCTCTGCAGAATAGCTGGCTGACGATCGGCGTCTTCGACGGCGTCCATCGCGGCCATCAAGAGATCATTCGCCAACTCACAGCAGGCGCACATGCAGACGGGGCGTTGGCTGTCGTATTGACATTCTCCCCCCACCCCGCCGTGATCTTGGGAGGAAAAAACGATTTCAAGAACCTGACTACGCCCGAGGAGCGCGCCGCTTTGCTGGAATCGCTGGGCGTGGACGTTGTCATCACGCATCTTTTTGACCGCGCCCTGGCCGACCAAAGCGCGGAAGAGTTCATGCGCCGCGTTGCACGCAGCCTCGGCCTGCGCCGCCTGCTCGTCGGCTACGACTTCGCCCTGGGCCGCGGCCGCGAGGGGGACATGACCCGCCTGACTGAATTGGGGAAAACCTTAGGGTATGAAGTCCAGCCGGTCGCGCCGCTGGCCGCCGGAGATGAGGTCATCTCATCCAATCGCATCCGCACCCGGCTCGCGGCCGGTGAGGTCGCCGCAGCCGCGCTGGATTTAGGCCGCTATTATTCTGTCACTGCTCCCATCATCCACGGCGATGGACGCGGCAAGAAGATCAACATCCCCACCGCCAATCTGGAAATTCCAGCCGAGAAGGTCATCCCTGCCAACGGCGTCTACGCCTGCTGGGCCTGGGTGAGTGGCAAGAAATATCTTTCGGTCACCAACATCGGTATCCGCCCAACCTTCACGCCAGAAGAATTTGCCCCCCACGTCGAGACCCACCTGCTCGATTTCGACCGCGACCTGTACGGGCAGGAGATCAAACTGGAATTCGTAGAGCGGCTGCGTGAGGAGCGCAAATTCCCGTCCGTGGAGGCGCTGGTGGGGCAGATCCATAACGACATTGAGCGGGCAAGGAAAATTCTCTGATAAATGCTTTATTGAACGTGTTATACTTACTGAACGATCTCCCTGGGAGTTATGCCATGAAATACAAGGTCAAACTAGAAAAAACAGATGAGGGGTATGCCATCTGGTGTCCTGGCTTGCCGGGCTGCTGGTCACAAGGACAGACCGAAGAAGAGGCCTTAGAAAATATCAAGGATGCCATCCAAACTTACCTGGCGACCGTTGAAGATTTGACCAAAGATATGATCACACGACTGGTCGAGATTCCCACAGGCCATGCCTAAACTTCCTGGCATATCACACCAACGCGCCGTAAAGGCATTTCAGAAAGCCGGCTTCCGGGTTATACGCGAAGGCAAGCACATCTCCATGACAGATGGCGAACGCATTATCATCATCCCACGCGCCAATCCAATCAATGCCTTCACGCTGGGCGGAATTATCAAAGATGCCGGTTTAACAATAGAAAAATTCAAAGAACTGCTTTAGTCACATCATCACCAGAAATCGCCCCGTTGACTTGCGGGGCGTTTTCGTCTATATTTCGCCCAACCTTTAGACTGAACACTGATGACTGCCTGCACCGTGCCGCAGGCACAGGTGAAAACTGATCACTGGAATCCCCATGCCCTCTCGCCAAATCTACCTGCTCTCTCCCAAAGAACTTTCGCCCGAGACCATCGCGGTGGCTTTCGCCAAGACCTCGCGCTCGCCGCAAACGTTCCGCGAGATCGCGGCCGGATTGACCGACGAGCAGAGCGCCCAATTCCACGAAAAATGGGTGGTCGGTTACGGGCACGCTTCGGTGGCCGAACATGCCGTGCTGCATCTGGCTATCGAAAACGTCTCCCGGCTGGCCGTGGAGAGCATCGAATCCAACCGGCTGGCATCCTACACCGAAAAGTCCACCCGCTATCAAAAATGGGGCCGGGAAGATTTCTACATCCCGCCTGAACTGGATGGCCATCCGCTGCGGGAAGGCTACATCCAAACCTGTCGTTTGCTCTTTGATACCTATACCCAATCTCTAGCGTCGGTGCGGAAACGCATCGAGCGACAGTCCCCGCTCCGCCCCGGTGAAACGGAAGAGGCCTACGACCGGCGCATCCGCTCGCAATACGTTGATTCGTGCCGCTTCCTGCTGCCAGCGGCTTCGCTGGCCAACCTGGGCATGACCGCCAATGCGCGTATGCTGGAGAACGCCATCCGCAAGATGGGCGCGCATCCGCTGGAAGAGGTGAGACAAATTGGCGAGGAGATCAAGCGCGTCGCGCAAACAGAAGCGCCGACGCTGGTCAAATACGCCGAGGCTGTGCCATATTTGACTGAAACATCCCAAGATTTTGAACGTAGGGGTGGGGTTTATCCCCGCCCAGGGCGACCACAAGGGTCGCCCCTACAAGGGGATTGGTGTACGTTGATTGACTACGACCCCGACGGCGAGACGAAAGTGCTGGCGGCGACCTTGTACCGTTTTGGCAGCATGACCTTCCCCCAGGCCTTGCAGACGGTGCGTTCCGCCCCCGAGCCTGAGCGCGTTAAATTGGCCGCGTCCCTGCTGGGACGCTTATCCCGCCACGACGCCCCCCTGCGCGAGCTTGAACACACCTGCTACACCTTCGACTTGCTGCTCGACCAGGGCGCGTATGCCGAATTCAAGCGCCACCGTATGATGAGCCAGACTCCGCAGGCGCTGACCGCGCGGCTTGGGTACGCGTTGCCGCGCCGGATCGCCGAAGCAGGCTTCGAGGTCCCGTATCGCGCCGCCATGCAGGCCGCCGCGGAGTTGTATGAGAGAATGGCAGAGTGGAATCCGCACGTCGCGGCCTACGTCGTCCCCAACGCTTTCAACCGCCGGGTGCTATTCACGCTGAATTTACGGGAAGCCTTTGCCTTCTGCCAGTTGCGCGCGGCTGCGAATGCGCATTTCTCGATCCGCCGCGTGGCGCTGCGCCTGGCTGAGGAGATCCGCCGAGTGCATCCATTGTTGGCGAAGTACCTGCACCTGCCGGAGGGGGAGACATGGCGAACCATCGAGGAGCATTACTTCGTGGCAACAAAATAAATTTTCACTACCGGACAGTTTTTAATCACAAATACCTCGTATGTACGAATGACACGAATAATTCTTGAAAAGGCTCTTAAAAACCAATACTGTTTAGTTAAGAAGGTCGGGCTCCCATGCCCGACGGCGTGCCCACAGGGTGCTTCGCGAGGAGCCGTCTCTGCGACCTTATTTAAACAGTATTGTCTTAAAAACCGGTTTTCATTCGTCAAATTCGTCAATTCGTGTCATTCGTGATAAAGTGTCCGGTAACAATAATAAATTCTGAAATGAATTGGGCGCTACTTCTTTGGGGTAGACGTGGCTGTGGCTGGTGGCGGGGGTGGCGTCTCACTTGGCATGGCGGTGGGCGTTTCGGGCGGCGGAGGCGGAGGCGGCGAAGCCGAGTTCTGTCAGGGCCTCGGAAATGACCGTGGGCGACAGAGCAGGCAGTTCGGTCGGGCTAAGAGGCGTGGGGGTGACGCCCAGTTTGTTTCCACAGGCGGCCAGGAAGACGCTCCAAAAGTCGTAAGCGGATAAGCGTAAATTGAGTTCAGTGCAGACATTGCGACAATGGCTGGAAACAAGCCAGGCCAAAACGGCCATCAACAACCTGGGCGGCTACGATACGAGTCAAACCGGTACAGTTGTCTGGGTTGCCTGAATTTCCAAAATCCCATGTTTCGCGGCAACCATCGCCGCCAAAATGGATAGCGCAATTTCCTCCGGGCTGACCGCCCCCAATCGCATCCCGATTGGCGCCTGCAAACGAGCCAGCTGATCATCCGTCACGCCCAGTTCACGCAAAGCCGCAAATCTTTTGCCAAGATTTTTTCGCGTGCCAAGCACACCTACATAACGCGTCGGTTTTGTGAGCGCAACTTTCAACGCAGGGTTATCCAGTTTTTCATCGTGACTGATCACCACAACATAAGCGCTTTCATCGAGTTGCAATTTCTCCAGCGCATTGGAAGGCCATTCAGTGATGAGTTCATCCACATGCGGAAAACGTTCATGTGTGGCAAAGGCCTCGCGCGGGTCAATCACAATCGTGTGATATCCAAGCGTCTTGGCAAGTGTCACTAAGGGAATAGCGATATGAACCGCGCCAATGACAATCATTCTTGACGGGGGAGGTAAAACATCCACAAACACATCCACCGCGCCAAAACCCCTCCAGCCTGTTTCCTGCACACGCATCTGTCCCTGCGCCCAAGTCACCACTTCCGCATCCAGCGCCGCCGATCCCAAACTTCCAAGGATTCGCCCATCCGTCCAAACAAGCATTTTATTGCCCAACCCATCGCCCGTGATAACTGTTGCCACTGCCACCAACTGATTTTCATCAAGGCAGGTCTTCAGCGTCGGGTATAGTGCGAGCCATTGCGGCGAATCCAACGACTCGACGAAAACATCCAATGAGCTGCCACAACTCAGCCCGATTTCCCAGGGTCTCTCATCGTCCGGCACGCCATAGCGGACCAACCTCGGCGCGCCGCTATGGATCACTACCTGCGCCTCTTCGTACACCGCATTCTCGATGCAACCGCCTGTCAAGGAACCGGCAATTTCATAGCCGCTCGTCATGGACATCTTGGCGCCCAGCGGACGCAAGGATACGCCGTCTTTTTTGACATTCGTCGCAATGGCAACGGACTTGCCTGCCCTGCGCCAGGTTTCGATTTCTGCAATTACTTCACGCATGTTGACCTCGCTGATCTAAAACCAATTTGGTGTCCATCAGTCTGCTGATGAACAGGCTATGACTCTCTTGGGAAACTGCCAACTCTTTGGAATTATACTGGCAGTTTCTCTCCCTCATCCCCAGCCCTTCCCCCGCAGGGGAAGGGAGAGTCCCCCTCTCCCTTTGGGAGAGGGCCGGGGTGAGGGCGCATAAGGTGAGTGAATAATTTTTTTCGTTTTCCCGCGGGCAAGCTGCCGGTGCGTGGACAGTTCAGAGTCACTTGCCTGGCAATCGCATCCGCCGCCACAACCAACGTGCGGCGCATCCAACGCTACCTGATGGCTAAAATGAAGCAGGCGGAAACCGAAAAAAGCCTGCAAAACGAAGCAACGCCCGCCGCAGTTTCTTTTTTTGCTTTTCTGGCGCGCTGGCTGCGCTCCCGGCTGGTTTTCAGCCCAAGTTTCGGTTATTAAAGAACGGCTTCTTGCAGTAGAGTCAACGATACTTCCCAAAGTTACCTTTTTTATGAGGCAATTCGAAACCTCAATTTGTGCCCGTTTTTAGTGTATAATGCTTTAATCTTGCGCTAATCTTTTTCCCGAAGTCCTTCTTTCTTTCATAATCAACTAAAGCGCAGGGATAAACTGACAGAGACGATGACGCAGGAATGCCCACATGGGCGCCAAGGTATCCTGCCGAGCCGGTGGCGCAACCGGCGGTGAATATTTCAGGAGGTCGCCATGTTTTCCTTGTCCAAAAATTTCAACATATTCTTTCGCGTTGTTTTAATTTCATCTTTCCTGTTGGCGTTTCTGCCGCCACAAGCCGCGCAGGCCGCGCCCGCGCCGAAGACGGTGAATTTTAGACCGCTCTTCGCGCCTGTGGCGGACGCGACTATTAACGCCCCCGCCAATCCCTTCATCGGCGACCCGCTCACGCTGACGCTCACCTTCGATAACACAGGTCCCGATACCGGTTACGGTCCCTATATGGATTTGTTCCTGCCGCTCAGCGGCGCGGACGGGCAGACCGCGCCCGCGCAGGACGACGGCATTTCATTTGTCAGCGCCAACTATCTCGGCGCGCCAGTCACCACTACTGTGATGAATTGTCCGGCGGGTTCAACGGTTACTCATCCGCTCACTGGACAAACGGTGACTTGCCCAGCTCAACCTGCTGGACTTTACGCTCCATTCGTTTGGCAGTTGGTAGTGATCACTTTACCGTTTGGTTCGTTTGTGCCAAGTCAGCCGCCAGCCACAGTGACGGTCAACGCCAATTTGAGCAACTTCGCCGATTTAGGAACGCCGCTTCCTATTCAAGCGCGCAGCGGATTCATGTTTGGCGCGGATGCGTTTGATAATCCCGCAACCGACCCACCGATTGTCGGCGGCATGGTCTCGGCGAGCCCATCGCCCACCCCGCAATTGATTACGCTGACCAAAACCTATAACGGTCCAGAAGATGAAACTGCCACGGGTCCGAATTATCCGCGCCGCTACACCATCACCGCGCAGATTGCCAATGGGCAAACTGTCACCAACCTGGACGTGACCGACAGCCTGCCGAACAACATGCAGTTCACCAGCCTGATTAGTACCAGCCCCGCGGCGACTTGCTCGTTGCCATCCACATCCACGCCCGGCGGCACGCTGACCTGCGCCTTCGCCTCCGTGACAGGTTCGGCAACCGTGATCTTCGAGTATTACATTCCGCTGAATGATACATCCCCCGCGCCGGTCATTGACCCCGTGACGGGCAATGACGTTACCTCCTGCAATGACGCATTAGCGCTCGGCGATTGGACCCCGCTCGACTCGCGCGACAGCGGTGGCGCCGACAACGCCTCCGCCGATCCGCCCGGCTGCGAGCATACCCTGACCGACAAATCCATCGCCATCCAGAAATCGGTGGCCGTCGTGGACGGTGGCGACCCGGCCCCGGGCAAAGCGCTGGAATACACCCTCAACTTCCAGATCTCCGATTTCTTTGCCTTCCAGAACGCGCTGATCACCGACATCATCTCCGATGGGCAGCATTTTGATTCCTCCTTCACGCCCACCATGCAAATCAACGGCAACACCTATACCCTGCCCGCCTTGGGGATGAACCCTGCCAACGTGGACGTGGATTGTAACTACACCGGCGGCCCCGGCCCCGAATGCGATACGGATAACCCCGCCGCCAATGACGGCGCCACCGCCATCACCTTCGACGTTTCGCCCGAAATCATCACGCGCGGACAAAACGGGAATCTCATCGGCGGCTGTGTGCCGACTACTGGCACCGGCGGCGGCGACCCGGATTGCAGTTCCTACAACGACGACGCCACCACCGGCGCCATCGTCTTCCGCACCGTCATCCAGGAAAACTTCACCGATACTTATCTCTCCGGCGATTCC
>Ga0210030_1001875_pt1 | contig 14780 bp, 13 predicted proteins | sample CryGeymeta201523_FD_183986 | JGI IMG/M metagenome (GOLD analysis project Ga0210030, IMG submission 183986) | Groundwater microbial communities from Crystal Geyser aquifers in Utah, USA - Crystal Geyser metaG 2015-23 (SPAdes) (version 2) | ecosystem: Environmental > Aquatic > Deep subsurface >...
TGTTCCAGGCGTTCGTCCCGCATCTCGTCGCCAGCGGATGGGGGCGCGTCCTCACCCTGTCCCTCCCGCTGACGGTTCATCCCGCGGCAAAGATGGGCGCGTACGCGGCGGGCAAGTCCGCGCAGGAAGCGCTCGTCACCACGCTGGCGGAGGAAGTGCGCGAAAAAGGAATCACCGCCAACATCATCCACGTCCAATCCATTGACGCGAAGGGAACGGGCAAAGGCACCACTCCCGCCGAGATCGTCGCGGCGATGATGTGGCTTTGCTCCGATGAGGCATCAAAAGTGACGGGGGCGAGGATACCGATTTATTGAACGCTACGTCTTTTGAAATACCTGTACTTCCATTGCGTCATTCACAGTCATTTCGATATCTTTGATTTTGAATTTAAACTTCTTTCTGTCGTTCTCCTTAGATTCATCCAAATAACCAAGAAAAAGTTCCGAAAAACGAGCGGCATGGTTGGCGCTTTTCGCTTCTACTTCTATGATGAACGAACGGGCAAGGTGAACTTGATATACAGGCATATGTAAACTCCTTATCCTGTTGGGGCTAATAATATATCTTTTGAATTATACTCATGCTGGTTTGGTGGGATGAATAGTCATTTCTTCACTTATGGGTAAAATGTTCTTTCATGGAGTAAAATTGATTTATGGATACACAATTAGCCCTTACATTCTATGAACAAACCGTCAATGTTCGAGAGAAGAAAGAAAATTCCGAATGGGGCACATTCAAGGACAGTCTGCGCGCGCCTGTTCACAGGTGGTTCACTTACCCTGCAGGTTTTTCATTCAAGGCTGTTGAGCATTCTGTAGAGAGATTTGGCGTAAGGACAGGCCAGACCATTTATGATCCTTTTATGGGATCAGGCACTACAAATGTCACGGCCAAAACGATTGGTTTAAATTCGGTTGGCACAGAAGCGCATCCTTTTGTATTTCAGATTGCTCGCACAAAACTGAATTGGGATGTTGACCAAACAAAAATAACTGAGTTTTTAGGATTAGTTGAAAAGAAACTTTTCCAAAAATCAACAGCGCTACAAAAGAAAAAGTTGAATTCGGAATTTCCTGAGTTAATTCTGAAATGTTATGAAGAAAAGACCAATTATGATTTATGGGCGCTTCGAGAATTGATTTCTGAGCATCTTTCCGACGGCGAGATTTTTGAATTTTTCTTTGTGGTTACTACCGCATTACTGCGGAACGTTTCTATCGCCGCCACAGGCTGGCCTTACATTGCGCCAAACAAAAAGAAAGTCTCTTCGATTGACAAAGATGTTTTATCTGAGTTTGTTATTCTTGCGCGACAAATGGCAGGCGATTTACAAAAAATTAAATTAATTTCCAGAGGCCGATACACCCAAACAACACATAGGCTGATCAATGGGGATTCAAGGAATACCAAAGAGACCATTCCCGATGAAAGCGCTGATCATGTTTTTACTTCACCACCTTATTTAAATAATTTTGATTATGCGGATCGAACTCGTCTGGAACTTTATTTTTGGGGACAGGCGAAGTCATGGGGTGAGATCAGCGAAAAAATCAGGACACAGTTAATGACATCCGCCACAACCCAAATCAATCGTTCGGATGTCCGCTACGGGATACTCGATGAATTTGCCAGGGACTGCCCCGACGTTTCTCGTTTTGTACAGGAAAGCGCCGAAAAACTTTCAACTATCAGGAAAACAAAAGGTGGGAAAAAGAGTTACGACATGATGGTGTCTGGTTATTTCAACGATATATATCAAATTATTAAAGATGTTTACCGCGTGCTGAAACCAAACACCTACGCTCTTTTTGTTTTGGGCGATTCAGCCCCTTATGGCATTCATATTCCCACCGATAAACTTATTGGAGACATAGGAATAAATGTTGGGTTTAAATCCTACGAAATAGAAGTTTTACGAGCTCGCGGTGACAAGTGGAAATCAAATCCTCAAAGACATAATATTCCCTTAAGAGAGGGAATTGTCATTTTGAACAAATGAGGTGGTTATGACAAGCGCCAATCAACACGGAAGGGCAAGCCATATCGGACAACTGATTGGAGAAGCGTTTGAGAATGTTGTTATCAAATTCATCAAACACTATCTGAAAAAGAAGCATCCGGAATTTGCAATTCTTGGTCCAGGGCATGGAAAGAAATTGTTGACTCTGGAAATGCCTGGCGGCATCAAGCGACAATTGGATTCGGTTATCGTTTCCATAGATTCGGATGATCCTGTCGCTTTGCTTGAAACGAAATGGCTAAAAGATGGCCGTCATTGGAGCGACAAAGGCGCATGGATTCTTCAACTGCGTGAAGTTCGCCATAATTATCCGACGGTTCGAGGAGCGGCCGCGATTTTGGCTGGTCATTGGAATGAGGGCGTCAGGGTATTGCTAAGAAATCAAGGCGGCGGTATTGACATGATTTTAGTGGCAACGGATGACGAGATTTATCATTCTCTGCAACCTTATCTTGACCAATATCTGGGCAGCAATTCTTTTACGCTTGATGCGAAGCAAATTCGTTTTCGTTTGCCTGAAAAACACGTTGATGAATTTGACGATTTTTTGATTGATTTGCGAAACTCTGGTCAGTTGCATAAATTGGCAAAAACCTGGCTAAACTTTGAAAGAGAAATTGAATCAGGGAAAAGCATTAAAGGAAAAACGCTTATTCAAATTTCATTGGACAACTTACTCGAACCGCTGCCCACTGAACTTCCAATAAGTCAGTATGCAGTAACTTTCGAAATCAAAACTGGAAATCTGATTTATAAAACCTTCAATGATCTTGAAGATATGTTGGATTTTATTAATCAGACCGCCCGCGACCCCGAAAAAATCCGCGAGATCATCAGCCCTAAGAAACGCTCTGGAAAAGTCAGTGAGCAAATGGGGTTTTACGATACTGAAGAAGACGATGATGATTGGTGATTTCCATGAAAGCATCTGAACTCGATCAAAAATTTGACGATAACCAGAATATTCTGGACTCTCTCGATCTTTCCCAAGCCCGCCGCCCCGCGCTGGAACAAAAGCGCGTCAACGTGGATTTCCCTGCCTGGATGATCGCCGCGCTGGATCGCGAGGCGCGCAAACTTGGCGTGACGCGTCAATCCGTTATCAAAATGTGGCTGGCGGAACGCTTGCAACAGGGCAGATAAAAATTGCCGATAGAGCGAGATATTATCTCGCTTTACTTTTTCCGTTATACTAGCGGGGTGCAAAGCCAATTCGTTCAAACCAATAACATCAATCTTCACGTCATGACCGACGGCCGCGAAAACGGAACGTCGGTCGTTTTGTTGCACGGCTTCCCCGAATTCTGGGTTGGCTGGCGGAAGCAAATCCCCGCGTTGACCGCGGCAGGCTTCCGCGTCATCGTCCCCGACCAGCGCGGCTACAACCTGTCCGATAAACCACGGGGCGTCGCGGCCTACGATGTGGACATCCTCGCCCGCGACGTGATCGGCCTGCTCGACCACTTCGGCATCCAGAAGGCGCGGCTCGCGGGTCACAATTGGGGCGCGGCGGTCGCGTGGACGGTTGCCATTCAATTCCCCGAAAGGCTGGAAAAACTCGCCATCCTTAACGTCCCACATCCCGATGTGATGACGCGCTTCATCCTGACGGATTCCACCCAGCGAAGAAAATCCTGGTACGTGTACTTCTTTCAAATTCCGATCCTCGTCGAGTGGATTCTGCGCCGAAAGGATTTCGACGCGTTGGCCAGGATGCTCGTCCAATCGGGACGCCGCGGCACATTCAGCGAGCAGGATGTGGTTGAATATAAAAAAGCCTGGTCGCAACCCGGCGCGCTGACGGGCATGCTCAACTGGTACCGCGCCGCCGTCCGCCGCGGACTGCGCGCCGCGTTCAACAAATCCGCGCCGCGACGAGTCGCCGTCCCCACGCTGATGCTGTGGGGCAAGCGCGATCTCGCGCTCAGTTTCGAGATGGCGCAACCGTCCATCGAGTTGTGCGAGCGCGGGGAACTCGTCAGTTTTAGCCGCGCCACCCATTGGGTCCAGCAGGATGCGGCGGATGAAGTCAATCAAAAGTTGATCGAGTTTCTGAAACAAGTGCGCCCCAAGTGACAGTCACTTTGGAAGTGACTGTCACTTGGCTGTCACTTGGCGGGAACCCTGAGATAATCCATGCCCACCCTCGCCATCGTCCTCCTGCTAACATCCGCTTTCATGCACGCCCTGTGGAACCTGATCCTCAAGCAGTCCGAGGTCAAGTATGTTGCCATGAACTGGCAGGTGCTTCTCGGCGGCGCGGCGGCCATCGTCGCCATTTTTTTTGTGGGATTGCCGCCGCGTTCCATGTGGCTGTTTGCCGGCCTCAGCACGATCCTCGAAATGCTGTATTTCCTCCTGCTGATGTACGCCTACACCGACCATGATTTCTCGCTGATCTATCCCATTGCGCGCGGCGCGGCGCCCGCGTTGCTGGCGGTTTGGGCGGCGCTCTTCCTGCATGAAATTCCCACCACAGGCGGGCTGTTCGGCATCCTGCTGATCGTGGTGGGAATGGGATTCATCGGCGCGACCAGCCTGCTCCAAAACCATGAGAACAAGCCGCACCTGAAAGGGATTTTCCTCGCGCTGGGCGTGGCGTTCATCATCTCGGTTTATACGATTGTGGATGGGACAGCCGTCAAGGGACATCCGGACTCGGCGTTGCCGTACGCGCTTTCGATGTTCGCGCTGGTCCCGTTTCTGACCACGCCTGTGGTTGTCCACCGTTATGGATGGGGAGCCTTCGCCCAAGCCTGGCGCGAGCAACCCTGGCGACTGATGCTTGGCGGTGCGCTGGGAGTGGTCGCGTACACCACCGCGCTTTTCGCCTACACCTTCGCGCCATTGAATTACTCGGAAGCCATCCGTGAGGTCAGCGTGGTGATCGGGGCGTTCTTCGGCTGGAAGTTTTTGGGCGAGAAGATGGGCGGATATCGGCTGGCAGGCGCGGCGGTCATCTTTGGGGGGATCGTGTTGATTGCGGCGTTTGGATGATTGACGCAGGTGTAGGTGTATACTCCGGTTTTGGAGGCGCCTATGGCTACCACTGGACAAAAATATCGCGCACAAATCCTGCTCGAACCCGAACAGCACAAAAAACTCGCCGAGATTGCAACGCGTGCTGGGCGTAGCGTCTCTGATGTGGTTCGCGAGGCGGTGGCGGAATATGTTGTTACAAGGACCCATGAAGACCAATGGGAACGTCGGCTCAGGGCTCTCGAAAGAATCAAGCAACACCGTGAAGAGATGCTTCGGGAGCGGGGCGGCAAACCAATTGAGGTTGATCTTGTAAAAATGCTTGATGAGATCAGAGAGGAACGGGACAATGAGTTACTTGCCGCAAGAGAAGACCTTGCCCGCCATCGTAGTTGACGCCAACATCAGCGCGGGCGCGATCATCACAATCAATGGCATGGAAAATGCCCCTTTGCTGTTTAAGGAGTGGAACATAGAAAAACGTAACCTGTTCGCACCGGAATGGTGGCGGACGGAAGTGATCGCCATTTTTCGCAAACACGTATTCCACAAGTTGATTACTTCAAAGGAAGCTCATCAGGCCGTTGAAGATCTTGAATCCCTGGAAGTAACGACTTTGCCAATTGACACTCTGTTGTATCACAACGCGCTTGATTGGGCGGAGAAAATAGGTCAATCAAAAATATATGATTCAGTGTATCTCGCTTTGGCGGAAAGTTTGAATGCCGAATTTTGGACGGCAGATCAAAGACTCTTGAATTCCGCGCGCGCCGTGAAAATTAATTGGGTTAAGTGGATTGGGGAATTCTGAATAACATGTCCGATCAAATCTTCCCCGAACCGACCGTCGGCGCGTTCATCTTCAACGCGAAAGGCGAATTGCTCCTGCTCCAAAGCCACAAATGGCCGGGCAGGTACGTTGTCCCCGGCGGGCACGTGGAGTTGGGCGAGCGGCTGGAAGAAGCGGTCGTCCGCGAATCCAAAGAGGAAACGGGACTTGATATCTTCGACATCGAGTTCATCAACTTCCAGCAGTTCATCTACGATCCCGCCTTCTGGAAAAAGCGTCACTTTATCTTTTTCGATTATGCCTGCCAGACGGATGGCACGAACGTTCAACTCAATGACGAAGCCGAGGGATTTGTTTGGGCGGAGCCGCACGAGGCATTGACGATGGAACTGGACACGTACACGCGCAGGTCGGTGGAAGAGTGGTTGAAGAAGCGCTCGTAATAAACGGAACCCCGTTTTCTGCCGATGCAAGAAAACGGAATAGTGATATATGTCACCATCCTGGGTTTTGCTTTGAGGCTTTGTTATGAAAGTACCATCTTTGGGGTTTGGAATTAAGAGTAAAATGCTTGTATCAAATCCGCCAACGGCAGGAAAATTTCACAGCCGCCATGTTTAACTCCGAACGCTTCACCTCCACACTGAACAAAGTTTTGCAGGGCATCGTCTTCGCCTATCAGGGCGCGGCCGTTTTGGCGTTTGCGATCGCGCTTATCTTCGCGAACCAGTGGCTGGAGTTGCCGTTCCTGGGAGCCCTCCTCGAGCAGACCCTGGCCTACAACGAAAGCGGGCCGACCGGCTCCGACGAAAACTGGGACCTGTACAGGCAAGGCATTCAACTTGGCGAGCAATTGGTCACCGTGGCAGGCAAAGAGATCCATAGCGCGTGGGATCTGCGCAACGCGCTCACTCCGTTTTCTCCGGGCGAAAATATTCCCGTGGTCACGCGGACGGTCGAGGGCCGGTCCAAAACCTACACGGTCACACTGCGCACCTTCCCAAGCGCCGATCGCAATGCCTACCTGGTTTTCCCCGCCATCATTGCCGCCTTCTTCCTCGGCATCAGTGTGTGGATCTTCGGCCTGCGCCGCACCGAATCCACCGGCCGCGCGTTCTCCATCTTCGCCACATCCCTGGCCCTGGTCACCGGCATGCTCTTCGATCTTTACACTACCCACATCTTCCCGTATTTATGGACCTTGGGGCTTTCCCTGGTTGGCGGCGCGTTCGTGGACCTGGCGCTGGTCTTCCCGCAGGAGTTCAAGCCTGCAATTAAGCGTCCCTATCTGCGCTGGATCGGTTACGCCATTGGCCTGGCGCTGGCAGTGAACTGTTTCCTGGTTTTGTATGATTTTGAACACCCCACCGCCTATTACGCCGCCTGGCGACTTTTGTATGTTTTCACCGCAATATGCGGGGTATTCTTCCTCTCCATCATGATCTATCACAGCCTGGCGGCGCGCTCGCCGGTGGTTAAATCGCAAGCGCGCTTCATTATCGGCGGGACCCTGTTGGGACTTGGCCCGATCATCCTTTGGTTATTGATCAATCCCGTGGCGATATTTTTATTCCATCGTTCATTCGCGCCGCCGTTCACCCCCCTGCTCTTCCTGCCTGTGGTTTTCTTCCCGCTCAGCCTCGGCTACACCATCCTGCGCTTCCGCCTCCTGAAAACCGAAACCTGGGTGCGCCAGGGCCTGGTTTACGCCATGCTGACAGTTCTTGTGGTCGGCGCATTCGGCCTGTTGGTGACCGGCGTCAGCCTGGTCTTCCGGGACGCCATGCCCGCCAACAACCCCTGGCTGATCGGCGGACTGGCCTTCCTGCTGGCGATCCTGCTCAATCCCCTGCGCAACCGCCTGCGAAGCGCGGTGGACAACTCCTTCTTCCGCGGCCAGCGCGCCTACCTTAATAACCAGCAGGAATTTACGCACAAACTCGCCAGTTTAGTGAACCAGGCGGGCATCAGCCAGGCTTTGCGCGAAAGCATGATGAGCACCCTGGCGCCCGACCGCACCCACGTCTATGTCTATGAAAACCTGAACGATCAGTACGCGGCCAGCCTCGGCGCGGACAACCGTCCCACCAGCGATATCCGCTTCGCGTCCGCCAGCCCGCTGGCGCAGTACTTCCAGCAGGAGCGCCTGCCCCTTTACCTGGACGGGGCCAACCTGCCGCCCGCGTTGAAGGATGAAGAATCCCGCCTGGCGTTGTTGGGAGCGCGGCTCTTCATCCGCCTGCCGGGCAAGGAACGTCCGCTCGGCTGGGTGGCGCTGGGGGCGCGCCTCTCCGGTCAGCCCTACATCCCGCAGGACCTGGCCTTCATCGAGAACATGTGCGAGCAGGCGGCCCTGTCCATTGAGCGCGCCCAAACCATTTCCGACCTCGAACGCCGCGTGCAGGAAATGAACGCCCTGTCGCGCGTCTCGCAGGGCGTGAACATCACGCTGACCTTCGACGATGTGCTGGAACTCATCTACGCCCAAACCGCGCAGATCATCCCGGCCTCGGACTTCCACATCACGCTCTACAACAAAGCCGCGCAGTATTTCTTTTACGGCTTCTGCGTGGAGAACCGTGATCGCATCCAAGGAAAGGAAAACAAGCCCCTGCCGCAAAACTCGGGACTGGCGCAGGACGTCATCCTCAAAGGCCGCCCGCTCATTACGCAAGATTACGCCCGCGAATGCCAGGCGCGCAATGTTTTGCCCGCCGAACAGGGCGTCTTTGCCTGGATGGGCGTCCCGCTCAATGCCGGGGCGGAGACCATCGGCATACTCAGCATCGCCAGCCGGGACGCCATCGTCAACTATACGCGCGGGCAGTTGGAACTCCTGCAAAACATCTCCGACCACACCGCCGGCGCCATCGTCAAATCGCGCCTCCTGCAAGACTCCGAGCGCCGCGCCCATCAACTAACCACGTTGAACGAGATTACGCGGCAGTTGACCTCCACACTCGAATCAGAACCCCTGCTCAACAACATCCTCGAGAACGCGGTCGCCATTTTGAACTGCGAGGCTGGAAGCCTGTTCCTCGTGGACGACCAGACCGACGAACTGGTCTTCCGCGTCACGGTCGGGCCTGTGGCAGGCGACCTGCTCGGACGGCGACTCCCACCCGGGAGCGGGATCGTCGGACGCGCCGTGCAGACGCGCGCACCGGTCATTGACAACGACGCCCAGCGCTCCGGGGGCCGCCACGCCGCCACCGACGAACAGACCGGCTTCACCAGCCGCACCCTGCTGGCCGTCCCCTTGCAGGTGAAGGACCGCGTCACCGGCGTCATCGAAGTCATCAACCGCCGCGACCGGCTGCCCTTCGGCGAGGACGACCAGAACCTGCTGACGGCCTTCGCCGGGCAGGCCGCGGTCGCCATCGAGAACGCCCGCCTGTACACATTGACCGACCAGGAACTGGCCGCCCGCGTGGAGGAGCTCTCGGTGATGCAGCGCATTGACCGCGAACTCAACACCAGCCTCGAAATGGATCGCGCCATGCGCATCACCCTCGAATGGGCCATGCGCCAGTCACGCGCGCAGGCCGGGCTGATCGGCATGTTGGCAGGGGACAACCTGCGTATCATGGCGCACCAGGGCTACGGCGAACACCTGGCCGGATACGCTGAAACGCCCATGCCGCTCGACTTGCCCGTGCTGCAGCAGGCGGTGGTCAGCGGACAACCCCAGCGGCAGACCCTCGACCCGGCCATGGGCGGCAGTCTCCTGCCCGAAGCGCGCGACCAGATCGTCATCCCGATCCGGCGCGAGGCGCAGGTCATCGGCCTGTTGATGCTCGAAAGCGTCGCCAGCGTCGAGGAGGACATCTCGTTCCTCAACCGCTTGAGCGACCATGCCGCCATCGCCATCGCCAACGCGCAACTGTACGACGAAGTCCAGGCGGCGAACGAGGCCAAGAGCGAGTTCGTCTCCTTTGTGGCGCACGAGCTCAAAAACCCGATGACATCCATCAAGGGTTATTCCGAATTGCTGGCGGGCGGAAAAGTGGGCGTCATCAACGAGATGCAGGCCAACTTCCTGCAAACGATCCGTTCGAACGTGGAACGCATGTCCACGCTCGTCTCGGACCTGAACGACAACTCGAAGATCGAGGCCGGGCGCCTGCGCCTGGACTTTAAACCTGTGGACGCGCGCGAAGTGGTGGATGAAGTCATCCGCTCCACCCGCCGCCAGCTCGAAGACAAGAAGCAGGTCGTGGAAGTCAACCTGCCCGCCAAATTGCCCGACGTTTGGGCGGACCGCACGCGCCTGGGACAGGTGCTCACCAATCTCGTCAGCAACGCGCATAAATATACGCCCGAAGAAGGAAACATCATCGTGGGCGCGGACCTTACCGCCAACCAATGGGACCCCGAAGGCGCGGCGCGCGTCGTCCACCTGTGGGTGCGCGACAACGGCATCGGTATCAGCGCCGAAGACCAGTCCAAGATCTTCCAGAAATTTTTCCGCTCCGAAGACCAGAAGGCGCGCGAAGCGCCCGGCACCGGCCTGGGCCTGAACATCACCAAAAGTTTGGTGGAAATGCAGGGTGGGCGCATCTGGTTCGAGAGCGAATTCCGCAAGGGAACCGCCTTCCACATCACCATCCCGGTGGCGGAAGGATAAGGCAGGACGACTAAAGTCGTCACTACGTAGTGACGACTTTAGTCGTCCTGTAAAAGTGAGACCATGACACTTAACGCCGCAGTTGGACACGCGCAAGCCCTGGATGGCCGCGAAGCCGGTTTGCAGGCCGCGCATCAGGCGCTAAACCGCCTGGGCGCGTCCGCGCCGACCTTCGGGATCGTAATCGCCTCGCACCAGTACCAGCCGCGCGAAGTGGCCGCAGGCGTCGCCAGCCTCACCAGCGACATGCCATTGATCGGTTTGAGCGCGCCCGCCGGGCTGACGCACGAAGGCATACACCCTCATTCGGTTGTCGTCGCCCTGCTCAGCGGCGACCTGCGCGCCGAAGTCCACTGGCTGCCCGGCTACTCCCAAAGCGGCCGCGAGACCGCCAACCGCCTCGCCCAGTTGACCTCCAGCGAGGCAGCGCGCCAATCCCTGCTCTTTTTCGCGGACGGCTTCAACGGCGACGCCGAACAGTTATGTGACAGCCTGCCGGGCAAATCCGCACGCAGCATGGGCGGACTTTCGAGCGGCGACCTGCAAACCGGGAGCAACTACCAAATCGCCGGAACGCAAGCCGGGACGGGCGGGCTGGCCGCCGCGATCCTGCGCGGCGCGGCGAAAATCGGGATCGGCTTCGCGCACGGCTGGGACCCGGTCGGGAGTCAGCTGCGCGTGACGCGTTCGCGCGGCTTCTGGCTGCGCGCGCTGGACGGGCGTCCCGCCTCCGAGACGTACGCGCAAATCTTCGGCTATCCCGCGCGTGATTGGGCCTTTCCTCCCCTGAATTATCTGGCGCGGCTGTATCCCCTCGGCTTGGAGCAGGGCGAGCAGTTGATCGTGCGCGCGCCCCTGCGCGTCGAAGCGGACGGCAGTTTCCGCATGAACGCCCCCATCCGCGACGGGCTGGACGCCTACCTGCTGGTGGGAAGCCGCGCCTCCTGCCAGGCCGCCGCGCAGAAAGCCACGCAACAAGCCATGCTGCAACTGGACGAAGCCAAACCCGTCTTCGCCCTCGTGCTGGTGGACCTTGCCTGGCAGATGCTGTTGAAGTCCACGCCCGGCGCGGAGATCGCGGCCGTGCAGGACATCCTCGGCCCGAACGTACCGATTGCAGGCGGTTACACCCTCGGGCAGATCGCGCCGGGCAAAGACACGCCGCAGTTTTTGAACCAGCATATACTGGTGATCGTGTTTGGGGAAGAGCCAAATTAAATATTTAGAAACGAAAAGCAAAAGCCACTCGGACAAGCCGACCTGCGGCACGCTTCGCAGAGGCTCACCGCTCATACCGCCAAGAAATGGAACAGGCGATCAGCCTTTTCATAATCAAACTGTTACTCCTGATTAATCTGTTGCTCCATTGGGTCAGCAAGCAAGCGCGCCTGTCACAGTGGCACAAAGCGGATTGAGTTTCAGTTACTCACAGACCTACGGCGTCACAGATCAACCCTATCTGGCCGGCTTACTTCTGTTATGGTTTGCGCGGCGAAAGCAACACGAGAATAACATTTCTGTTCGAGTGAAAATCAAGTAATGTGACTCTGGAACATAAGCGGAAAATTCAAACCCACCAAATGAGTATGGTGCAAACTCAGTACAAATGTCTATTGAACCTAATCACTTAAACCCCTTATAATCTACATGAACATCTAACCACTTGACGTGTTTCTCGTTTCTCAATGGGAGAGGATGAAATGCAAACCAAAAATCAAATCTCACTGACACGCAAAGCCTTGTATGGGATCATGTTGCTGGGGGTATTCCTTTCCGCCTTCGGCGGGGGGAATTTGCCTTCTGCACGGCCAGCAGTTCACCGTATTTCGTGAGTTAGGGCATGTGTTCTTCCGGAATCGCGGAGGGCAAACATGTTGAGTTTTTGCCCATGATTGAAAACTTTGTTCAACGGAGACGAAAATGAATACCCAATCTTTCCAGAAATTTCCTAAAAGCTTTCTACGCCTATTGATTCCAAATCTTGGTTCCATTCTGGTGATGGCGGCCATGTTGTTTGTCTACAATGCCCGCGCTGCAGGTTTGAATGCAGGCACATCGCCCAGCACCATTTCGTATCAAGGCACGCTTTCCACAGCCGGTGGAACGGCAGTCAACACCAGCATTGGTTTAACTTTCCGGTTGTACAACATTCAATCTGGTGGTACTGCCCTATGGACAGAAGCACATACTGGAGCAAACATAGTGCCAGTTAACAATGGTTTGTTCAATGTATTGCTGGGCGGTATTACGCCAATACCTTCTGCCGTATGGAATAACTCGACAGTATATTTGGGAGTGCAGGTGGATGGGGACAACGCGGAATTATCTCCGCGCGAGATGGTCAGCGCTGTACCAATGGCTATGATGACGGCGAATATCACTGTCCCTGAAGGAAGCGTAGTTACCTCAAAGCTCGCAAATAATTCAGTGACCAGTGAAAAAATGGCGTTAACTTACTGGAATATTCGAGATAATGTTAGTGGGACTCAAATAATTAATATTACTCCTAATGGTAATTATGTGGAAATCGCACCTTATAACTTTACTTTTGTTCCAACCATAAAAGGAGTTGTAGTTTTGAACTTGAGTTTAACTTTCTCTTCTTCACAACCTAACAGTAGAGTGTATTGTTCAATTGGAGTAAACGGTAGCACTACGCAATCTGACAGTGCTGTAGTGAAGAAGCGTTTTGTCGGAGATGTGGATGAGTGTTCAGTTCACTTTACATATCCTGTTCAAGCTGGGCTGACATATCGTTTCACGGTCTCCATCTATAGCAATATTACTAATACACTCACAATTCACCACGGCGCATTTACAAATTTTTCGGCTGTATTTTTTGGAGCGCCATAATTGGCCTGCTTGAAATTCGCGAATATTATTATGGTGCGATGTTGTTGAATCACCTCTTTATAAAGTTCAAAACTGCGGCCTAGCCGGGCATCCAATCATTGAAAGGGTAAAATGAAAACCAAAAAACGGATTATCCTGACTTTTTTGCGTGGCGTGTTTGTAGTTATCGTGTTGCCTGGCTTGTTCGCAAGTATGAGCATGTCGAATATCAGCGATGCAAAGGCACAAGATGCTCCTACTGAAACGCCTACGGCAGAAGCGGCAGAAATTCAAAAATCAGTCCAGTATGCCCTTGATAACTCTTCTCATCTATTTGTCAAGATATTCGATGTAGGCATAGACAAGATAACTTATCGAGACAATTGGGCTGTGATTATTTTACAACTTTACGAAAAGGGAACCAATAACTTAGTAGCTACAGAGCCTGGGATAGCCATTGCCTGGAAAGATAACGATGGTTGGATTACCGCACTCCCAAATGATAAAGAATGGCTGGCAAATATACCGCTCGTTCCAGGGTTGTTATTGTCTCAGGAAATGAAGGATTTTCTGCTTGTTGACGCAAGTCAAACAGAAACTTCTCAGGTACAAGCACAAGTCTACAGTGGATATTATTTACCGTGGCCGCAAGGCGTAACTCATAGACTCACTCGTAGCATATCACACGGTTGTCCCGGCATAGAATGTTACGCTTTTGATTTTGCCGATACAGGCGACCCGCTTTTTGAACTGACGGCTTCGCGAAGCGGTGTGGTTTGGCGTGCCGTATGGACTTATCCTAATGGATATGAAAATTGGGACAATTGTAGCCAGGCAAACTATCTCGTTGTTAAGAATGATATCGGTTTATACGATGTATACCTGCATTTAGCACAAGATAGTATTCCTTCCGATTTACGCGCTCCAGGGAATCCTGTTCTACGTGGAGAAAAAATAGGCAATGCTGACGATACGGGCTGTAGCACCGGGCATCATTTGCACTTTCAAGCCCATACTAATCCCAACAGTTGGTATGGTCAGTCAGTGGATATCACTTTTGCCGATGTAAGTGTTTGCGGGGGACGACCTCGTCTTCCTGCCGAAAATTCTTGCGCCACAACCAATTATTATACATCGGGCAATACTCGCCCCGACTCAATTCCTCCAACAACTTCGGCATCTCTTTCCGGCACTACTGGCGAAAATGGCTGGTATCTTTCCGCCGTCCAAGTTACTCTTTCCGCCACAGACAACGGGGGGTCAGGTGTTAAACAAACCCAATACAAAATCGACTCAGGGGCTTGGGAAATTTACATTGCCCCCTTCCTCGTACCTGGAGATAAAAATCATACGGTTTCATACAAGTCTGTTGACATAGATGATAATTGGGAGCCCGTACAACAGGTCTTTCGCTTAAATTTTTAGTGAAATAACGAATTCAAAAATCCCTAAATATGGGAGTGAAACTTTTGTTGCCCCCATATTTAGGGGTGTGTCTTTTCGGCGTGTCAAACTACTAGGTGATG
>Ga0210030_1001898_pt1 | contig 14684 bp, 13 predicted proteins | sample CryGeymeta201523_FD_183986 | JGI IMG/M metagenome (GOLD analysis project Ga0210030, IMG submission 183986) | Groundwater microbial communities from Crystal Geyser aquifers in Utah, USA - Crystal Geyser metaG 2015-23 (SPAdes) (version 2) | ecosystem: Environmental > Aquatic > Deep subsurface >...
CACAGCAGGGCATAAAATGTCATGCCGGGTTGGGCTGATGCCACGGGTTTAAAGCTGAATAAAATTAATTTTAGCGCGTTGCATCAGCCGTTGCTTCTGGGAAAATCGCGTGCTAAATTACGCGCCATGTTGCGTATCTTTCTGTTAATTATTAGCCTTGTCTGGGCTTCTCTGTTGCTTGTTTCATGGAGTGGTCCGGTTGAATCCGGCGTAGCGTCCAGCCTTGACGTTCCCACCGTGTTCCATCCCTGATTTTAAATTCTGACCGTTTTATACAAAAAATTTTTGAATCGGTAGAACTGCCGGGTTTCGGTTTCAGGGTCGCAGGCACGGAGAATGCGCGCCAGTTTCGGCATACTGGTGGCCCCGCTCTGACGGGCCTGTTCAACAACTGCAATCACTTCTTGGCGGGTTAATTCTTTATTGGAAAAAGGTTGGTAAACCCGTTGCCAAAAGTCTCCCTCGCCCTGGGAAATTTGTTCAAAAATGGCGCTGGTGCCCGCTTCCCCGCGATGATCGAACTCGGTGGGGGGGTTCTTGACTGTGGATTCGCTCTGCTGATCGAAGGCCAGGCGAATTTCCTGGCTGTCGATCCGTTCGCCGCCGTAAAGCATGGCCCGTAGCAGAACACTGCGCAATTCGCGCATATTCCCCGAATAGGAATGGGTTGAAAGTAGATGTTTGGCCGCCCGGCTGAGTCGTGGTGCACGTCCGGCGGCAACTTCGTCGGGGCGATAAACCTGGGCGAGTCGCCCCAGAAAGTGCACGGCCAAATCGGGAATATCTTCACGCCGTTGGTTGAGACTTGGAACCTGAATAATCAGTTCGGATAAACGATGATACAGGTCTTCGCGAAATTGCCCGCTTGCGATCAGCTGGCGTAAATCGCGGTTGGTGCCGGCCACCAGCAGTACCTGGGCACGGCGCATGGTGTTTTCGCCCAGGCGGACAAATTCACCACTGTCGAGAAAACGCAGCAGCTGCACCTGGGTTTTCGGGTCGGCGTCGCCAATTTCATCCAGAAACACCACCCCGCCATCGGCCTCTTCGAGAATGCCGCGGCGATCAATGTGGGCCCCGGTAAAGGCTCCCCGTTTGTGGCCGAAAAGCTCGGAATAGGTGAGTTCGCCGCTGTAGGCTGCGATATTGCTTTTTTTCAGGGGCAGGGATTGCCCGGGATGACGTTGTCGGTAAAGTTCGTTGAGGCGCGCAAACAGATTGTTGAACAGAAATTCTTTGCCGGCGCCGGTGCGTCCGGTAATGAGCACCGAAGGCAGACCGAGAATGTCGGTTTGGTCGGGAGTGGTTTGTCGTTGCCAGTGAGAGATGCGCTGGCACAGGGCCGGGCTGACACGCTGAATGGTTTCGATAATTTGCTGGGTTTTGGGCGAATTGCCAATGATATTGCCCAAACGATAAGAGGAAACGCTGGGGTCACGGTAGTCGACATCCTGGCTTAAACGGTCAATTTCGCCGGTCAGGCGTTCGATGTGCTGGAGATTGGCAAGATGCCGACTGATCATGCGTTCGATGATTTGCAGAATCCGGCGATGTTCATTGGTAAAATAATTGGGGCGCAAGCTGTCGACACAGATCACCGCCAGCACCTGTCCGGCGTAAATGGCGGGTACCGCCAGCTCGCTGCGCACGGCCTCGGTGACCTCAGAATAAAAACCATCCCGTTGGGTTTCGTCGCGGGTATTGTCAATGACCGCCGGGCGCCCGGTTGCGGCGGCTAGACCCGTGAGGCTGCGCTGTTCGACGGGTAATTCCTCGCCACCAATGCGAATGGGCGGAATGAATTTTTTCATCCATTCCTTACTTTTGGCGCCAATCAGTTGTCCGTCGGCGTCTTCAACCATCAGCCAACGCTCACCCTCCAGCTCGCGCACCAGGGCAATACTGCCGGTGTCGGCGCCAATCAGGCGCGTGGCTTTGGAGAGAACTCGGTGCAGGAAGGGCTGCAAACCCTCCGATGGCTGTTGCAGCAGGTCACTGATTTCGGACAAAATCTGCACCTCAAGGTGCTCGTCGCCGATCTGCTGAACCACCTGTTGGGCCATTTCGGCGTGGGCTTCAAGTAAGCCGCGTTCAAAAGGGGTGAACTGGTAGCGGTCTTTGGTGTAATAGTTGACCAGACAGATGACCCGGCGCGTGCGGCTGTCGAAGCGTGGCACCATATAGAGGGAGCGCAGGCCCAGTTCGGCGGTGAGATATTGTTTCTGCAAGGATTGATCGGCCAGGTCGGGAACATAGAGGGGCATGAGCAAGCTGTCGTCGGAAATCACCCCGGCACGATCAATAAAACGCGACAGCAGTGATCCGCCGGGGCTTAAATTGATGCGCCGTTCTTGTTCATACAGTCGCTTAGCTTCGGGTTCCTTTGAATAAGAGGCGAGTATTTGCAGGGTACGCTCACCGTCAATTTCAGACGGTGTTGGCACCAGCACCGATGCCAGGGCGACGCGTTCAATCAGACGGGCGGCAGAATGCACCATAAACAGGGCGGCTTCACGTTTTTTTGCCTCATCGACCCGGCGCGATAGTAACACTTGTTGGTGATAGCGCCGTGCCCGATCAAGAATTGGCGCCACCGCTGTGAGCAGGCGTCGCAGTTTTTGCAGCACCTCTGCGGAGGGAAACTCGCCCGGACGGCCACGGTCGAGACAAATCACGCCGATGGAGCGGCCACGCCGCACCAGGGGTAGAAAATAGCTGCCCCCACCCTGGGCACCAGGCACAGGCATGTCTGCCGGCGAATCGGCCAGATTTTCAATGCTGGTTTCCTGTTGTCGCTGGTAGACGCGCGAAACCAGATAGCTTTCGTCGTTAATCGCAAAGGTGCTTTGACGCACCCGTTCAAGATCACCGCCAACGGCGGCCATGCAGCAGAGGGCCCCTTCGGTGAGATCTTCGAGATAAACCCGGCAATGTCCACGCCCGGTCAGGGTCTGAATGGCAACCCCCAATTCGTGCAGAATCTCTTCCAGGTTTTCCTTGCCGAATAATTCGAACCGGCTGGCCCAATCTTCAACGCCGTTCTGCATGATTGTCTCCTGCCGAATATGTATGTTTTTTACTCAATCGGTTAAACTCAGTCGAGTATAGGCAGCCCGATCCGGCTTGTCAAAACCCGCGCAGACAGGAGAATCTATGGAGTATCAACCGATCTATCGTGCCACCCTCGCCAAATGGGGCGCAGAGGCTCAGTATGAACAAATGGTGGAGGAATGCGCCGAACTGATCGCGGCCCTCAAACATTTTCAGCGGGGCAAAATTGGACGCAGTGAGTTGATCGACGAACTGGCTGATGTGCGACTGATGGTGGGGCAGTTGAGCTGGATGCTTGGTGAAGATCAAGTCCACACCGCGATTGAAAAAAAGCTGGTGAAGTTACAAGAGCTGCTCGATGATCCGGCGGGTCGTTGAAGAATGCTGTCGGTGGAAGAATCGGGCCGCAGGGGATAATCCCCTGCGGCCCGAGGTTACGTTCGATGGCAAGAGCGAAAATCAGGCGAATTCCACCAGCTCAATTTCAAAATTCAAATCCTTGCCGGCCATGGGGTGATTGGCATCGAGAACAATTTTTTCACCCTCAACTTCGACCACGCGCAACAGGACAGGTTGGCCATTTTTCATTTGGGTTTGAAACTGTTGACCAACTTCGGGTTTCAGCCCCGCTTCAAATTGGCTGAGATCTGTTTCAATGACCATCTCCGGGTTGTATGTACCGTAAGCTTCCGCTTGCGGAATGCGCACCTGCTTGGAATCACCGGGTTTCATCCCAACAACGGCCTGTTCAAAACCGGGGATCACCTGGCCGCCGCCCACTTCGAATTCAAGCGGTTCCTGCTCGCGTGAGCTATCAAAAATTTCGCCACCATCGAGCGTACCCGTGTAATGAACTTTAACCTTGTGACCCTGTGTAACTCTAGACATGCCTTCTCCGTTAAGGTTGTGGGGCGGTTGAAACCCGTCCCGGGGGGAAAGATGCGTACCTTTTAAAGCCCCACTCTTAAACAGCTGGATGCAGAAATCAACCCCGGAAGGATTTTTTTCCGGCCGGAACGTGAAAAAGCCCTCGTTGTTTAACGAAGGCTTTTTCGGTTATTTTTTTGACTTGCAGTCTCCCCGGAGGGGATCTCATCCGGCTGACTAACTTTGCCGGTTCAAAGTGCTTTTGTTTTTTAGAGGATAAGCTGGTTGCCTGTCCGGTGGCTCAGAGATACTCATAATATCTTCCTCCTTTGCGTTCGGGTTGATTTGACTATACCACAAATTTAAAAAGCAACAGCCCTTAAAATTTTTTTTGCTAACCGGGCTCAGAACGTAAAAACGTGTTATCAAATTGAACTATGTGGTCATCCATGGGACTGATGGTCGGTTCACTTATTGTTTGCTCAATGAGAAAGTCCCGCTGCAACCGCCCTCCGGGTCGTGCCAGGAGCCGCTCATTCTCATGCCGACAATGCTGCCGGAAAAAACCATACCATACGGCCCGACCCCCGAAACTGCGCCGCTCGGAGAAACGCTGCCGCTGGCGTCACCTCCTATAGATGTGCCGTAAACGGAAACGTTGACTCCTCCTGAATCGTAGCAGAAGGCATTTTCCGCTTCGAAGGTTGTCGTAAAGGAACCCGTATATGTTCCGTCAAAATTAGCTGTGAGTCCGGGGAGGAAGATCGATTGGCTTGCGCCGGTATCGCTGCGCGTTATGGTCGCGGTGGCGTCTTGAGTTAGAACGGTAACATTCCAGAACAGGGTACTATCCGTAGAAATGGATGTGGAACTCGACCCGGTAGCGGCATTTTCTACCGAGATAGAAATTGTGGTTGGCCCGTTAACGCCGCTGATTGCAGCAGAAACCGCATAGGTTATCGAGCTGCTGTCTTGTGAAGAGACGGCGCGGGATAACGATATAGAAGCGGTCGGCTCTCCAGGCGGATTTTCGGGCTCAGGAGGAGTCTCAACGGTTTGCGTGTTATTGATTGTTGCTTCGGTCGCTTCATCAATGGGTGTCAGTTCAAGGTTTACGTCGACATCGGTATCGGCAGGGAGATCGGCCTCGATGACTTTTCTGGAATAATCTTCGCCGCTTACAATAACAGAGCTTTTACCGCTAGGGACATCCACCGGGGTTCCCGTTCCACCGGTTTCAACGATACCCAGTTTGCAGTCGGGATCTTCATAGTTCGATGAACATTCTTCAGTGGAACTTATGACTTTGAGTTTGTCCTGCAAAATATTTCCACCGGCATCTTTTATGATAAGCCCGGTCACAGACGTGGGGTTGACGGGACTGAGAATCAGATCCGTTGCCACCTTCGTGGTAAATTCTTGCGCCGCACCAGTCCCCGCATCGTTGAGATCTCGCTTTGCCTCATCTCGACGATCTTCGGCACCTGGTACGTTGTTCATGATGTCAACCTCGGCACTCTCCTTATCTCTTCTCGCCTCGCTCGCATCATCGCTGTAACTTTTCATTTTCTGGGCAAAAGAGTACAGCCCCTTAATGACCAGAGCCGCACCGACGATGGTCGTAATGGCAATCTGGTGAGTTGGGCCATTGCCTGAAAATTGCTGAATTTGAGTTTCGGCAGCGTCTAGATTTTCAATGGAATCCAATAACCAGGAAGTGGTCATGTCAAAATCATCCACTGCTAGGCCGATTGCGCTTCCGTCGTCTGCCAGTAGAGCGTTCTGGAGATCTTCCAGACTATAGGCAACTGATGCAAGATCCCAGTAAACACTGTCGAGGGCATCATTGAAATTGGTAAGGTTTTGACGGATTGCTGTGGTGTTCGTTGGACTGGTGGGACTGGTGGGGGCTCCGTTGGGGTCAGCGTTTGTTGACTCGCCCGATCCACCTCCACCGCAACCGGCCAGATTGAGAACAAAAAATATCATCGTGACCCAAGAAGCTTTTTTTAAAAAAAGTCGCCGCATCTCTACCTCCCATGTCAGGTTCTATTTGCTATGAAGCTACGTTTTACTCTGTAGCGGATTTCATGTCTGAGATATTAAGAATATAAGAAATTTTTGCAAGCGCAACTGGCTATTCATCCCAGATGTTTATGGTGCGTCGCCTAATTTTTGTACCAACCCTTTTGCCCAAACTTTCCTCAGAACAATTCGGATTTTTCCAATTGCTTCCGCGCTTCATCATAGCCAATCTGAATGATTTCGTCGGAGCACATCTCTCACCCATAAATACTCCTGAGATTTCTAGCCATTTGCTTAAAGTCATTTCTGAGGTTTTCTGGTTCAAGCACTTCCACACCGTCACCAAAACTCAGCAGCCAGCGACGTAGTTGATAGCTGTCTTCAACCTCCGCTTCCAGGAGAACCCTTTCGCCTTCAGTTTCTTCAAGTCTTTGCTCACCGGGAAATCTGGTTTCGAAAAGGTAGATGGCGTCTTCCTTATCAAATAGTGCTTTTAGATGGAGTTTGCCTTCTCCTGTCGGGTATTTGAACTCTCCCTTTGCGAGATAATCATTCAGTGTGAAGCCATCGGGCCGTTTGGCATTCTGTGGTAACAGTGTGGCTTTTTCCATACGATGCAGTAAAAACTGTAATGGCGTATCATATTTTCCCAAGGTACAGACCAGATAGATCAGGTTATCAACAAAGACCAGACCAAGTGGGTTCACTTCGGCATATTCTTTGGTAATTGTCTCGTTGCGTCGGCAGTAATTCAAGGCCAATTTGCGTTCCTTCAGTACCGCCTCGAAAACAGTTTCGAGCACCCCCGGTTTGAAATCCGGGGCCGATAGTTGAAAATTACGCGGAACAACACGCACCTTGTGCGGCCATTCACTCAGTTTTGTCCCGCTTAATTTTTTAAGAACTTTGCTTGCGCCGCTCACATAAGGGTTCAATGAATCCCGTGTTGCAGGTGGCAGCATGCCAGAAAGATATTGATCCACCAGCAAAAAAGTCAGCGCAGTGTGGGGGCTCATTGAAGGAATGCTGAAAAGGGCACCATCTTTCATCCATGACCACCCGTAGGGTATCGATTTATCATCGTAAACAATCGGAAAAAAGCCCAGGGTCGCCAAAGTCATTAAATCCCGCTGAATTGTCCGCCGCCCCACCTTGCAACCGGCTTCACGAAGTTTCCCTTCCAATGTTGCACAGTCAGTTTTTTGCGGATAAGTGGGTAACAGACTCAGTAAAAGCCACTGGCGATAGAGTTTGTCCATAGCGCGATCCTCCTTGCCGACAATAATTATCATTTATTCGCGACAAATTCTGTCGCACTCTAAGCGTACTATTGATTAAGAAGACTTCAAGAGGATTTCAGAATTAAAATTTTTTTGACATGAGCGAATTGTCCGTTAGACTATTTCATAATCGCAACCGAAAGGAGGGGCGACAGATGACATCTCACTTAAAAAACCAATTTAACTTTTTGAGTAAATCCCGCTTCATTCGTGGTCTTCAATGCCATAAATCCCTATATTTCGAAAAGCACAACCCAGAATACAAAGAGGATTTAGGCCCTGACGCCAAAGCGCGCTTTAGCGCAGGCAACCAGGTTGGTGATCTGGCCCGTGATTTGTTCCCTGGTGGCGAGTTGGTGCCTTACGTTTCAGGCAATTTTAATATCCAGTTCCAGCAAACCGCTGATGCGATGGCGGCTGGTAAAAAAGTCATTTACGAAGCATCTTTTGAGTACAATGGAGTGGTTGTTAAGGTCGATATCCTGAGGAAAACAGCGCGTGGATGGCAAATCTATGAGGTGAAATCCAGCACCTCCTTGAATCCGGTCTATCTAAGTGATGTCGCCCTCCAGTATTTTGTGCTCACGAAAGCGGGCATATCGGTGACCAAGGCTTTTGTCGCCCACCTTAACAAGGATTATGTTCGGAAGAAGAAGCTCGACCTTGAGCAATTATTTACAGTCATTGAGGTCACCGGCGAGGTTAAGTCACTTCAGTCCGAGATTAAAAAAGAGCTTGCTGCTCAGAAGAAAATGTTGACGGCCACCAAACCGCCAAATATCGATATTGGCCGGCACTGTTCAGACCCCTACCCGTGCGATTTTGCAGAACATTGTTGGCAGCACATCCCGGAAAATTCGGTTTTTGACCTGGCGGGTAATGGTGCTGATAAGTATGCCCTCTATAAGCAGGGCATCACTCTGCTTAACGATATTCCTCTGGAGTTATTAAAGGGTAAGCAACTTCAGCAGGTTGAATGTGCCCGCAAGAAAAAAACGGTTGTCGATAAAGCCCAAATTGCTGAATACCTTGAACAGCTCTGGTATCCGTTGTGTTTTCTTGATTTTGAAACCTTCACCGCACCTATACCGCCCTTCAAGGGATTGAAACCTTACCAGCAAGTGCCATTTCAGTATTCTCTGCACTATCAGAAGAAAAAGGGCGGCAAACTGTATCACAAAGAATTTCTCGCGGAACCGGCGGTCGATCCGCGCGAGGATTTTATTGAAAAACTGCTGAGTGACCTGCCCAAGGATGCTTGTGTTCTGGTTTACAACAAATCGTTCGAAATTGGCAGGTTGCAAGAATTAGCCGATCATTTCCCACGCCACAGAAAAAGTATCAAGGCGATCATCGACAACATCGTGGATCTGATTGTCCCCTTCCGGCAGCGAATGATTTATTCCTGGAAACAACATGGGTCACACTCAATCAAGCAGGTATTGCCCGCCTTTGTGAAAGGAATGAGCTATGAGGGGATGACGGTCAGCGGAGGTGCTGAGGCGATGGAGGCTTATCATGAGATGTGTAATCTTATCGATAATCCATCGGAATTGAAAAAGTCGAGGACTGCGCTGTTGGAGTATTGCGGACAGGACACGCTGGCGATGGTGGAACTATTGCGAATTTTGAGTAGCAATTCTTGAACTATTAATTAGGATTAAAATTTATCCTAATTCTAAACAATGGAGAATTTAATAATGGATTGGGAAAGCATTAAAGGGGCAGGTAAAATAGTTCAAAATTTTTCAAACATAAATCTTCAGGCTGGAAAAATAAAAACACGTGAGTTCTTAAATGAAATAATGAGAGAATTTGCGATTGTTTCAACAAAAATATATGACAATACTGGTGATATTCCTTTTCTATACAAGGAAAAACAATTAAGTTCAATTTTTCTTCCATCTTTTTATAATTTAAAACATTACGCCATTCAAGAGTTTCCAACTAAAAGAACAAAAGCTAAAAATAATATTTCACATGGATGGCTTGATTATTGGGTTCAGAAAGGAGATAAGTGGATTTATCTTCTGGAGGTAAAACACGGTTGGCAATTCATAAATGGATCATTCAGAAAGGATTCTGAAGATTTAATTGATTCATCAATAAATCAACTTAAACAAATAGGAAAAAAAGCATTAATTGAGATTCCATATCTTGATACAACCTATAAATTATCTTTTGTAGTTATGCCTGGATGGTACAATATCCCGAACTCTGAAGATATTGGGGAATTTGATCAGTACATCATTGACCAAACAGACATTTCTAAAACTGCAGCTACAATTGTTGAGAATTTAAAAAATAAAGTTTCATGGGTTGGCACGTGGCAAATTCCATCCAAAATGCAAATTTCCCTAAATTCTGATCATGTCAAAAACCTTCGTGTCTTTCCATGTGTTTTCTTCATTGCTACGATCGTGGATTAATATGGGACAAAGCATTTAATGCGACCTAGAAGACCCCGTCCTTTAGACGGGGTCAGAATCTTTTGGCATTGTCAAAAAGGCTCATAATAATAAATATTTAGAGCTTATTCCTGCGTTCGTTTTTACTTGAACCGAATATGTGCGTTGGCACTTTTGCTCGGTGACCAGAATATCCGCACCTGCCGCACTGCGAGAGGTGGGCGACACAATAAATCCAAGCCGACTAAGTTCTGCCGTAACAAGGTAGACACCTCGCATACCGGTCTTTTGCCCTTTGCTATTTCCGTCTTGAGTAAAACCTCTCCCAAATGCCACCATTTTGAGACAATGTGCACCAACGATTAATCAGCCATATCTTCAACATCTGGATCAATTTCCATCTCTACCTCATCGCTATCTTCCTCTTCTTCCTCGTCCTCAAATTCATCATCATCTGCATCAAACAAATATTCTTCAACAATCCGTGGCGGAACTATGCGTTCCTGATCAAAATCATTTTCCCCGGCAACCAGAAAATAATTATCGAAAGTAACCAATGCATACCCGTTCACGCGCAAGGCCCTGTCTACGATGGAAATGAATCTTGGATACAGGCGCGTCAACCCCGTGATGCCCCGCAATTCTGGCCAGCCGATACGAAAAAACACACACTCGTTTCCATCAAACTCCTCCAGGTAAAGTTCTTCAAGAATCGCTGCTGTTTGCTTAGGTGACCGTGCCATGAGAAAACCTCCTCTGTTAGAATGTGGTTTATTATGGCCCACACTAGCGACAGTTCTTGTCGCACTTAAACGAAGGAATTGAAGTCTTCATCTCCAGAAATTATGAAAGCGTCAATATTGAAACAGCCACACTGAGCCCCAAGATTTCTTCAACCAGAAGTCCCATGATGAATACCGAACTTTCGGGACATTTCTCACCAATAACGTCGGACGCGGCCTTAAATTCCTTCATAGTGAATAGTGATGAGCCATAGACACATGTCAGCAAGCCTTTGACTTCAGAAAAATTGACGCCCTGATCAATTAGTCGGTCGACTGCCAGCTCGGCAGCAGTTTTCCCCTTCTTTTGGCCGGTGGCTATGCCTGTCCCCATTCGCCCGAAACACCCTGCATCTAGAACACTTGTCACATCGACATAATCAACACTGATCAGACTATCTCGCAGGATAAGCTCTGAAATCAGCGAGACAATGTGGCGTGTCGCGAATTGGTTGAAGGACCCTTGGTTATCGGGGGAAAGATCAGATTCATCTTTTGCGACTGCTTTGAATCCTGTGATGAAAGAGCACTTCAAGAACTGACTGATCTCTGCTAGAAATCTTTCAGCTTCAGCATCTGATTGTAATGTGTTTAAAAAAACACCAACGGCGGGAACTCCTTTTTCCTGAGCTGTATGCCCAAGGGCCTTGATCATATCCCGGCTTTGTACTTCATCAAGATCGGCGAGCAGGAACACCAGGTGGGCGGTTTTAATTTCCTCATGCAATTTTTGTAGATTTTCCACTGCTACCAGATGCTCAATCTCGTGGTAATTTACGCCGGAAAGACTTCTTTTAATTCCAGCATTGAGAGCTAAACCCATGGCACCGATTCCTATCACCAGAATTTTTGCTTTCTGGTTTTCATTTTCCTCAAATTTGAACATGGTTGTTTCGTCAGTGGTCATGAAATGCCTCCTTGGGATTATTTTGTCCCTTGCAAATATTTTGGGTCGAATGTCTGGATTGATCGTCGGAACAGAGACTGACGTCGTTACGCCGTTTCGAGGTAGCTGAACTGTTTTGACGTTCGAGCCAGCGATGGACAAATGCGAGAACCTTGCGTGAAGCGGGCTCATTACAGGGGCCGTTGATCTCTTGAATAACCCAACCAGAAGGCTCTTTACTGATCAGCACAGTGGCTGCCGGTTCTCCTGACATTTCAACGTGATATGCATAGAGGCTTCCATCCGCTCTAACGATATCGGTTGCAAAACCGGCAATACAGTGATGCATCGCCTGCCCTTCAAGCCAAAGCCCTCTTCCATTCGTAATCGGGAAAATACCGTAACAACTCCCCTTCTCTTCTGACACCAAGATTTCCTTAAACGGTGGATTCGGAAAGGATATCGACTCTATGTTGATCAAATATTCACTCTGACCCAGCCATTCAATGAGGTTTTCGTGAACTCGGCGCAGATCGTCAAAGCTTTGAACCTGACGTATTTTGAAACCATCTTGAATTGCAGTGACCACCTCATCTTTAACCGCATGGATCTGCCAGAAAACGTCAACTAATGGATCGTCCTGTTTTAAGTCGGAGATTTTGGTGAGGAATGATGGATGGAAAAGTGAACTGAAGTTTTCATCGGCAAGGACTTTTACGACCAGAAGGTTCAATCTTTTGAGGTGTCTCAGAGTCTTTAAGCGTCGCTGATTTGCAGAGCCTAGAATTTCTCTCAGATCATAAAAAAGCGGTCCACTGCACTCAGACGCCGGAATTTTTTGAAATAGCTTCACCGCCCAATTCGAGGGCGGAAACCCGTTCTCCCTGAGAATCAGGGATCTTTTCTTCTTAAGCATTTCTGTGGCGGGACTGATGGATTTTAAACGTCTTTGAAAATACTGAGTAATCGCCGCAACAAATGCCAGTGCAGGAGTGTTTTCGGTCAGTTCAATTGCGGGAATTCCGAAATACAAACAAAAATCAAAAAGTTCGCGATGGCCTTCATTGAAAGCAGATATAGCCTGGACGGCCCGATTAAATATTCGTCCATAGCATTCTTCTAAAACGTCTTGGTCGGCCTTGAGTCCAAGTGAGAGGCAGAGTTGCTTTTCTGTTCCGATTTCACCAGGAAGCAATCTAAAGGTTAGCCATTGATTTTCTAGCCAAAGCTCTGGGGTTCCTTTCGAAAAGTCAGCAATCAGGGTACCGTTATCATTGGGAACGTAATACTTTCCAACCAGCGTACTTATACCAAACATGGTGTCTCCTGACGAAAGGTTTTGGATACCTCGGCGCAAGGATATTGACATGTGCCTGCGACAGATCATGACGCAACAAATTTTATTTCAATAATCAATCTGATTAGCGACCTCCGCCCCTGAGGGACGATTTTTGTTAAAGAAACTTCAATGTTCGAAAATACGTGATTTCAGGTAGTTATCTTGAAGTTACTCAGAAGCATCAATCTTCCGTTCGGTTCTGTGATGTTTAGTCGTCATGCCCGCGAGGGCAGGTATCCAGAGGTTTTTCCACGATTTTGGGACTCCCTCCTTCGCGGGAGTGACGTGTTTTCGGTTCTGGCGGAAGATCAGTGCTAGTCAGGATAATCAATGATATTGGGTCAGTGATTAAATAAAATTTTTGACGTGGATATAGGCGCAGGTTCGAAGGTGGGAAAAAATTGGACTCGACGCGAAGAATTATGTCTCGGCCGAATCAATATCCCAACACAGCTGTTTTTCTGTAGGAATTGTGGTGTCGAGTATTTTTTGTACCAGCACCTTCGTCAAAAACCTTCTGTCAGAACAAATCGGAATTTTTCAGTTGTTTCTTCGCTTCGTCGTAGCCGAGCTGAATAATCTCATCGGCGCGATTAAACTCAAGAAAACGAATATGTCCCAAAGGGGGCTGGATCAACAGGTCGGGCGGGTCGAGTTGCAGGCAACTGCGGGTGATGCGGGTTTCCATAATATTGATGGATGCGAGCATCAGTTCGAAAATATTGGGAGTTGGTTCTTCTGACCACCAGTTGCGTACGTATTTAAGCGCCGGATTGTCAAGAGACTGGAGTTTGAAATTCAGCCAGTCCATGGCCTCCTCAAGTTTGGTCGGTGGTGTCTTGTCAGCCGCCTTAGGTTCCAGATGGGATGCCCTGAGATCAGGTGCTTTGCCATTGATGATGTCGTGGTTCAGATCGACGGCAATGGTGCGTTTGGCGCCCATTTTGCGCAGGGCACTGACCGGCACCGGATTGACCAGCCCGCCATCGACCAGCAACAGCCCCTGATGATGGGTGGGGGTAAAAATTCCCGGCACCGAAAAACTCGCGCGCACCGCGTCAATGACATCGCCGTGGGTTAAACGAACTTCGGCACCGTTTTCTATGTTGGTTGCAACGGCCAGAAAGGGCAGGCGCAGATCTTCTATGTTTTTGGTGTTAACATAGCCGCGGACAAAATCGGTGATTTTTTTGCCGTCAATCAGCCCCGATTTGGGAAAAGTCAGATCAAAGAAATAGGCAATTTTTTTCCAGGTGAATTCCGAATAAGCTTGGGCCAGGGAATCCAGGTTTCCCGCCGCATAAACGGCGCCGACCAATGCGCCGATGCTGGTGCCGGCAATGTAGTCGATGGGAATGTCGGCCTCTTCAAGGGCACGAATGACGCCGATATGGGCCAGTCCGCGCGCCGAGCCACTGCCCAGGGCCAAACCGACGCTGGGTTTTTTCCTGCCGAACCAGGTGTTTATACGGTCAATAGGCATGGTTGTCAGTACCGGTTGTGATGCAGTTTATGCCAGGCAAGGGTTTCCCTGGCGTGGCCGTCAAGGGCTTGCTGCGGGTAGCCGAAGCCAAGGATAATCGGCACTTCCAGTTCAGCAGGAATGCCGAGCAGCTCGCGCAGATAGTCGGCGGCGGAACGATTTTCATCATGTTGCCGCAGGCGTAATTGTCCCCAGCAACTTTTCAGCCCCAAGCTTTCAGCGGTCAACTGGGCAATGATTGCGGCAATGGCGCTGTCTTCAATCCAGACATCACTCGCCTGCGGATCGGCGACAATTACCAGGGCCAGGCGAGCGCTCTTCATGAACGCCGTGCCATGGGCTTTGCTGGCCGCGAGCTTTTCGATCAGATTCTTGTCTTCAACAAAAATGAACTGGCAGGGCTGATTGTTGCGCGATGTCGGCGCGCGCAGCACAGCTTCTTGTAAGGTTTCGAGGGCGGCGGCCGGAATTGGCTCCGGGGTGAAAGCGCGGACACTGCGGCGCGCGGCTAAAATTGAGAGCATGGTTTTTCTCCTTGTTGGCGTTCGAGAGGGGATGACATC
>Ga0210030_1001959_pt1 | contig 14445 bp, 14 predicted proteins | sample CryGeymeta201523_FD_183986 | JGI IMG/M metagenome (GOLD analysis project Ga0210030, IMG submission 183986) | Groundwater microbial communities from Crystal Geyser aquifers in Utah, USA - Crystal Geyser metaG 2015-23 (SPAdes) (version 2) | ecosystem: Environmental > Aquatic > Deep subsurface >...
TGTGGAACACCACTCACAATATTTTCACTGGATTAAAACATTCGAAAAACCAGTTCTTGGCATTTGTGCCGGTCATCATATTACCGGGTTTTTATTTGGCGCTGAAATACTACGCAGCGTTGAACCCGAATCGGGAGATTATGAAGTTGAAATTGTGAAGCAAGACCCAATTTTTGAAGGACTTGAATCAACTTTTGTGGTAAAACAAATGCACAACGATTCAATATCATTAACTGAAAAATTTGAGTTGCTGGCTACTTCAAAAACCTGTAAAGTGCAGCTAATGAAGCATAAACGGTTCCCGTTATATACAAGCCAGTTTCATCCGGAGTTTTACAACACACAGTTAGTTCATAATTTTTTACGATTGTGTTAAAAACTGTAGCAAATTTGATAATAAATTACGGAACTTGCACATAACCAAAGAATTAACAAAACAGATGAATAAAATGCACTTTAAAAATTAAAGGTTACCTTTGCGCACTTATTCATTCTCCCCGCAAAATATCTGCTTGTATATTTTCCCGGAAACAAAATTTGAAATTTATAAATGAGATTTGAAGATTTAAATATTATCGAGCCTATTTTAAAGGCCGTAAAAGAAGAAGGATATACTGAACCAACTTTAATACAGGAGAAAGCCATTCCTGTAATTCTCGACAGGAATGATGTTTTGGGAAGCGCCCAAACCGGAACCGGAAAAACTGCGGCTTTTGCAATTCCAATTTTGCAGCATTTGTATAACGATCGTATGCAAAACCACGGGCAGCGAAAAATAAAAGCGCTTGTAATAACCCCAACCCGGGAACTTGCTATTCAAATTGCCGACAGTTTTTCGACTTATGGAAGATTTACAGGAATTAGAAACACAGTAATTTATGGCGGCGTTAAACAGGCGTCGCAAACCAGTTCCATCCGTAACGGGATTGATATTTTAGTGGCAACTCCCGGTCGTTTACTCGACTTGATGGAGCAGGGATATGTCCGGTTAAATGATATTGAATATTTTGTGCTCGATGAGGCGGACCGGATGCTCGACATGGGTTTTATCCACGATATCCGTAAAATCATCGCCAAACTTCCGGTAAAGCGGCAGACTTTGTTTTTCTCCGCAACAATGCCAGGCAGCATTGTCGAGTTGTCGAAAAAAATTCTGTATAATCCACTCAAAATTGAAGCTACGCCCACTTTAACCACTGCCGAAACAGTTCAGCAATATTTGTATTACACCAATAAATCGACCAAGAAAGATTTGTTAAACCATATTCTGAGCGATAAGCAAATTTCGCAGGTTTTGTTATTTTCGAAAACAAAACATGGCGCTGATAAAATTACCCGGAACCTGAAAAGTCAAAACATCCGCGCTGCTGCAATTCATGGCGATAAAGGACAAAATCAACGTCAAAAAGTGTTGCAGCAATTTAAAAACGGGGAAATCCGGGTATTGGTGGCAACCGACATTGCCGCGAGAGGTATAGATATCGACAAACTGAAATACGTTATCAATTATGATATTCCCAATATTTCAGAAACCTACGTTCATCGAATTGGAAGAGCAGGCAGGGCAGGCGAGGAGGGAATCTCAATTTCGATGTGCGAGCCCGAGGAGAACGGATATGTTAAGGACATTGAAAGACTTATTAATCAAAAAATTGAACTGATTCATAATAATCCTTTTCCTCAAACCGAAAAACCCATGACAAACAGCGAAAAAGCGGATTGGGAAAAAGAAAAGATAAAACGGAAGAAAGAATTTTTTTCTTCACGGAACCAAAATTCAATTCACACAAAATCGTTTAATTACTCAAGGGCAAAACGATAATTGATTTTATTTTGATTTTTCCATATCGATTCCCTGAAAATGAACTGTTTTAACAGCTCTACCCGATGGATCGGCATTATTCCTGAATGAAGCATCCCATGCCAACGCTTCAGCAGTACTGCAGGCAATGGAAGGCACTGAAGGCACACATTGTGCTGCCTGATCCGATGGAAAATGCTCGCTGAAAATGGTGCGGTAGTGATATTCCTCTTTACTCATTGGGGTGTTTATCGGGAACCTGAATTTGGCATTTTTCATCATTTCGTCCGAAACAATATCATTTGCCACTTTTTTCAGTGTATCAATCCAGCCGTACCCAACACCATCAGAAAATTGTTCTTTTTGCCTCCATGCAATACTTGCAGGAATCTGGTCTTCAAATGCTTTTCGCAATGGCCATTTTTCCATTCGTCCGTTTTTTGCCATTTTTTCTTCGGGATTAAAACGCATGGCAACATCTAAAAATTCCTTGTCGAGAAACGGAACGCGACCTTCAACTCCCCATGCAGCCAACGTTTTATTGGCACGCAGACAGTCGTACAGGTTTAGGCGGCCCACTTTTCGAACACTTTCTTTATGAAATTCTTCGGCATTTGGCGCTTTATGAAAATAAAGGTACCCGCCAAAAATTTCGTCGGCGCCTTCACCCGACAACACCATTTTTATCCCCATCGATTTAATAAACCGGGCAAGCAAATACATGGGTGTGGAGGCGCGAATTGTAGTCACATCGTAAGTTTCAATGTGATAAATAACATCGCGGATTGCATCCAGTCCTTCCTGGATAGTGTAATGAATTTCGTGGTGTATTGTCCCGATTTCTTCGGCAGCTTTACTGGCGGCTGCCAAATCAGGCGATCCGTCCAGCCCAATTGCAAATGAATGAAGCTGTGGCCACCAGGCATCTTTTTGGTCGTTTGTTTCAATCCTTTTGCCAGCGAATTTTTTAGCAAGCGCCGATGTGATGGTTGAGTCAAGTCCGCCGGAAAGCAGAACACCATAAGGAACATCAGACATCAACTGGCGGTGAACCGCTGCCTCTAGTGCACTTTTAAGTTCTTCAATACTGGCTGGGTTATCTTTCACATTTGCGTATTCTGTCCATTCACGGGTATGCCAGCGTTTCATTTCGCCGTCTTTACTGTAAAAATAATGTGCCGGAGGAAATTCCTCAATTCGTTTGCAGTGGCCTTCTAATGCTTTCAGTTCCGATGCCACGTAATAATTGCCAAATTCGTCCCAGCCTTGATATAGCGGTATAATTCCAATATGGTCGCGTGCAATCAGATAAGCATCGTTTTCCTCATCGTACAGGGCAAATCCAAAAATGCCGTTCATCTCATCAAGGAATTTTTCCTTTTTATCGCGATAAAGGGCCAAAATAACTTCGCAGTCTGAACCGGTAAGAAACTCATATTTTCCTTCGTATTGTTTTCTGATTTCACGGTGGTTATAAATTTCTCCATTTACCGCCAGAATCAGCTTTTTGTCTTTGCTATATAACGGCTGACCGCCCGATTCGGGGTCAACAATTGAGAGTCGTTCGTGCGCCATCACCGCTTTTTCACCACAATAAATACCCGACCAATCGGGGCCGCGATGTCGCACTTTCTTCGACATTTTCAGCACTTTAGGCCTCAACTCCTGAGCATCTGTTTTTAAATCGAATACACAAACAATTCCACACATATCTTTTAGATCTATATTCTAATTAAATAATTGAGCGACAAAAATAATCAAAATGCTTTCACTGCAAAATAAAATATGACATAAATCTATTATTATCAATAATAAAAATACATTATTCTATATTACAGACAATTTGTGTTTTAAGTTGTAAATATAGTTTTTCTGTTTTGTCCCCTATCAATGTATTGGTATTTGTAAAAAAAATGCAAAATACCTGTTTCAACCCCTGTTAAATTAAAGTGATTGCATGAATTTTTGGTTTTTTAAATATTACACCACTTTTAATAAGTTGGTACCTCATTCAAATTTGAGGTTTTGTATAACTCAAAAGACGAAATTTTTTAACTTAAAAAAATATTAAGTATTGTACATGGCTCCCTCTTATTTATACGTTGTCGGTTATCCAAAAAATTAACATATATTAACACACACATAAAAAATTGATAAACAATAATATAGGTAAATTGTAACAAATATGTCTAAATTAAATATAAAATTAATGAACAAAATAGGGTACTTATTTTTTCTAATGTTGAAACAAATTTAAAATGAACATTTATAAAAACAGAAAAATTAAAAATTAGAATTATGAAAGCAATTAAAACAATTTTAGCATTAGTTATCGCAGGTTTTATCGGAAGCAATGTAATTGCATCTGGTAATCTGAAAGTGAACATGACCCCGGGTAGTAAAAATTTGGCAGAAGTTGAAATTTTCAATGTTGTGATGAGCACATTTGAAATTGATGTAAAAAACGAGTATGGTGAAATTATTTTTTACAAAGAAACAGTAGCACCTGCAACCAATTACAAGAGAAGCTATGATTTCTCCCGATTAGAAGACGGGAACTACTATTTTACAGTAAGAATTGACAAAGAAACAACAGAAACTAAATTCAACATTAAAAGAGGTCAGGTAAATGTTGTTGACGAAAAGAAAATGGTTGACCCTGTATTTGTTATGGATAACAAACATTTAAAATTATCGTACCTGAATTTTGATGAGGAAAATACAAGATTGATTGTTTACGACCGGAATAGAAATTTATTATACGAAAAAGATTTGGACTCTAATTTTGTTACCCAGCATGGTTTGGACTTTTCAAAGGCTCCAAGAGGAACATACGAAGTGGTATTATCTAGTGGAAACAGTGTTCATAGTTATGATGTTTTTATAGATTAGTTTCAAGGTTTAGTTGGTACTTTTTTTTATAGCGGTTCCTGTTGGAATCGCTTTTTTTGTGCTCAAAAGTTAGTCATAGTATGACCCGAAGTCATGCTATGATTAAACAGATTTGTATCACCGGTTGAAACGCGGTTCGGAAACCGCGTCACCCAAAGAAAAAAGCCAGCTCCTTGCGGAACCGGCTTCTACAATTATTACTAATTAATACTTATTTCTTTACCTTTAAAAGATCACGAATTTCAGCAAGCAACACTTCCTCTTTTGTTGGCACCGGTGGCGCTGGTGGTGCAGCCGGAACTTCTACTTCTTTTTTCTTCATGCTGTTCATTGCTTTAATCATCATAAAAATAGCCATAGCAATAATCAGAAAATCGACTGTAACCTGAATGAAGTTTCCATAATTAACAGAAACTGCCTCCGTTGCAACCGCACCGGAGGCATCCAGTATAGGTTCTTTAAGAATAATTTTCAAATCGGTAAATTTTACACCACCCAAAAGCAAGCCTATTGGCGGCATAATTACATCGGAAACAACAGAACTAATGATTTTGCCAAAAGCACCTCCAATAATGATACCCACTGCCATGTCAACAACATTTCCGCGCATGGCAAATTCCTTAAATTCTTTTACAACACTCATGATTTTGATTTTTTAAGTTAAATTTTAAAGCATGAAAGTTAATTATTTATTTTAAAATTAAAACGGCTGAAAAACAAAAAAGCCGCTGAAAAAATTCAACGGCCTTGTTATTTTGGATTAAATTATTCTGTCTATCGTTCTTTTACACTGCCCGAACCCAACACAGAAGAATCGATTGCCGGGTTGCCACTGTAATAAACGTTGCCAGAGCCAGAAAGACGCGCTTTTATTTCACCGTTGGAAACAACGTGACAATTGCCCGATCCTGATGTTTGTATATTTACATTCTTAGCCTCAAATCCTCTGGTGTCAACATTGCCTGAACCGGAAATCCGAACTGATAATTCGCCGGCAATTCCTCCCTCACCGATTTTAATATTACCTGAGCCCGAAATATTTGCAGTTACCTTTTCAGCAGCCAACTTTTCAATTTTAATATTTCCGCTCCCGCTGATTAATAAATCCAAAATTCGGGTATCGATGTCATCAGACACTATATCTCCCGATCCTGTTAAGGATAATCCATCTATTTCAGGAACAGAAATATAAATATCAATCTTACCAGGGTTCCATCTTCGAAAAATATTGTTATTTGGGAACCTGATATTTAATGTGCGATTGTTCACTTCCGTAATTATCTGATTTAAAGTTTCCTGATTGGCAACTAACCGGACACTTTGTTTAGCATCCTGAAGAACGTAAACATTCGCCGAAATTTTTAGGGAAATTTTTGAAAATAGCGACACTTCCCTTACTTCTTCTTTTGCCTGCACTTGGCTGGTAAGAAAGAAACCTAACATTAACAAAGTGAAGAAAGAAATTCTGTTTTTCATATTTATCAATTTAAATGTTTTCAAACTCTTTTAAAACACAAACAATTTAGCTGCATACTTTTTAATGACGGATAAAAGTTGATTTAGTTGCACAAACCAGAGAAAAAAGTTGAGGAAATCAAGGTTTAATTCTGCTCTTCAATTAAACCTTCAGGTAGTTTTAGTTTCAAGGTTTTATTCTCTTTGTCGATTTCAATTAAAAAATCCTCGTTAAAGGGCACAAGAAGTTGTTGTCCATGATAGTTTACTGTAATTACCACGTTTCCCGAATAGTTATCCACTTGTTCAATAATCCCTATTTCTCCTAATTTTTCATCCACGAGCAAATAATTGTCAAATTGCGATTCAACCTGTTCGTCAGGCATTTCAATAATTTCGTTCTTAAATAAAAATACCGGGCTGCCAACCATTCGTTTGGCGTATTTTTCAGAGTCAACTCCATCGAATACAATTATTGCCGAATTTTCGCTTTTAAACCGAAAACCATCTTCTGTAACAAAAAAAGGAACAAGTAATCCGTCGAGTTCAACAAAAAACCGACTGGCATTTTCAACCGAATATTCATACTGAGGTTCGAACCCGAGAACAAGTTCTCCAAATACACCGTGTGTTTTTTTAACGAAGCCAACTTTGTCGCAATCAGATTTTGGTATTGTTTCCATAAGGCTAAAGATAATAAATCAATGTGAATGAATCAGATGGCTTCTGAATTTGTTACCAATAAAAAACCACCCGCCTCGCGACAGATGGTTTTCTATTTTGTGATGATTTTTTTAAATTAAGATTCGGCACCTTCGGCTTCCGGAGTAACTTCCACTTCAGGAGCAACTTGAGATTCAGCTTGTTTTGCTGCAATTTCAGCTTCTTTTTGTGCTTTGGCTTCCGCCGCAAGTTCTGCATTTTTAGCAGAAATAGCAGCCTCTTTTTGTTCCCTTACTTTTGCCTCGGCAGCCATTTGTTTTTTAACTTCTGCATCGGCATCACCAGCCAAACGATCGATTTTGGCCTGAATTTTTGCATCTTTTTCGGTCATCCAATTGTCTAAACGCTTTTCGGCTTCAGCCATATCGAACGCTCCTTTTTTAACTCCACCCATCAGGTGTTTTTTGTAGAGTACACCTTTGTACGACAAAATTGCCCGTACGGTGTCGGTAGGTTGTGCGCCATTTGTAAGCCAGTTATAGGCTTTGTCAAAATCGAGATTTATAGTAGCAGGATTTGAATTCGGATTGTAAGTTCCAATCGTTTCAATGTACCTGCCATCCCGTGGCGACCTGCTATCAGCTATCACAATGTGGTAGTAAGCAAAACGTTTGCGGCCATGCCGCGCTAGTCTCATTTTTACTGACATAAATCTATTTTATTTTTTGAAAATGTGGCGCAAAGATAGTATAAAAAATTATTCTTCCTACCTTTTCACATATTGCTCTTCGTAATATTTTTTGTAGTCGCCCGAAGTTACATTTTCAAGCCACTCGGTATTTTCAAGGTACCAGTCGATGGTTTTCTCGATGCCCTCTTCAAATTGCAGCGATGGTTCCCAGCCCAGTTCACGTTTAATTTTGGTGGCATCGATGGCATAACGCAAATCGTGGCCGGCGCGGTCTTTAACGTAGGTAATCAGTTTTTCCGATTCGCCTTTTTCGTGTCCGAGTTTTTCATCCATTTTACGGCACATCAATTTTATCAGATCGATATTTGTCCATTCGTTAAAACCGCCAATGTTGTAGGTTTCACCAATTTTACCCTGATGAAAAATTACATCGATGGCGCGGGCATGATCAACCACCCACAGCCAGTCGCGCACATTTGCACCCTTTCCGTAAACTGGCAGCGGTTTTTTGTTTTTAATATTATGAATGAACAGCGGAATCAGTTTTTCAGGGAATTGAAATGAACCGTAATTGTTTGAGCAGTTTGAAATCACGGATGGCAACCCAAAAGTATCGAGATATGCCCGCACAAAATGGTCGGAACTGGCTTTTGATGCCGAATACGGACTGTGTGGTTCATACTTGGTTTCTTCAGTAAACATTCCTTCATCACCCAGCGAGCCGTAAACTTCATCGGTTGAGATATGATAGAATCTTTTGTCTTCGAAATTATCTTTCCAACTGTGTTTTGCCGCATTCAGTAAATTAACCGTCCCGATGACGTTGGTAAACACAAATTCTGTCGGATTCGAAATTGAACGATCGACATGCGATTCAGCAGCGAGGTGAATTACTCCATCGAACTGTTTTTCTTCGAATAATTTTAATATGAAATCACTATCAACAATATCGCCTTTTACAAACTCGTAATTGGGTTTGTTTTCGACATCTTTTAAATTGTTGAGATTTCCGGCGTACGTTAACTTGTCGAGATTGACAATTTTATATTCAGGATATTTATTTACAAATAACCTTACAACATGCGAACCTATAAATCCGGCGCCACCAGTAATAAGAATAGTTTTCATAATTGATATTTTTAAATAATTGGATAGCAGATGTAGATTTTTATTTTATACTTTTCCTTTCAACTTTGTCTTTAATTCGTGTAAAATGTATTGACAGTTTTAGCAGAAATAAGTATGCCCCATAATCACTGAGGGTGAATAACCGATTATTTTTCAAATTATCTCTTGATATAAATTTGTTGGAGATATTTAAGACTCGATCGAGAAAAACCAAGGATTCCTCTAACTTTCCTTCCAGTTTTGGCAAATAAAATATTTGAGTTATTTCTTGTTTCTTAATGGATATTAAATGAGATTCAATTTGCTCCTTTGATTTATTACCTTTTGTAAACAACGTTTTAATATATTTTTCTAAATTAAGTATGGGTGCATACACTATTTGAGAAGGAAACATCCTTTGATTTTCAATTTCAATATCACATGTATTGGATAATATAATACTTGGCGCAGGTTTTATTAAGGTCTCAGGCAAATTTATAACAAGCATACCTCTAATCCCATCACCTTGATAGACAAGGTTTGTATTTTCCAGATAGTTTGTGTAAATTCTGGAATCAATGTTATGTGGAAATGATTTTATACCCTCAAATAATTCTTTATCCGATTCAGAAGATAAGAATTTAGGTAAATAGATTTTGAGAGCATCATCATTCATATCAAATCCCAAAAATTTTCATTAACTAAATCAACGATTTCACTTTCAATATCCCTTGAGTGTTCAATCAAAGTTTTAGAAAAAACAAGTAAGGTCTTATATTTTTCATAGTTTACGTTGGAAACAATAGAATCAAATGAATTTTGAAAAACACTTGTACTCCATTCAGTTACGTCTTGGCTATATTCATACGATGCATTATTGTGTAAAATATAATCTGTTTCATAAGGTAAAGTCAAAACGCTCGAACTGATCGACGCTAAGACTAAAAGATTTGAAGTTGAAGTATTTGTTTTCATTAATATTCAGGATTTAAGGAATTCAAGAAATCATTTTTGAGTAAACTAAAGAATATTTCTTTTTCATATTGATGGCCCTTGTTTAGAATCTTGTCTTTTTCAGTAAAAAACTTATCAAGATTAGTCATCGTTGAAGTATCGATATCGATTAACGACCCAATTCTATCCATATTATTTATGTTATTTGCAACTTGTAAAGTGTTGACAAAATCAGATTTTATAATTTCCGTTCTAAAAACAGTACTTTTATAGTCAATGGTAGAATTATTAATAGAAATATTCAGATTTATCTTATTGTAAATGTCGTTTTCGAAGAAATTAATATACCTTATACCAACTCTTAAGACAGTTTTTATAACGGAAGATTTCTCAATACTATTTAATACATCTATGATTTTATTATAAAAACTGCTCCAGCTCGAATAATTTGGGTAAGAAGATATTGAGATTACGTCTGATCCTATTTGAACTACATATTCGGTATTTGATATTTTATAATGAGGTTTGTATTTGAGATTTGGATCAATATTACGCAAAGGTTCAGGTATTTGGAGGATAGGGAGATTTTCAACATTTGGAAAGCTATTTTGTAAGGCACTGTAAATTAATCCGAAGACTGCATTAGGATGGGTATTAGGTATAAATCTAATTTCAACTAATGCATCAATAACTGGACAAGGAGTTATTTTCTTTGGTAAAACCATTTTTTAACAAATATAAATAAATGTATAATTTTAATACCCTTAAAAGTTCTTAAAAGACAAAATTAAAAAATGACTACCTTATTCCCCTGACCTGTTTTTCCCAGTTCCAGGCCGAAAGCAGGGTCTCTTCTAAACTTTTTTCGGCTTTCCAGCCCAGCTCTTCGTTGGCGTAAGTGGTGTCGGCCCATATTTTTTCAATGTCGCCTGCACGCCGTTCAACAATTTTATAATTGAGCTTAACGCCAGTGGCTTTTTCGAATCCTTTTACCACTTCCAAAACTGACAAACCTGTTCCGGTTCCCAGATTAAACACTTCGTAATTCGTTTTGTTTTTATTTTTCAACAAACGTTCGATAGCAATTACATGCGCTTTTGCCAAATCGACTACATTAATATAATCCCGAACAGCAGAACCATCCGATGTATTATAATCGTTCCCAAAGACTTTCAAACCCTCACGCAACCCTGCAGCAGTTTGGGTAATAAAAGGCACCAAATTTTGCGGCACTCCCAGCGGAAGTTCGCCAATTAAAGCCGAAGAGTGAGCGCCAATTGGGTTAAAATAACGTAGGGCAATTCCTTTCAATTGAGAATTTACAAATATCGTGTCCTTTAAAATATCTTCGCTGATACGTTTGGTATTTCCGTAAGGCGATTCTGCATCTTTTCGCGGAGTTTGTTCAGTAACCGGTAGTTTTTCGGGCTGTCCGTAAACCGTACACGATGATGAAAAAACCAAATTTGAAATGTTATATTTTATTTGACATTCAAGCAAATTCATTAACGAAACCAAGTTATTCCTATAATAATCCAGCGGTTTTTCAACAGATTCGCCCACAGCCTTGAAAGCAGCAAAATGAATAATCGCGGCAATATCATTATTACGTCTGAAAAAATCATCGGTTTTGTCGCGTTCCGAAATATCAAATTGCTCAAATGCTGGTTTTGTCCCGGTTATTTTCTCAATGCTGTGCAAAACTTCGATACCCGAATTCGACAGATCATCAATAATAACTACTTCATATCCCGAATTCTGTAATTCAACCGTAGTGTGCGATCCAATATAGCCCGTACCGCCTGTGACTAAAATTTTTTTGCTCATTTTTGAATTTTTCAAGGGGTAAAAGTAAAAAATAACAGTACAACTCAGATTATTCAGACCTTAATAAATTCGAAAACTTAAAAACATAGTAATCAGTTTTAACTTTGAGAAACGATGTTTTCCTATTTTTACACATTAAAAATTAAAAACTGTGAAACTGGCAAAATACATTTACGACCTGTTATTGGAAAACGAGACGGTGATCATCCCGGGTTTTGGGGCATTTGTTTCAACCTACAAACCTGCTCAAATAGGCGAAAACGAAATTAAACCACCATCGAAAGAGATTTCGTTCACTTCAAAAATCAGAAATAACGACGGAATGTTGGTTACTGCAATTGCCCGAAAGGCAAAAATTTCGCAACCCAATGCCTTGAAAAGAATTGAAAGAGAACGCGAAAACATGCTCTACCAGTTAGATAAAGGTGAAAAAGTAGTTATAGAAAACGTTGGTGTTTTGTTTTATGATGAAAAAAATGAAATGCTGTTTACTCCTTTCCGTGAAGACAACTTATTGCTGGATTCATTCGGGTTTCAAACGGTTTCGATGGATGATATTATTAAAGAATCAATTGAGCCGGAAACAATTGAAGCCTTTACTGAACAAGTAACTGAACCGGAAATAGTTAAAACTGTTAAACCAACAATTGAAGTTGAAAGTGAAATTGAACCTGTTTCAGAAAAGTCAATCGAAAAGATTGAATTACCCCGACCTTTACCCGACTGGGCAATTAAAAAACCCGAAAAAAGAAAAAAAGCAGGTTGGTACTGGTATTTGGTAATCCTTATACCAATTTTTGTTGGTGGGTATTTCATTATCAACAAATTTTCAAAATCAACCCACAAAGAAATGGACCGTGATTTAACTCAACAAATTGAAAAACAGGAAATCATTGTTCAAACAATAACTCCAGCAGATTCATTAAACGACTCAGTTGTTGATAATGAGGCAGTTGAAACAGTGAAAATCGAAACTACAGTAAATACAATTTCAGCAGATACCAAATATTATCTTGTTGGGGGAGGATTTAAAAAGGAGGAAAATGCAGAAAAATTTATCGTCCGGCTTAAAGAAAGGGGAATTGAAGGATTCATGCTGGGTCAAAAGGGAAGTTTGTTCCTGGTGGGAATTGCTTCATTTAATACTTCAAACGAAGCTTACAATTCGTTAAATGAGCACGTGAAAAAGCATCCTGACTGGAATCTCTGGGTTTATGAAAAATAAAAAATCAAACAACAATGAAACTTATTACTAAACCTACACTGCTGATCACACTTTTTCTAATTGTTTTAATGTCCTGTAACAATGAAACTCCAAAAATTGTAACCGGTGGTCCGGAAGTTGTTTCTTTCCGGGCTTTGCCATTCGAAATAAAAGACGTTCAACTACCCGATGGGCCATTTAAACTTGCTACCGAACTCAATATTCAGTCGCTTGTTGTGAACAAATACGGAACAATTTCAATGAAAAACTGAACGTATTTGTTTTTGGCTAATTTACAGAGAGTGAAGTGGCAGACGGTCTTTGTCAGGAAGAGTTCATTAAGAAATTCTTTTCAAAGTAACCATATCTAAATTAATAGGTTCAGCCTCTAAAGCAGCATAATCGTGTTTCACCAGTCAAAATGCCGGGTTCACTAAAATATTTCTTGTTAAACCTATTGAATACTTGTTACTTTGTAATAAAAATATTAATTGCCATTTGCTAAAAGTAACTTAATATGAAAGTTAAAGAGACCGACAATCGGGATACTGGTAATAATATCTTTGTTAGTTGGGTGGAAAGATTGAAAAGGATTCTATCATTTCTGCATAATAACAGGGAAAGGTTACATGCTTCGGTTAAGGAAAGCAGAAACCTGTACAAGACTTTAATTGAAAATACTCTCGAAAGTATTGCAGTATTTCAAAACGGGAATATTATTCTGTGCAATGTTGCTTTTTGTAATATGCTTGGTTATTCGATGGATGAAACGATGAAACTTGGATTAGGATTAATTGCCCCGGAAGATCGCCATCGGATGACTGAAATTCATAAAAAAAGAATGCTTGGTGAATTGGAAACAATGAATTACCCGGGAATATTCCTGCATAAAACCGGGGTCAGATTAACATTGGATGTAAACTCATCAACAGTGAAAGTTAATGGTCAATACGCTTCTTTTATAACCATGCGGGATATGACAAGTCGCCTTGCCATGGAGCAGGCGCTACGCGAAAGCGAGGTAAAATATAAAACGCTGGTAGAAAATTCTCTTGATGGAATTGCCATTATCAAAGATGACAAAATACGATTTGCGAACAACACGCTATGTAAAATGCTGAATTATACAGCCGAAGAATTGTATGATATGCCTTCGATAGCTGTTCTTTACCCACCTGAAGAATACGAAAAAACACTTGCGATTATCAAACAAAGAAGGAACCCCGGAGCATCAAATATAACGGATGCAATTATGATGATAACCAGCGCCGGGGTAATAAAAGAATGTGAATTTACATTATCGCCCATTGAGTTTCGTGGTGAGGATGCAAGCCTGATAACTGCGCACGATATTACTGAAAGAAAGAAAAACGAGAAAGAGCTCCGGTTGACAAAAGAAAAACTGCAAAAATTAAATCTTGAACTTGAAAGTAAAGTAACGGAAACAGCCGGGAAACTCACGGAAGCAAACACGCTGCTTATAAGAGTTCAAAAGGAGAATTTGCAGTCGCAGTTCGATGTGCTCAAACAGCAAGTGAACCCCCACTTCTTGTTTAACAGCCTGAATGTTTTAACTGCGCTAATCAAACTCGACCCCAACCTGGCTGTAAATTTCTCAGGAAATCTCTCAAAAGTTTACCGGTATGTGTTGGAAAACAAAGACAATGAACTTGTAGAACTGAAAACAGAGCTGCAGTTTCTTGACGCTTACATTATGCTCTTAAATATCCGGTTTGTGGGCAAACTCAACGTGAATATCAATATCCCCGAGAATAGATTAAACGACCTGATTATCCCTTTGGCCATGCAACTATTAATCGAAAATGCAATTAAGCATAATGTGATGTCGAA
>Ga0210030_1001969_pt1 | contig 14418 bp, 8 predicted proteins | sample CryGeymeta201523_FD_183986 | JGI IMG/M metagenome (GOLD analysis project Ga0210030, IMG submission 183986) | Groundwater microbial communities from Crystal Geyser aquifers in Utah, USA - Crystal Geyser metaG 2015-23 (SPAdes) (version 2) | ecosystem: Environmental > Aquatic > Deep subsurface >...
AGAAGCACCTGACCCGCTATCATCTTCGCAAGCTCGAAAGCTTGGGATACAAAGTCGAACTGGAAGAACTCCCCTTGGCGGCCTGATTTTCGTACCCCAAGGGGCTATTTTCGGAGGAGACAACTGTCTTGCGAGTCAACTTCATCGCGAAGCCTGCCACGCTGACGACGCCGCGCACCATTGTCTTCGGATTGATGGCCACTCCGGTACGACCACGCGTCACCGGCGGTGATGCCGCATTCAGGATCGTCAGTCACGGATTTGACAATACCTTCCTGAACGAGAGCATGGGCGTGACCTACCGGGACCCTTTCACCGCAAGGCAGCGCGTGGGCCGGGCGCGGGCGCAGGGGTACACCATTCACAACTATCTGGCCAACGACCTGTTCCCTATGACCGACCCGGCCATGGAATACCTTCGCCATGAGTGGGCACACGAACCGTTCGCCACGTACACCGACGGGCTGGGCGCGCTGCCGAAGAAGATCTTCGGACCGGACGCTGATGACTACATCGCCATCCTCAACTGCGCGATGCCCAGCCGCGTCGACTACCAGGTGCACTGCTTCAACCGCGCCATGGAACAGCAGTGCATGGACGGCGTGTACCTCGACAACTCCTACCCCCACCCGTGCGTCAACGTGCAGCACTCCGAATGCGGATACGTGCGCGAGGACGGCAACGTTCAGGCGGGGTACCACCTCTTCGAGACGCGAGACCTGATCAAGCGGTGCGCGGTGCTCTCGTGCCTTCACAAGACCACGCCGCCGTGGTTCTCGGTGCATTCCACCAGCGCCATGGTGGCCCCGTGCTTCTCGTTTGCCGATGTCTGCATCGACGGCGAGTACGGGCATGATACGAAGGACTTCATCGACTTCTTTCCGCTCCCCTATCTGGAGGTTTTCGGCGCGGGCGCCTGGGGCATCACTCAGGGCTGGCTGCCGAAGCTGCACGGGTTAGAGTCACAGGTGAAACCGACCCGCACCATGCTGGCTGCGTTGAAACTGTATGATCTATGGATCTGGCGCGCCTACGCCAACATCCCGCTGATCAATGAGATAGCCGACATCGAGAGCCGCTTCGGAATCACGGCGGAGGATTGCCGGTTCGTCGGTTACTGGGAGAGGGACGCGTCCGCTTTCTCCGGCCTGCCGCCGGGAGTGAAGCTCAGTTACTACTTCCGCCCGGGAAAGGGTGCGCTGGTCTACGTCTCCAACCTCACCAAGGAGAAACGGGGTGTCCGGCTGTCGTTTGATGCAAAAGCCCTCGGGTTCGCGTCCGCCGTGGTGATGGACGCGGAGACAGACGCGTCAGTTCTTGGGGAAGCAGGTGGCGTTCCGCTCAGCATCGAGGGACATGACTTCCGTGCAATTATCCTGAAGCCGACGGAAACAACGAGATAGCCTCGCCGGGGGTGTAAGTCAGATTTGTGATAATCAGCCCTATCCATCCCAGCCGGAACCATAGGCGCCTATAATCTGGAAACCGATAGTGATTGTGTAACGCAGTTCGCGGTTCGTCGGTCCTGAGTGAGTTCTTGCAGCAACCCCCGTCCTCGAACCCTTTGGGTTCGAGGATGGGGGTTGTTACTGTCCCCTTTCACTCGCGTAAGTCTTCCCAACCTCTCGTTTATGCCTGCCCGGCCCCAGGGAGGGCTGATTACCACCGCGCATCACAAATCTGACTTGCACCCCCTTGCCGGTTGCAGGTTGCGCCCAAAAAAAGTTTGCGCGATCAGTATATTGGGCATATAGTCTCCGAAGAGAAATCCATCTCAGATGACTGGAGGAGCAGCAATGTTGCAGAATCGCGTGTCGAAGTTGGGCAGAGGTGACGGTTTCACTCTCATCGAGTTGTTGGTGGTGATTGCCATCATCGCCATACTGGCCTCGATCCTTTTCCCCGTTTTCGCAAAGGCTCGGGAGAAGGCGCGTCAGGCGAGTTGCCAGAGCAACTTGAAACAGATTGGCCTGGGGATCATGCAGTATCTCCAAGACTATGATGAGGTGTTCCCGATTGCCGGTGGCGCCGGCGACAAGTTCATGGGCGCAATGATCTCCTACACGGGGAAAACAAGCGGCTACATCCCACGAGACGTTTGGTGCTGTCCTTCCGACGTCACCAGTGACACGAACATCGATTACTACCCCTATCCGAGTTACGGGAAGTGTATGAGCTACGGCTACAATGACAAAATCGGTGGCAACTACGATGCCATCTATGCGTGGGGTAGCGCCGACGCGGCCAAGACGCTCACCGCCGCCGACCTGAAGACTCCGGCAGAGGACATCCTCGTCGCAGAATGGGACCGCATCCCCTCTTGCGTCAACGGCTGTGCGGCGGGAACGCAACTCCAGTAAGTAGGTCGTCAGAAATACTGTCCCTTCGAGCCCTCCGCCAAACTGTCATTCTGAGGAGGAACGACGAAGAATCTCCTTTGCGGCAGAGATTCTTCACACCGTTCAGAATGACAGAGGGCGGACAGTATTTCTGACGACCTACTTACTACGCTGCGGCGACTTGGATCGGCGGCTACTGGTATCACGACCGGTCAGCACAGATCATCGGCAATCCACGTCACAACAGCGGCAACAACTTCCTTTACGTCGATGGGCATGTCAAGTGGCACAGCACCGGTCAGTACATGAGCACGCTCCGGAGTCAGGGCGACTATGGGAGCTACCCAACGACGAATTACCAGAACCGCGTGAACTATTAGGAAGTTCGCCATACACCGCCCACCTTCCACCGAGGAGAGCTTCATGCGATTTCTCTTGACGTTGACGCTTGTGCTGCTCGCCTCAAGTTGCTTCGCTGAAGGGAGCCAATTCTCCAACGGCTTTGAGGAGTGGCAGCAGTTTGACTCCCCCGCGGGGAATGCCTTCCTCGAAGGACCGGTCAGAGACGGTTGGCTGGGCGACCAACCCCCGTATTACCTTCCCCGGCTCGACTTCCAGATGGGTCCCGCCCGCCTGCACCGACGCCAGGGGAAACCCGGCGGCGAGGTGGTCTCCGGTCGGTATGCCCTCGGGGTGGAAACCCGGGACAAGCCGGTCAACCTGTTGTTCGGGTTTCAGATTCCTCCCAACAAGCGCGGCAGTCGCTACCGGGTCTCCGTGTGGCTGCGCGGCAAAGGCATCGTGCGGTTCCGCGCCTACGAATACAGTCGCGATAACCGCGCCATCGGCATCCCCTTCTTCAACACATGCGAGGCGACGTCGGAGTGGAAGGCCCACACGGCGCTTTTTGAGAACACCGTTCCCGATGTGAAGGTGTGGAGTCTCGTCCTGGAGGTTGCTCCCAACGCCGCGGTCGATCTTGACGATGTGACCGTCGGCCCGGCGACCGGGGCGACCATCGATGCGAACTCCTTGAGTTCGATGCCTTCCGGAATGCCGGCGCCGGTGGAAGACTCCGAACGAATCGCTGTTGCTTTCCCAACGGGAGATAAGCTCGAGATCGATGGCCGGTTGAGCGAATCCTCCTGGCAGCAAGCGGAGTGGCACACTAACTTTCTGCGCCACCGCGACCAGACAAGCCTCGCGCCCGTGCAGGCGCAGTTTGCATTTCTCTTCGACGCGCAGAACCTCTATCTTGGCTTTGCCTCTGCGGAGTCAGGCAAGGAGTCTGAGGTGGTGGAGCCGACCCCGCCAGGGAAGTGGCCCGGAGGCGATCCGCTGGAGTTCTTCCTCGATCCCGGAGCGACAAGGGATGTCTACTACCAGTTCGCAGCAAATGTGCTGGGATGCACCTATGAATCCATCGGTATGAATCCCGCATGGGACTGCCCGTGGAAGGCCGCTGGCGCAGTCGAAGCCAACCGCTGGACCCTCGAGGTGGCGATTCCTTTTGCCGCGTTCGGGCGGAGCACTCCGAAGCCCGGCGAGATGTGGTCGGTGAACCTCTGCCGGAATGGGACCTACATGGGTCCTTGGGCGCCGGTGGGACCCAACTACCATCGTCCGGCAGGCTTCGGGTTGCTGACGTTTGGCACTTACGCGCAGTGGGTGACGGCAGGATTTCTCCCCTCGATGGCCGCCGAAAGAGCAGCCCTGACCAGGCGATTGTCATCGCATACGGAACCTTCCCTTTCCAGGCAGTTGGAGAGCGTAGACAAGACGATGAGTCGTTTGCCGCAGACCCCCGCGACGTCGGAGGGAAAGCCCTTGGATCGTCTCGGTTTTTTGGAGGTCTTTGCGGTTGCCCAACAGGTGCGCCGTTCGCTGGAGAACATCGGCGACGAGTTGCGGTGGATCGAAGCGGCCCGGTAGAGGCGTCTCCTACGCCCATTTGCCAGATATGCTTATTGAGTTCGCCTCCAATCCCACCGAACTGGTTTCGGTGGATCGTTAGATTCATGCTACTATAGCCGAGGTCTCTGAAGAATTCCCCCGGATTCATTCCGGGGGATCGTTAGGACCTCGCTACATAGGCTGAACTCAACGATCCCCCGGAATGAATCCGGGGGAATTCGATACTTTGTCGTCATGCTGGAGTAGCGCAAACCGAACAATCCACCGAAGCGAGTTCGGTGGGATTGAGCGGACTCGCGGTTGGCAGCCAACTCAACAAGCGTTTTGGCCAGTTTTGAGCAAGGAGAACAGAACGTGATGAGGTGGACCGAAGAACTACTGCGCGCGTATTGGCTCGCCACAATCATCTGCCTCACGGTGGGAGTGACGAGCGCCGCGGAGCCGCCGCTCGGAGACCCCAATCAGCCCTATGACCGCTTCTCCACTGAGATCGTGACTCCGCACGTCGCGTGGGCAAATCCATCGGTCACCGGTCCGCTGAACGCTCTGGTCATCGCGCCGTGCTGGCAGTTTCGGGACACGGTGGAGTTGGCGCAGCGTCTGGCATTGCACGTGACTCCTCTGATGGTTTCCTCCAACATCTCGTGGTATGGCGCGGGTGAGTCGATGTCCGACCTGGATGGCGATCTCGACGAGCTGGCGAAACTGCGCCTGTCCGACGGACGGCACTACCAGGTCGTCGTCATCGGGAAAGTGTTGTGGACCGCACTCCCGGAGTGGGTGCGGGAAAACGTGCTCCGGCGCGTCATGCAGGGGACGGGACTCGTCTACGTCTCTCCAGCCGGAGAGGATGAGGCGTTCAAGGCCGCCCTCGCAACCCGTGATGCCGCGGCGGAATCCGTCCTGCTGGAGAGTGCGCCGGTCTCTCTCATGCCACTCAAGATGGAGAGGCAAACATCCTTCCCCCCCATGCCGGCTTTCGGCCCCTTCGAGCTGCAGTGCTGTCAGTTTGGGCAGGGCCGAATCGCGGTGCTGGACTACAACGATCTCGACCCCAAGGCATCACCTTGGACGATGCACTATTGGGCGACGCCGTCCCGACTGGCGGGAGGTCCCTGGTACGACTATTACTTCGCTATCGTTTCCAGAGCGATGCAGTGGGCTTCCCGGCGCGAGCTGCCGGTGCGAACCACTCCCGTGTTGGAGCAGGGCGCCACTGTCTCCCGGATTGCTGCGCTGAAGGGGGGCGTGTCCTTTCGCATCGCGTCTCCGCCCGAGTTGACCGGCGCCTGCACACTTCGCTGGCGCTTGCGCAACGAGAAGGACGAGCAGGTGTTCTCCAAAGAAGCAGCAGCCAGGCTGCCACTTGGTGGCGAACAGGGGACCGCTCTGCCCGTTCTTCCCTCAGGACTGCACATCCTTGACCTGTGGGCGTTCATCGACGGTAAGGTCGCAGGCTGGGGATCGTCCGCCTTTCGCGTGGAATCGGCCGGCGTGCTGAAGGACCTGAAGATGACGGCTCCGCAGTTCCGCAAGGGGGAACCTGTCACCGGCGAGGTGTCGCTTGCCGCCCCGTTGGCTTCGGACCAGGCCCTCGTCGTGGAGGTCCGTGATCGGTTGGGCCGCCTGGTCGTCCAATCGTCGGTGAAGACGCAACAGAACTCGGGCAAGTTCTCACTCCAGATTCCGGAGCCCATCGGCTGCTATTTCGAGGCGACCGCACGGGTCATCGACCGGACAGGGCCTTTGGAGGAGAAGTCGGTTGCCTTCGGCATCCCCAATCCACGACGGGACAACTTCATGCTGTTTCAGTGGGGATCGCCCTCGGAGGATCCTCGGACGGAATACGCCACACGGGAAATGCAGCGCGTCGCCGGTCTCACCGGTTACTACGACGGCGTCCTGTACGCATCCGACTGGGATTCCGTCCGGCCCTTCGCCGTAGCCGGTGCGCGGCAAGGTCTGCAATCAGTTCCGTACCTTTCCACCTATATTATGGGACCGGCGCAGATGGACGAAACCCCCGACGGCCTGGCGACTCAGAAGGAGGGGCCGTGGTCAGCTCGAGACCTGAACAATCCCGCGTTTCTCGACCGATCCCGTAAGGACATGGAAGCGTACGCGAAAGCATACTCAGGCACGGATGTGGTGGCGTATTCCATCAACGAGGAAGGCGGAGTGCCTCACGGCGAGTCGTGTTTCTGTCCCTTCTGCCTGAAGGCGTTCAGCGAATACGCACGGAAGAAGTACGGCACATTGGAACAGGCCAACAAAGTCTGGGGAACGCAGTATCGGAGTTGGGAGGAAGTGCGTGGAGGGACTCTGCCCGACGCTCTGAAGACCGGTCGCTGCGAACGCTGGCTGGATCAGCGACTGTTCATGGTCGAGTCGTACAACCGGTGGCAGCGTGCAGGTATCGAGGGAGCCAAGTCGGTAGACCCCGATTGCGTCATCGGCGCCGAGTGCGTCGTCAACATCGACCGCAGCTTCGATATCCCGGCGATGGCACAGCACTGGGGAACCTTCGGGCACGATCTGGACTACATGGACGCCGTGAAACGCAGCTTCATGAAGAAGGGCGACCTCAGCGCATTCTGGTCCGGGAACCTGCCGATGGAGGAAGACTACCATCGCTATTGGCCCTGGCACACGTTGTTGCAGGGAATGACCCACATCTTCTGGTATCCCGGCCACGAAAGCCGGGGACTCGGCGGCATCGCCGCTCTCTATCCCGACTTCCGTCCTTTCGCCTGCTACCTGCAGACCGGCGAAGAGGTCAAGGAAATCCGGAGAGGTCTCGGGCCGCTGCTGATCGGGGGCGACATGATGCTGTCGCCGGTGGCCATTCACTGGTCCACCCTCAGCTATTTCCTCGACATCTTCCACCATCCGGAAACGCGGTGGGAAAACTCCCTGCGCGACGCATTTCACGCTCTCGCTGATTCGGGGTTTGTGTATCGGTATGTCGGCGTCCCGCAGATCGAGGCGGGTGCGCTGAAGGACGTGAAGGTTCTGGTGCTTCCCTACAGCCAGGCATTGACGGCGAAGGAGGCGGAAGCGATTCGGACATGGGTTCGAGAAGGAGGACTGCTGTTTGCTGACTTCCTTCCCGGGGTGTTCGATGCCAACGGGACCAAGTTGCCCAAGTGCCAGCTTGCCGACATCTTCAGCGATCCCCAGGAACTCAAGGTGAACAACTTCGGGAAGGGACACGCGGTGCTGACCGGCTCCACGCTGAAAGGATACACGGGGCGACGCGCGACCGGCGACGCCGGCGACCGACGCGGCATGACGCGAATGATCGAACAGTACGCAGGAATCAAGCCGTGGTGTCGCGTGGAGGATTCGCAGGGACTGGACCGCGGCGATACGGAGATCACCGTCTTCAAGAACGGCGAGACGCTCTTCCTCGGTCTGCTGCGCGATCCGGGCGTCCGCGCCGAGATCGCCGGAGCCGGCGGGGAGTGGACGGTGAAACGGTCGGAAGGCTCCGGAGGCAACCTGGGTACTGCGGAAAGCGTCGTGCGGCTGCCGAAAGCGTTCCACGTCTACGACGCGCGGCGGCAGGATTACCTGGGTCTGACCGACACCATCCGGACGGGACTCATCAAGGCCCGGGCGAAAGTGTTTGCCTTGTTGCCGTGCAAGCTGACAGGGATCGATCTGTCCCTCTCCTCCGCCAAGCTCAAACAGGGAGACCTGCTGAAAATCATTGCGAAGGCACAACCTCTGGAAGCAAAGTCCTGCGGTCTCGGTCTTCGGATCACCATCACCGGGCCGGACGGCAAGGAGCGCGAGGAGTATGCGCGTACGTTAGTGATGCGAAACGGCGCTATGGAGACCTCCATCGCGCTGGCCCTGGATGAGCCGACGGGAACATACACCGTTGAGTCCGAGGAAGTCATTTCTGGACTTCACCGTTCAGTGCAGTACACGGTGGGCCCGCGGTAGGATGTGAGGAGAGATTCCTTGCCCCCGTCCCGACGCGTCGGGCCGGGGGAAGAGCTTGTCCCGAAGGTCGGGATGGGCGAAGCCCGGATGGGGGTTCTTGGGCGCGAGCAGAGGTACGTTTTCAACCTTAACGAGTGTTCACCCCGGAGACGATGAAAGATTATTTTTCGTGCAAGTAGTTTTCCTGATAGGATAGAGGGGCGCAATGAAGATCACAGGCGTCATCTGGCTGAGGGAAGTGGTGGACAAGCTCTGGTGGAAGCATCACATCCTTGCAGACGAGGTGGAGGAAGTCTTCGACAATGAGCCACACTTCAAATTGCAGGAGAGGGGACACGTTGCCGGCGAGGATTTGTATACCGCCTACGGCTGCACCGATGCCGGACGATATCTCGTCGCCTTCTTCATTCACAAGCGCAGCGGCGAAGCTCTGATCGTCAGTGCGCGGGACATGGACAGAAAGGAGCGGAGAAGATATGGCAACACGTGAGAAGCACCGCGACCCGATTCCAGATTCGTTCGCGAGCATCGAGGAAGCGGGGGAATTCTGGGACACCCACAGCACGGCGGACTACGAGCACCTGATGAAGGACGTTCATTTTGACGTGAATCTTCAGCGACGCACATTTCTCGTGCCCATTGAGGGTGAAATCGCGCGGGAGATCAACACGGTTGCCAGACAAGAGGGACTGGGCCTGGAGACTGTGGTGAATGTGTGGCTCAGAGAGAAGCTGACCGCTATCTCCAGCAAACCCCAGACTCAACGCGCGCCCCGTGCTTGAGGAACACCGGGAACGCGTCCTCCCGGAGACGGTGGAGAATACATTTTCGCACAAGCCATTTATCTGCTGGCAGCGATGCCAAACATGCTATAATCCGTTTCACAATCGGGAGAATATCCAGGCCCCGGTGTGCAAGGATGCGATTCATTCCGCATTCCGCACTCCGCACTCAAACGGGAGGTTTGTGTCATGCAACTTGTTCGTCATCGGTTCTTCACATTCTCTGCTCTTGCTGCTGTGGGGTTGGTGGTCGTTGGCTTCGGTCTCCACGTGAGGCAGACAATCGTGTCTGCCCCCGCCACTGACCCGGAGTTGACCCGTGGAACTGTCCCGACCGTATCGCCCCGATTCTATCGGGGTTCGACAAGTGCGGTTCACCTCGAACTCGCAGAGTTCGCCGCCCAATCCAACGGTGGTTCTCGGTTCTCTTTGTTTCCATCTCCCCCGATTCAGAAGTCAACTCCCGTCTCTGCCGACGCAGCAACCCGCGCCCGCCTGGCCGCTAACTACGGCAAGCTCCCCCTGCAATTCGAGACCAACAAAGGCCAGACCGACAAGCGCGTGAAGTTCCTCGCCCGCGGTCGGGGTTACACCATGTTCCTCACCGACAAGGCCGAAGCAGTATTGTGTCTCAGTTCACCGCAAAGAGCGCCAAGGACGCAAAGGGAAAGATTGGCTTCGCGTTCTTTGCGCCCTTCGCGGTTCAAACAACCTCAATCTGCGGATAAGGTGTCCGTTGTCCGCATGAAACTCGTCAACGCCAACCCCGCGCTGAAGGTCACCGGTGGCGAGGAGCTTCCCGGCAAAGTCAACTACTTCCTCGGCAACGATCCGAAGAAGTGGCGGACGAATGTCGCGACCTACGAGAAGGTCGAGTATGAATCCGTCTATCCCGGCATCGACCTCGCCTACTACGGCAATCAGTCCGGCCGGTTGGAGCATGACTTCATCGTCGCCCCCGGCGGCGACTCGCTCGCGTGGAGCCCCACTTTCGACAGTAGCTTCCACGTTTTCGAGCGCATGGGGGAAGTGACACTGGAGTGAAGCGCTGGCGCGTAAGGTTCTTCCTCGCCACTTGATATCCTAATCTCAATCCTGCTCTTAATCGTAATCTGGCCCTTTCGGCGGGGTAAGGAGCTACCCCAATGCGCGCTCCAAAAGAATCTGCCGTTCAGGAGGAAATCCGAACCAGTCCACGAATTCTTACTTCGAGAGAAGCGACCAAAGGGGAGTGAGGGAAATGAGAGGAAAATGGATAACTTGTTGGACTACGGGGATAGTCATCGCAGGTGTTTGTCAATACGTCATGAGGAGCAGAAAATGGGTGCGACAATGGGAATGAAACCGGTAACGCTAATGAGTCCAAGATCTTCCATCTGCAAATACAAGTGTGGTGCCACTTTCATACTTTTGATCAACATCTACCTGTGTGTATTGGGGCAACCCGTTAACGCTACCGATTGGCCTATGTCGGGTGGCAATCCTCAGCATACCAATTCGACACCTGACCAGGTCGCGCCCCCGCTCACGGAAGCCTGGGAGCAATCCTTTGCAGGCAGAACCTTTTCTTCGCCTGTTGTAGTAGGACAAACATTGTTTGCTATGTCCTACAACGGATCATACCAGCGCTCGGTCGTCTGCATCGACTTGCAGACCAAAACCCTAAGATGGGAAACGCCTGTCAGCGCATATTCTTACTATGGGGTTACTGCATCTTCTGGCAATCTCTACGTCAGTGAATATTATTCGCTCAGCGCGTTGGACGCGACGAACGGTCAACTTAAGTGGAGGTTCAGTCCCGGGGTTCTTACACCTAGTGGCTTTTTTAATCGTGCCATGGCACCTGTCGTTGCCGATGATAGAGTTTACATTGGAGTTGACCGTGCAGGTGCATTGATGTCTCCCGGCGGAGCAATAGTTGCCTTGGATACAAGCACTGGGGCTATGGCGTGGCAACAACAAATCGGTGGATATCCGCACACTGCTCCCACGCTGTGGCAAGATAAGGCTTATCTGGCAACCAGTTCCCATTGGGAGGGGGGAGTTTATATCTCAGAGCCTGGTGCGATGGCAGGAGTTAGTAATATGACAGGTAGTGTCATGTGGAAGCGAGGGTGGGAAGGATGGAACGAGATTGTAGCATCGAACAACATGCTCTATGCGCTATCTAACGGTATACTCGGGGCTCCCAACACTCTTGCTTGCCTTGACCCTAACTCAGGCAATTCAAACTGGTCAAGCTCAACACTGAATATAGCTTCGATTTACGCGACATATCCCGGATATATCTTTTGTGGCTCTAATTCCGCCTTGCTCGGGCTCAATGCGGATACAGGAGTTCCGGTCTGGCAGATTCCGATGACTCAAGGCGGACCGGATGTTGGCGGTCAAAGTGTGAGCTCGCTGATAGCGGCTGGAGGGACCCTCTGGATGCTATGGAATGAAGGCAGTATGTCCGTTCCTACAAAGACAACACTGAAAGCCTTGGAGCCGTCTACCGGAAACATATTGGCCGAACTCGCCGTTGACTCCGGCGCGTCTTCTGTAATTGTTGCCAACCAAATACTTTACTTGATTTCAAACACATGGAATGGCAATCAAAGTGTCACAAAGATAACCGCTTTTAGCGGGTCTGCACGACCATGGAATAAGAGTGTCACCATCGCTCCAGCCACCGCAAGCGTCGTGTCGGGTGGAACTGCACAATTTGCCGCGAAAGCCTACAAAGCCGACGGGACGCTGGACACGAATCCCTCCCTCACCTGGTCGGTCGTCAGCGGCGGCACGATCACGCAGTCCGGCCTCTTCACCGCCGGGACCCTCACAGGAACCTTCCTCAACACCGTCAACGTCACCTACGGCTCCGCGTCAGACACCGCGACGGTGACGGTGGGCGGTGGCGGAGGGGGCGGTACTCCGCCGACAGAGAAGCCGAAGGTGGTCTTGATTCGGGGGACGTGGAACAGCACCATTTACTCCGACCTCAGAGAGACGCTAAAATCGTTAGGTTACAAAGACGACATTGATGAGACAAATCTAGATGGTACCAGGTCCGATGATGACGTGATTGAGGTATTTATCTCCAAGGCTGAAGGGCGCCAGTTTTTTCAAACCTATCGGCTTTTCAATGGAGACATCGGGACCATCGATATGCCGGAGAAAGATGGCGCGGCTTCTATTCCGAACTGTTCCTCGTATATTCGCAGGAGAATCAAGGAGTTACTCGGCCCCGGCACGCAGTACCCCATCGATGTGGATATCATTGCGCATTCCGCAGGGGGACTTGCGGCCCGTTACATTATCCGCCAAAGCAATGAAGTCCCAGACGATACCAACTCCCCGCCCAGACGCATGTTCCATGTGCACAATCTTATCACGCTCGGAACCCCCTATGGTGGAATCATCGGGACGCGTGTTATGGTGGCTAAGAAGAAGGTTGGTGGTCCTCTCGTCGATGCCATGGAACCGTACAATGCAGTTGGCAATCGTTGGTATTATCCCAATGCGAAGCTCAATGGCAGAGAAGGGGAGACCTACTTTGATTCCCGATACATGAATGGCTTTAGCACGACATATTGGGGCTTGGGGGGCACAACGTCGCGTTACCCTGATGGCACCCTTATTGACGAGGAAGGAACCTGGCGCCGTGACTACTCCCTGGCAGGAATATCTGAGCCTGCAGACTTTGATGGCTACGTGAGTGTGAGCAGCGCTCTCGGACAATATCCCAAGAAAAACACCAATCCGCCCTGCAATGAGAACTTCCGGTTTTTCCAAGTCAACCATTCTACCTTGCCAAGGAACGCTACCTGTCGCGAATTGATAGGTAAGGTATTGCTTGGTCAATCATGGCCAAGTTGCGTGGATGCTGGTGGTCCTTCTCCACCGCGATCCGCCCCCCCTGGGAACTCTCAGTTGGTTGAGCTGACTGACCTGATACTTAGTCCCAATGTAAGTAAAGCAGTGTCACTCCCTATAGACACCTGCACCGATGCCACCTTTATACTTACCTCACAGGTAGCTTGTCAGTTTGTGTTGACGACACCAGATGGATCACAGGTGACTCAGACTGATACGAACCGAGATGTTGTTTATGAGGAAGGTGAACAAGATGGAACTCACTACTACATTTTCACAGCGAGCAATCCCATGGTGGGCAATTGGACAGCGAAGGTAACGCCCACAGGGAGTATTGCCCAAGGCGAACCGGCAGGTCTGACGGTGGCAGTGACGAACAGGCTCTCTTTCGAGGGAGCTTCGATTGAAACTGAGTACGCTAATGGAGGCAGTCCACACCTGCAAGCTACTGCCGCAGAGAATGGTGCTCCCCGCACAAATGCTTCGGTTCAAGCGTACATCACTGCCGGTGGTGCCGATGTCATTTTGAAGGCATTGCTTGACGATGGTGGCAGTGGGGATGGGCAATCGAATGACGGTGTCTACGGTGGATATTTGGCCCCCGTGAGAGAAGGTGGTGCATACAACGTCAATTTAAAAGCGACCGGAACCAATACCGCTGGCGAACAGTTCCAACGCGTCGCCTTTTCCTTCTTCACCATCGCCCCAAAGTCGGCGACGCTCACCCGGTCTTACACCGACGCCGGAGTGGACAATGACGCGGATGGCGTGTTCGAGTTTCTCGAGGTGCAGGCCGGTGTCAACGTCACCGAAGCGGGAACCTTCCTCGTGGAAGGCGACCTGACGGACGGCACTGGAGAAGTCATAGACTCGGCGTTGGGCGCCGGAAGCAACCTGACCACCGGCAACGGCACGGTCCCGCTGCTGTTTGATGGGAACTTGATTCTGAAGCACGGTCAGGACGGCCCCTTCAAGGTGAAGAACCTTCGACTGTACATGGAAAAGGACGGGAGACCCATCTGGATGGAAGACGACGCCGATGGCTATACGACTCTTGCTTACACCGTCTCCCAATTCGACCATCCGCCGATCGTACAGGTGCTGCAACCCGACTCCACCAATCCCACCGCCAACACCTCGTTCAATATCATCCTTCAGGCGACGGATGAGGACACTCCCGCCGCGGTGGACGTCTACTACGACACCGACAACACCGGCGCGGACGGAGTCCTCATCGCCTCGAACCTCACGGCGGACGGACAGAAGACAGTGACCTGGGATACTTCGCTGCTTGCAGCCGGGTCTTATTACATCTATGCGGTTGCCAACGACGGCATTCGCCCGCCGGTAACAGCCTACAGCGCGGGCGTCGTCCGCGTGCAACGCGCACCCACGTTGACCGGCATCACACCCAATTCCGGTCTGAACAACAGTCCGGTGAGTATCACCAATCTCGCAGGAACCGGCTTTCTGACAGGCGCGACGGTGAAGCTGACCCGCACCGACCAGCCGGAGATCGCCGCAATCAGTGTTGTCGTATTGAGTTCGACGCAGATCACCTGCACCTTCGACCT
>Ga0210030_1001971_pt1 | contig 14411 bp, 20 predicted proteins | sample CryGeymeta201523_FD_183986 | JGI IMG/M metagenome (GOLD analysis project Ga0210030, IMG submission 183986) | Groundwater microbial communities from Crystal Geyser aquifers in Utah, USA - Crystal Geyser metaG 2015-23 (SPAdes) (version 2) | ecosystem: Environmental > Aquatic > Deep subsurface >...
ACTTCGGGGCGACAGCCCAAAGGCCGCCCAGCACTGGTGATGGGCGCGATGATGACTCGGGGCAATACGGTGTTCATATCGTCTGGTGACACCACCAGCGCAGGGCGCGTCTTTTGAATCTCGCTGCCGATGGTAGGGTCAAGGTTGACCCAATACACATCACCTCGTGCCACAACAGCCCGGCTCACCATACCCACTCGCTGTCATCTGCGACGGGTGCGTCACTCCAGTCCTGCGCCTCTACCTTCTCTTGGGCCAAGGCGGCTTCTGATGATGCCCCCGCGTGAACAAACCAACCGTCGCGCAGTTTGCGGCGAACTGGCTTGATCACAATTTGGCCATCTTGCAACTGCATATCCACCTGATCTTCAATCTGGCAAGACACAAGAAAGGCGGCGGGGATCAAGACCCCCCGGGAATTCCCAATTTGACGCATGGATGTAAGCATCGATAGCTCCTAAAAATAATAACAATATTATAACTTTTTAGCCAATAACACATCGTTGCGAGCGCCCAAACTGCTCACGCGCTGGGGCAGTCCGAAGGTTTGCAAGTAGTCGTTGCAAGCGGCCAGCACACCGATAGGGTCAGAGTCGGGTATCTGGATGTAGAGCGTGAGCTTGCGCCCGGTTTATTTGAGGGCTTGCTGGATCAGTGATGTCTTGCCAATGCGCCGTCGCCCCGCCACCTGCACAAAAAACCAGCGCTGACGCGACAAAATGCCGCGCAATTGCGCCAGCTCTTGCTGTCGGCCATAGAACCCCCAGGGCGTGGATGTGGTGATCATAGGTTTATTCAGATTAAGGTAATGTTTATTATCTCAATCTGTTATTGAATTTAAGTAACTGATTTTAAACAATTTTTTAACACAAATGAAGATGTCAACGCTCACACCGCACAAGCAAACGTATCGGGTCGTGCCTGGTTAAACACGTCGTTGACGACGTGGCAATCCATGTATCTTGAATTCACAATTTAATTGGAATCTGACCCCAATTAATTGCATCGCCACCGCAGGGGAGGTGTTGCGCCCCACCCGATCAGACCAATACAAGGCTGGCCCCTTTGGTCGTCAAACGGACGGCCATCGTCACCAGCGACACGGGCACAAACAAGATCAGAGCAGCCAGACAGCCCAGACAAATATCAAAGACTCTTTTCATTTGGCTTTGTCGCCCGTCACTTTAAGATACCTTTCCTGTTGCCAATCGAGGTACTCGGAACGGCGCAGCCGATATCTGGCAAGGCTGCCTTCGTGCAACTGGCCTAGCGCATCTGTCAGCATTTGAATGAATGCATCGCGGTCAGCCTCATTGACAACATCACGCACCACTTGGGCAATCACGTCGGGCTGGGGTCGCAACTGCCCCTTGACCATCGCTTGAACCGCACGGATCAGCGCCTCTCGGTACTTGATTTTCAGTGGGTCCGGTTCGACCATGGTTTGCGTGATGGCCAAGTAACGCTGGCAAGAGCGTTCATAGGCCCACACGAACACATCACGCAATAAATCAACGCCATTGAGCTCGTAGACGCCCAAAGTACCCTCCACATAGGCGCGCTCTGGCACATCGATGAATGACAGGGGACAAAGGTTGTGTTTGATGAGCGAAATGTTGGCACCAACACGGGATACGCGCTTATTCACACCTTCAAACGGCTGCAGATACGGGATCTGCACCATCAGAAAGAAGGCCTGCTCGAACGGATCAGGTATGAGTGTTGCCTTGCTCAACAATTGCTCAAAGCAATCCTCAATCACTTGTGGCAAGGCAGCCGGGTGAAACACGGTGCCAGAGATTTCGACAGCACGCCGCCGCAACCGACCACTGGCCTGGGGATCACGCATCAAGTCCTGCGAGAGCACGGCGTGTAGGTTCTTGAAGGTGAAGGCATCAAAGCCGACCTCGTCCGCATCCTCGATCAGCATCTCAATGGCGGCTTTGTGGTTCAGGATCATCTGCGTTTCGATGGTGTCCTTGCCCTGAGCCACCTGCCCCAGCTCAATGAGGTTTTGGGTGTCTAGTCGGCTGTAGGTGTTGCCTTCCAGTTTGGACGAAGCCCACGACAAATCAACCAGCAAGCGGCTCAAAATGTCTCGGGCGTAGGTGCCCGCTGGCCTTTCGCCGGGGGCTGTGCGCCCCATATCGTGCAGTTGGCTACGCAGCGATTCCGATAGGTAAAAGGTTTCTCCGGGCTGGTAGGCCTCCAGGAATTCACGTTGGTAACCCACGGGGCGGCGGTTCATCAGCGGTAGCCGAACTTGATCGCGAATGCGAGCGCCCTCGGGGGAGACAGATACGTACAGTTCTGCCTCGGCCACGCCCACATAGACTGAGGCGGCAACGCCACTAATCGCAACAGCCACCCCTGATGCAAACTTGTAGACCAACGCGATGCTTTCACCCTCGGCAGTCAGGCGATGCGCTTCAATGAGCTTTTGCAATCGCCGTTGCAGCGTCCGACGGTTGAGCTTGCCGGATAGCCTGCGCACCATCTCCGACTCGATGTCCGAAATGCGAATGCCATTCGGGTGAGCCGCAACGATCGATTCGATCAGTTGGAGTTCTTCGCTAGGGGTGATCCGCGGCATCGGTTGGACTTTCATAGGGCTGATTCGTCGGCTCCATAATCTCAGGAGCGACAAAGAATGACAAAATTTAACCTGATTTTGTCGCTCTAAGTGTCGCGCGCCAAGAAAATAGTGTCACGCCGTGTCTTACAAGCCACATCAATGCGACACCCCGTCCCGCTTCAGCACCTTGACGAAGGTCAGCCACAAAATACGAATGCCAAACCACAGAGACTGGCGCTGCAGATAGGCCAAATCCAGCTTGACCTTCTCTGGAATCAGCAACTCATCGCGGCCATTGACTTGCGCCCAACCGGTCAGGCCCGGAACCAAGGTGCGCACAACTTGCTTGACTTCTACCGCCGATGGCGCAACAAGCACCTCGCCAAAAATAGAAGGCAAAAGGTGCAGAAGGTCAACACTACAAAGCGAAATAAATGGCGTGGTGTTTGAGATAACAATCACAGCAAAACCGTTTCACGCGCGAAATCGTCGTCGTTGTTGTCGAGCAAACGAGCCCCACACCAGCGCGAGGCCATACCAGACGACAACTTGCCCTCCCGGAACAAAGTGGTTGCCGACTGTAGCTTGATCAAATCTGCAAACCTCTTGGCGTCAAGGTGCAGACCTATCAGTATTTCAGGAGGGCAGTCAATTTCAATTGTGTGTTTCATCGGCAACTCCAGCAATAAGACAGCATGTTTAACCGAACATGTTTGCACATACGCCGCAGCGTCCACCCAACCACTGCTGCGCCTTCGCGATATTTACCTGCAAACCTTCCAACATCGGCATCAAACTATTCAAAAACAATAGCTACTCACGCTTTTTTTACAGGGGCTGCAGCCCTAAAAGCCATAAATTAATTGGAATCTGACCCCAATTAACTCGGCGTACATCCATGTGTTTACAAACGCCATCATTAAGGGTAGGATCACGCTACACCTTAAAGGAGTGGTCATGGCCATCACCAAAATTTTCAAAAACGGCAACTCTCAAGCCGTGCGGATTCCTTCAGAACTGGCGTACAGCACGTGGGACATCGACTTGATTATTGAGCGCCAAGGCGATGAGTTGCGCATTCGACCGGCCCAGCGGCGCATCGGCGATGTCTTGGGCAAGCTCGCCAAGTTCTCCCCCGACTTCATGGTTGAAGGGCGTGGCAGCAACATCGAAGGCGAGCGCGAGGCACTATGAAGCCCAAGTACATGCTTGACACCAACATCTGCATTTACCTGATGAAACATCAGCCAGTGGAGGTCAAGGCGCGCTTCGATCAATGCTTTGTTGGCGAGGTGGTCATTTCAGCCATCACGCTGGCTGAGCTTGAATACGGGGTGACTTGTTCTGGTGCCGCCGAGCCCGCCAATCGGGTACAGCTGGCCAGTTTTATTGACGATGTTCCTGTCGCACCCTTTGAAGCCCTGGCCGCTAGGGCCTACGGCCCCGCCCGCTTCGCCAACCGCGAACGCAGTAGGGACGCACTGGACAAACTGATCGCAGCGCACGCCATAGCACTTGGTGCCACGTTGGTCACCAACAACGTGTCTGATTTCACGGCCTACCCAGAGCTCACGGTTGAGAATTGGGTCAGCAGCCACTGACGTCAGGCTTTTTTACATTCCCCACGGCCCGCCGCATTCCCCCGTCCACCGACATCGGCGGCACCCAGCCCAACAGACTGCGCGCTTTGGAAATATCCAGCTGCAAATTACCGCACAAGCGCTGCACCGCGTTGCCATAATCTACAAAAACAATAGCTACTCACGCAGTTTTGACGGGGGCTACCGCCCTAAAAGCTATAAATTAATTGGAATCTGACCCCAATTACCGCCAGCTGCTTTTGCGCAAGAAGCTGCCGATGGGCGTCAAGTAGGCATCCGGGTTGCACAGCAAATGCGTCGCCACCGCAGGGGAGGTGTTGCGCCCCACCCGCGGCGCACGCTCCTGCAATCAAATCAAAGAGTCTTTTCATATCGTCATTGCGAGCCCGAAGTGCGGGGCAATCCCCCCTCCAGCAGCCGCCGCAGCTCCTCGTCCACCAACACCGGTGGCATCCCAATTGACCAATTAACCATCATGTCAAATCGCCCAATTCTCAAGCCGCAACCCCGCTACCCGGGCGAATTCACGGGTGTTGTTGGTAACCAGGATGGTGTTGGACGCCATCGCGTGGGCGGCGATCATGGTGTCCAGTGCGCCGATGGGCTCGCCACGTCGCTCCAGAGCGGCACGCAGGTCACCGTAATGCCAGATTGCAGAGGCATCAAATGGCAGAACCTCCAGCGGCGCCAGAAACATCTCCAGCGCCTCGCGGTTGCGCGCAGAACCGCTTTTAGCTACGCCAAAGGCCAACTCTGCGGCCGTCACACTGGAAATACTGATACTTCCCAAGCGCTCCCGCCGAAAGCGCTCCAACACTGCGGGAGGGCGGGCATTGATGATGTAGATGCAAATATGGGTGTCAAGCATGTAGCTGATCAAGGCGCTATCTCCTCGCGCACCTGAGTGGCTGGTTGGTCACGGCTGATCTGAAAACCCGGTTCGAACGCATTCAGCGCAGCGTCCAGCATGGCCCAAGGCTCATTGACCGGAAGCAACAAGACACCATTACCAAAATGTCTTACGACGACCTCCATCCCCTCGAAACGGTACTCCTTCGGCAAACGTACCGCCTGACTGCGACCCGACTGAAAAATACGTGCAGTATCCATGCGCACTCTCCTAAAAATTGATATATACCAATGGTAGTCACATGTCGTCGAAAATGCAAACTCGAAGGTCAATACGACACCCATCCCGGAGCAGCATCTTCACCGCGTCAGCTGCCGATGGGCGTCAAGTACACATCCGGGTTGCTGAGCAAATGCGTCGCCACCGCAGGGGTGCCGATCTGCATGCTGCGGAACTTGGGCATTTTGAAAATGGTGTTGTTGCGCCCCACCCGGTCAGACCAATACAGGGCTGGCCCCTTTGAAGTCAGGCGCACTGCCAAGGCGACCAGCACCAGCGGCAGCATCAAGACAAGCCCAGCGCACGCACCGGCGATCAGATCAAACAGTCTTTTCACTAAAACTCACCCTCCGCGTATCCGGATTCCCGTTGGTGGCGAATGCGTGCCACAAGAACCAGACCGAGGGCATCGTCCAGTTCGTAGCGCGCCAGATAACCGCTGCGCCTGCGCGAAATAATAAGTTCACGCAGCCCACCCGCAACCGGTCGTCCGATACCAGGCTGATGCGTCAAAACTTGCAAAGCATCCAGGATGAAGCCAAGTAATTCACCAGCCATCGGGTCATCTGAATCGGCAAGAAAGTCCTCCAATCGAATCAAATCATCCAATGCGGCTTGACTCAGGAACACGCTGGTCATACGCCTCAACCCAGGCGCGTTGGCAAAAGGACCGGTGGCTTGGCTTGCAGCCCTTTGCGATGACTGGCCAACTCTGAAAAATAGGCACGGACATCACCAAGTTCGTAGCCCACCCCACTGGCCTTCATGTCGCTCAAGGCGGCCATGGCATCCAGCGTAAATGCTTCGCGCAGACGGGTGCGGCGCACCGAGTCGGCCAAGGTCTGCACCATGAATGCGTGCAGACTTAAGCCCGCACGCTGCGCGTCGTTCTCAAGTTGCGTTTTGAGCGCAACAGGCAATTTCAAACTCGTGGGCTTACTCACTATGCTGATGCTGGACATTTCTTGCTCCAATTCGTAAGGTAGTCAAATTTGACTACCTTACGAATTTAACATAGGTCCCGGTCATTTTTACCCACCACCCGCCGCAGTCCCTCCTCGATTGAGATCGGCGGTACCCAGCCTAGCAACTGCTGCGCCTTCGAAATATCCACCTGCAAATTACCGCACAGGCGCTGCACCGCGTCGCCCTTGCCCAGCAGGGTCGCGCCCGCTTGCAAGGCCCACACGGGTACCGGCAGCAAGCGCGCAGGCACCCCGGCTGCAAGCGCCATGCCGCGCACCAACTCGGTGGTGGACAGGTCTTGCCCATCGCTCACCAAAAAAGTCTGGTTGGCCGCTTTGGGGTGGGTGATGCAGGTGACGATGAAATCCACCAGATTGTCCAACGCCACCAGGCTGCGCTGGTTGTGCACCGCACCCAGCGGCAAGGGCCAGCCACGCTGCACGGCACGCATGAGGGCGGCAAAGTTGGCTTTGACGCCGGGGCCGTAGACCAGCGAGGGGCGGATGATGACGACTTCCATGCCAGTTTTGTCAGCCAGTTGACGCAAACTCTGCTCTGCCTCGTGCTTGCTCTGGCCGTAGGCGTCTCGCGGGTTCGGTGCATCGGCCTCAGAAAAGGCCTGCTCGGGGTGGGTGCATTCGCCGTTGACCTTGACCGAGCTGATGAAAACAAAGCGCTTCACACCCGAGGCGGCGGCTTGGCGAGCCAGGTTCAAGGTGCCTTCTACATTAACAGCGCGAAAAGCAGCCAGGGGGTCGGGAACTGTGTCGTGCATGACGTGGACGCGGGCGGCGAGGTGAACAACGACCCCGATGCCAGGCAGCACTGATGCCCAGCAGGTCTGATCGTCCATGCTGCCCATTTGCACCACTTCGTAAGGCAAAGAGGGCAATACCGCAGCCGACACCTGCCGCACGGCCGCCAGCACCGGCCAGCCACGACGATGCAGCGCTGCACACGTTGCGCCGCCCACCATGCCAGTGGCCCCGGTGACAAGCAGCTTCATAACCAGTGCAGTCGGCGGAGTTGCCGATAAACCGGTGAAGTAAAAAACCGCATCATGCTCACAATGTGCCAGCGCAAATACTTGATGTTGTTATGGCTGCTGCGTTGTGCATGGTGCACGATGGGGCTGGTTGGGCATAAAACCGCCTGAAAACTCTGCAACTTCAGCCGGGCGCAAATATCGACATCTTCGTAATATAAATAATAGCGTTCATCGAATCCCTCAAGCATCTCGAAAACGGAACGCCGAAACAGCATGAACATGCCGCCAACCCAATCTGGATGAATCAAATCGAGCCCTGGCAAATAGTCCCGCTCAAGCGTTTTCGCAAAGGCCTTTTTGATGATTTTTTTTGGTGTAGGAAAAGTACGCGTACTGTCCTCAATGTCACCCAGAGGCCCCAACACCAAGGGTGCCACAACGCCAATATGCGGATTCTCAAAACAGTCGATCAGTACCGGAAAAGGATTGACGTCAAAGCGGATATCTGGATTGATTACACAAAAATAGTCACCTCGGGCGCAGCTCAACGCGTGATTGTGGTTAGCACTGAATCCCTTGGGCTTTGCATTGCGGATGACAACAATAGAAAAAGAGAAATGGTTGGGGTCAAAAGGCAAAGGCTCGTCAAAATTAAGTGTCAAAATCAATTCAATGCTTTCCAAGCCACAGTGCCGCGCAATATCTTGTAGTAACAATGCAACCAAACCAATTTGTCCGTGGCTAACCACCGATACCGAGATGACCACGCGCGCTGCCCGCGTCTGTTTGACAACAGCGGCTGCGCTACGCCTCAGATAAGGGTCAGGCGGCAAACTGATGGGCGTTGCATGGCCAACGCAACTTGAGTCCAACAGTTGGAGCAACTGCGGATTGATTTTATTGACATCAAAGCGCTCCTCTGCCATGCGTCGGCTCTGCGAACCCAGGGTCGCAATCAGTTCTGGATGATTGACAAAGTTCAACATGGCCTGGCCCAGTGCAGCCGCATCGCGCACGGGCACCAGATAACCATTGACACCATCGATCACCGTCTCGCGGCAGCCAGGTACATCTGTGGTGATCACGGCACGGCCCATAGCCATGGCTTCCTGCGTGCTGCGCGGTAGTCCCTCCCGGTATGAGGGCAGCACATAAACGCTGGCCTGCGCCATCCAGGGTTTGAGGTTCACATGCCCTGGCCATTCAATGATGCCGTGATTGACCAACTGCTTCACTTGCGCTGCGTCCAGGCTACCGGGGTTGGGGTCAAGTGCCCCCAGCAAGATAAAGCGGGTTTGCGGATGACTTTTTTTGACCTGGGTTGCCGCTTGGGTGAATTCGATGATGCCTTTTTCTCGCAACAGCCGTGCAGCCAGCAAAAAAGTCACGGGATTGGGAACTGGAGCCACGACGGTCCAGTAGTCCAGGTCAACGCCAATCCCCTCCAAGTGACTGATCTTGGACGAGTCGACCAAACCCAGCTTGAGAAACTCAAAAATATCATCTTTGTTTAAAAAAATCACGCGGTGCGCTCGCGACAACGCCATTCGGTACAACAGCGACACGCCTTCGCGCAGCAACACCCTTGACCACGACAGCTTGGACCCCGTGGTGGTGAAGACATAGCCCAAACCCTCGATCATGGCCACCCGGTGTGGCACACGTGCCATCCATGCGGCCAGCGTGCCATAAATCACCGGCTTGATGAAATAGCACAACGTGACATCGGGCTTCAATTGGCGCAACAGTACCGTCAGCTTCATCATATCGAGCAGGTCACGCCACGGACTCATGCCGGTGCGGGTCAGTTCGAATTCAACGGGTATTGCACCCAACTCACGCATTTGGGCGAGAAAGTCGTCGGTGTAGTCCGGGGCAAGGGCGTAAACCCGGTCGCCCTGCGCCACCAAATCAGCAATCAGGCGGCCTCGGAAGTTGACCAGGGAGAAAGCCTGGCTGGAAATGATGGCGAGGGTTTTCATGTCGTACCGCTTGGGCTTGCCTTGTTGGAGCGGACAAATGCTTTGAGTGTGGAAACCAAGGCGGCCAGTAGCCAGCGAATGCCAAAACCATTGACAAAATGCCGAAACTGCGCTGATGCCATGGATGCATAACCTGAGCGGGCACGCCGCGCTGTGCCCGCACCGACACTGCGGTAACCAAGACAAACCACCTCAAGATTGGCAAACTTAATGGCCGGATTGGAAGCCAGGCGCAGCCAGAGGTCATAGTCCTCCGCATGCAGGCCGCCCAAATAGCCACCCACTTGGAGCACCACCTGCCGCCGGAACATGACGCTGGGATGGCACAACGGGTTACCCCACAGCAATGCACGGCGCACAGCGGCGTCCTTCAAGGGAAGGTTGACTGTTTCTTGCGCTCGTTCGTTGGCATCAATGATCTGGTAAGCACTGCCCAGCACGGCGACCTCGGGGTGTTCGCGCATGAACGCCACTTGCCGCGCCAGTCGGTCAGGCGTAGACAAATCATCACTGTCCATGCGCGCCACAAGATCGGCGCGCGCATGGTGCAGGCCGAGCGACAGGCTAAATGTCAAGTGACGTACCTCCGTGGTGAAAATCCGCACCCGCTGGTCTGCGCCAAACCACACCTTCACCATGTTCGCCAAATCAACGGCCGCCGAACCGTTAATGACCAGCAACACCTCAAAATCAGTGAAGCTCTGAACCAGGCAAGACTGCACAGCCTGCCGCAACTGCGCATTGGCCACATGGGTACAAAGCAACCAGGAAACTGCCGGTAAGTCGCTGGCAAAAACCGCGCTTTCAGAGACATGGGCAAGCGATGGCAAACTCATCCAACCATCTCCCAATGCATGGGGTAACGGTCCTGCAAATGCTGTTCGGTTTCTCCTTCAAACCAGCGTTTGGGCGCCATAACCGTCCGCCCTGGCATACCCCAACGCTGATCAGCCAACCAGGCACCCCACCAACTGAACGAACTGTTAGCGATGACGTGGTGCTTGCAGCGCCCCATCAAAACCAAATCTTGCCAGGCATCTGGCCCTGCGTTATGACTGATATAGGTCACGGCGCCGCCCCATGGCAGATTCTCACGACACCACTGTGGGTCGTCAGAAAAAACAAAGACATGGGGGTCTGTGACCTGCTCACTCACCCTGCGCAAAGCCGCCGTGTAATAAGAGCTAGGCAAGATGCCGTGAAATTTTGCTGCACTTGCAAGAGAAACATAGTCGCCACGTCGGACATGCACCGCAACCGACGTACATGCCAATATCTGGCTAGCCAACGCCTGACTAACTGCCGACAAAGCATCAGCCGGTTCAAACTCCTGCGCCAACACATGCCCAATTTGAGAAAAGTAGCGATGGCTTTGCCAGTAACCGACCAAATATGTTTGATCACGAAGCTTGTCGAAGCCGGCTTGCCAGGCTGCGTCCTTTTCTACAAATGTATGCCACGGACTCACCCACGATGACAACGCAGGCACGCGGTGTAACCAGGGCATGCACCATGATGCATCCTTAGTCAGCAGTTTTCCTGCATGCAAAAAATGGCCCAATTCAAAGGACCGGGCGGTTGCATGGGGGTTATTTCTTGTCAAGGTGGACATATCCATCACCAACCCGGTTTGGTTCCACTCGGCCAATGCGCGGCCTGCCGCGTATTGAAACATCTGGTTTCCAAGGCCCCCTTCAAGACGGATGCAAATCATTTCTATCAAATTCTGAAAACATTAAATATCTTTTACTTTAGTAGTATTGATTAAAAGATAATTAATTTCTGGCATTAAAAAAGAAATTGGCTTACCAAAAGGTGACGTACTCACCCCAACCAGCTTAAAGTATTTCAAGAATTCATGAGCTAAAATTTTATGATTAAATCCCATATGTTCAAAATAAAAACTTAATCCGGGCGAAATTTCAGAAACAGGGCGATCAACAGGCGGATAACCGATAAGGGCCAGAAAAACATTTTTTATGTTTGCATCGAAAGCGCCATACCTTCGAATCATTCTGAATAGACCTTTATAAACAGCAGGAATTCCAACTTCAACAGGAACACCTATTACGAATTTACCTTCATTGTGCAATATTTCTGAAATAATTTTTAAAGCTGAGATGGTTTCTATTTTTGGAAGATGTTCAAAAACTTCAAGACATAAAATTATATCAAAAGTTTGATTTTCTAAATCCTTTGCATCACTACAAAACTCAATTCTTTCGCCAAATTCACGCAAATTTTCACGCGCTTCTAATAGCAATGATGGCGTGGGTTCATAACAAATAATTTTTGCAGCAGGGAATTTTTCAGCAAGCCCTTTGCACAACTCACCATTGCCAGCACCAAAATCACATATTCTTTTTGCACAATCTGATGTTCCCAGTATTTTTATCGCAGAAATCAATCTTTTCCGTTGAAGCCAACGTTTTATCGGATTTTTATCAAGAAAGGTAATATTAGAATACGACAACTTAGCTCCCGGTACTTGCACGACTTTTAAATTTCATTTTGATATATCAAACTGCGACACGCTTGACCGCCACACAATGCTAGCCAAAACATGCCACACCGGCCACCAGATAGGCCAGCGGCCAATCCTGGGAGACATAATCAAGATGCGGGCATAAGGTTTTATTTTGCAATTCTCCTGCGCCCGCATCCAATATTCTTTGATATGCTGGAATGGCAGATATAGTTTCTTCTAGCCATTGATTTCTATTATTTTTATTTGCATAAATGCCTATTGCTCTTTTTAAGAAATTTTTCATTGTTAATTTTTATTGCTTAACAAAAGTAAATATGCCCAAGCTGTAGTCCAACCCGGAAAGGGTATCCAAATCGCGCTGCGGCTCTATGGCTCTCGTCAATTTATGGTCAGCACCAACCCAGGCCAGTGCCTTCAGCGTCAGCCCCTTGGCTGTGGCGAGCCGCACCAAGGCCAGCGGATCAAATACCCGATGCGCATTAAATTCGACACGTTCCTGGCCAACCGGGACGGCCAGATAAAACGTGCCGAGAGGCTGAAGAATTTTCACCATGTTTTCAAATCCGGCCACATACCCTTGCGGGTTGATCGGGTCGCCATAACGTCCCAGACCAAAATGTTCGAGCGCATGCAGGCATGACAAGGAGTCGCAGTAATCAACCAGCGATTCAGGTGGATTCATTAGGTCGGCCTGCCGGAATACAACGCCCTCGATGGCTGAAGTTACCGGCCGAATATCAAACACCTCAACATCCCGAAAACTCGCCAGATGGGCGACAAATCCGTCAATGCGCGAACCAATATCGACGTGTCTCTGCGGGTTGGCCTGATGGACGGCCCGGGCCACGTGCAAGTCCTGCAAAAAATATTCAGTCTGGGTCGTACCGCCTTCTTCGTGCCAATCACTCAGGCAGGGCAGGAAATCTAAACGACCTTGATAGCTTTTACGAAAACGAAACCATGCGAGCCCGTAGCGGGGAATTCCGGCCAACGAGCGCGCCAATCTCCGCAGGTCAATGCCGAACTGCGCGCTGAGTATCCAATGGATTTTTCTAATGATTTTTTTCATGCGGCTTGCGCTTTAACCACTCAAGACTGAGCAAAAAGCCGATCAGGTTCATCACCAGCCAGCCAAAGGAGGCGCCCATACTACCCCGCCACGTCACCAAAAAGGGAACCAGCGTGACAGCCAGCATCAACGACACCACGTTGACTTGCAGTACCCGGCGCACCTTGTCATGCACTAGCCAATGGATGTAACCCACATTGTAAAAAGCGTTCAGGGCGGTTCCTGCCAGCAAGACCATCAGCAGAGGATAAATCGCGGCCACTGCCTGTACGTTTTTAAGCCAAATTGTCAGTAGCAAGTGCCCCGCCAGCATGAACACCACGGCACCAGCGGCAACCATTACCGCAATCAGACCAGACAGCTTAAGGCAAAGGCTGCGCAAGGCGGCTGGTTCATTGCGCAATTGAATGGCTCGTGGCAACACAGCCTGAATCAGCGGATAGATGAACTGCAATAACCCCAGCGCCACACTGGAGGCCACCGAATAAAACCCGAATTGCTCCAGCGTTGCCATCCGGCTCAATACGATTTTATCCATCTGCACGGTCAGTGCACCCAGCAAAGCGGCACCGGACAGGCTGACCACCGTACGCCAGACCGGGCGTAACTCAGCAGCATTCCATGTCACCTGGCCGGACTCGACCTCCAGCAGTTTCCAGGCAAGATAGCGGCGGGCCAAGGTTTCGAGCAGCGCTACAACTGCATGCCAAACAGCATACGTTGCCAGACTTGGCCATATCACCACAACAACCACAGCACCGCCATGCTTGAGCAGTGCTCCAACCAACATTACCACATTCAAGCGGACCTGCGCTTGTGCCCCCACCAGCAAGCTGCGGTACACCGACCCCGGAAACTGCGCTGCAAAAATAGCAGCTGCACCTTCAACGGTGATCCTGCCCGCAGATTGTGGCAAGGTACCTAAATTTAGCCAGCTTGCAGCAATCCACCCCGCAAACAGCCACACCAGGCAGCCAACCAACACGGCAAACAGCCAGTAGATGCGCTCAAACCCAAACAGCAGTGCGGCGGTTTTGATCCGCGCATCGTGTGTCACATCAAAGCGCACCGCGATCTCCCGCACCAATGCTTGCCCCATGCCGGCGTCAAGCAACCCCAACACAGCCTGAAACAGTGTCATAAAACCTATCAAGCCATACTGTGCGGGCCCCAGCGCAGACAAATACCAAGGCAAGGCCAACAAGGGTGCCAGGGCAATGACACTGGTTCCCAAGTAATTGGCTAAGACATTTTTTTTGACTGACATGGATGAATCTGCGGCTCGATAGTCGTGTCAGCGCCAAATGCGTTGACCCAAAGCACCCCAAAAAAGTTCCACTCGCAGACTCAATACCACGCGACTTAGCAAGCCAACACCCACCACTCGATGCAACTTATTGTCTTGTGCCCATTTGCCTTCAATCGATCACGTTGTTTGGCGCGCGCCAATTTATTGAAGCGGTGGTTTGTTTGGTTCATTTTTTATACTAGACAGTGACAAGTTCCCCGTATCTTCTCACGCCGCCATCCGCTCCCCCTCATAGGGCTGGTCATGGCGGCGATATTTCTCCATGATTTTCGTCAGATCAGGGGCCAAAGCGGGAACCGCTAAA
>Ga0210030_1001972_pt1 | contig 14397 bp, 11 predicted proteins | sample CryGeymeta201523_FD_183986 | JGI IMG/M metagenome (GOLD analysis project Ga0210030, IMG submission 183986) | Groundwater microbial communities from Crystal Geyser aquifers in Utah, USA - Crystal Geyser metaG 2015-23 (SPAdes) (version 2) | ecosystem: Environmental > Aquatic > Deep subsurface >...
AACAGTCTAAACAACCTGAGTAGTAACTATATGAGTTCGTATTCTACCAGCAAATTGTAAATCCTTGATTCCTGATCCGGTGTGATAGCAGGGGTATCTTCAGCTACTACACTGCTTCCAATCCTGCCCATCAATTTTAATGCTAACTTGATTATTGCTGTGGGGTTTGACATGTATGCCTCGTGAAGGAACTTCAGCATCTGTCCTGTCTTCCAAAGGTCGGTATAGTATGTTGGCTCATCCTTTAGCATCTCTTTTGGATTTATGGAGGATTCTGTTATAGCCCTCCATTCCCTGGGCAATATATTAGCCCCCTTTGCCACTACTCCATCCAGACTGGGATTACCCAGGAAGTCGAGCTCATTACCGTCGTATATCCTGAAATCTCTTCTGTCTCTTACAGCCCTGGTGTAATTCATTGCCCTCCTGAGTTCCCCTACGTGCATAATACCGACTATCTGTTCATTCTTAGAGAGTTTCTTCAATACGTTTGTTCTTATATTCTTTCTCTTCAGGTGTGCTTGGAGTTCTATAATCAAATAAGGATTGTTGCATAGAACGAATGGAAGCGGGGTGAGTCTGCCGAATTCAACATAGAGATCTGGCAGGTCTTTATTGCTATGATACCATAAAGGACAATCGGAAAGGAATATATCCCCCTTGTAATCAAGCTCTCCTTTAATCCTCTCCACATAGGCAATATTTTCTCCTGTCCGAGTCTCTGTGTCTCCAGTGATGTTCAGGAAAAGGGGTATCCTTCCGTTAACCATTTCCATGCCAGCCTTTATCAGTTCTACTCTCTTCTGGTCACTGAGGACAAACCCTTCTCCTATATCTCCTGCCCCAATAAGAACCCCATGGAGATTCTCTATTGTATATTCCAGCAAGGTTTTAATGCCTGGTTTATCTATATTACACTCATTGTCCAGGGGTGTTACCAGGGCACCGATTAGCCCCCTGGGCGGTAGGATAGGCATTCTGCTATTCCCCTTTAGAATCGGAATTTAAACTCTCCCTTTCCCAGAAGGTCATGGAGGTGGGCTATCCCTTTAATCCTCCTACCCTCATCTATAATTGCAAGAGATGTAATCCTGTATCTCTCCATCTCTTCTATTGCCTCTCCAGCCAGTTTATCCTCATCTATGATTCTTGGATTAAGGGTCATGATCTCTTTAACAGGTATTTCAAGGAGATTATCATTATTCTGTATTAGCCGACGCAGATCACCATCAGTGATTATCCCTGTTAGCATCTCTTTATGATCTACTACCAGAGTAAGACCAATGTCCTTCCTGGTTATCTCATCCAGGGCTTCCTTCATTGACTGTTCTTCGTGTACAACAGGGATGTCTTCACCTGTCAACATAACATCCCTTATCCTTAACATCAGTCTCTTACTCAGGCTTCCACCGGGATGGATTCTGTGAAAGTCTACCTTCTGAAAGGATCGTTTGTTCAAGAGAGCCACTGCCAGGGCATCTCCCATAGCCAGAGTGGCAGTGGTGCTTGCAGTTGGAGCTAAGCCAAGAGGGCACGCCTCTCTTTCAACCCCTATATCTATAGTCACGTCGCTTTTCCTTGCCAATGTAGACTCTACATTTCCTGTAAATGCAATTAAACTGGTACCTATCCTTTTTACTATGGGGATTATGGAATTTATTTCTTCAGTCTCTCCGCTGTTGGATATTGCAATAACCACATCCTCCTTCATAACTATGCCCAAATCCCCATGCATACCTTCCACCGGATGAAGGAATAATGCCGGTGTCCCAGTGCTGGTCAGGGTGGCAGCAATCTTCCTTCCTATGATCCCTGATTTACCGACACCGGTTACTACAGCACGTCCCTTGCTGGAGTAAAGAATATCTACCGCTTTGACAAAATTCTTGTCTATACGTTTGATGAGATTTTGTATGGCTTCGGCCTCTATCCGGAGGACCTCTTTAGCCTGCTTAATAACCATTTAGTTCTATCCTTTTATATATTTCCTTCTAATAACTCTTTTATGAGTTCTGCATTCCGTCTGGCAGCCCCCCGGTTTGCCATAACAGCTTCCCTTCCTGACTCACCCAGGGAACGAAGCCTTTCAGGGTCTTTCAAGAGTTTAATGCCTGTTTCTACCAGATCATCAGCGTCTTTTATCTCTATCCCTGCTCCAACCCGTTCCAGAAGTTCCATGGCATCTAAGAAATCCTCCATGAAGGGGCCATAAAAGACCACTTTCCCCCAGGCAGCAGCCTCCAGCACATTCTGCCCTCCCAGAGGAACAAGGCTTCCTCCGCAAAAGACTATGGTTCCAACACTGTAAACCTTGAATAGATCCCCTATAGTATCAATAACAATTACCGGTTTGTCCCGCTTCATCTTACCTTTGTCCAGCTCAGTTTTGAGAACAAATCCAAGACTGTTTTTACGGAGCAGTTCTTCTATCTCCCCAGTCCTCTCGATATGACGGGGGGCTATAATCATAAGCATGTCCGGATGGACTTTGATAAATCTCAGGTAAGCCTCGATAATTACCTCTTCCTCTCCTGTCCTTGTGCTTCCCGCTATGAAGACCTTATCTCCCCTTGAAATACTCAATACCCTTCTCATCTCTTCCTCAAAACCGGGATGGACCTGATCTGCCAACCTATCATACTTTGAATTTCCATTAATGAGTACCCTCTCTGGTGATGCCCCTATAGAGATGATCCTGTCGGCATCACCCTTCATGATCATACTCATTATGTCGAAATTCTGAAGCACCCTTTTCACAAAGAACCTTGCCTTCATATAGCCGCTGAAGGACCTTATGGATATTCGGCCATTAACCATTATAGTCTTAATACCCAGCCTTTTGGCTGTCCGTAAAAAGTTTGGCCATATCTCCGTCTCTGATACAATAAATATATCAGGGGATACAGCCCTCAATGCCCTTCTGACAACCCAGCCCAGGTCTAAGGGAAAGAATATATAGGAAGATACATTTTTTAATGCCTTTTTTGCAAACCCATGCCCACTCCTGGTAGTGTTGGAGACCACTATGCAGGATGAAGGATAGATTCTCTTTATCTCAGCAATTATAGGGCTTATTGCTATAACCTCGCCTACAGAACATGCATGGATCCATAATCTGGGTTTCAAAGAAGGGTCGTTTGGAGTCTGGGACGAGATGAAACCAAGCCTCTGTCCCAGTCCTTCTCTGTACTTTCCTGTTATCAATACATACAGACAGAAGGCTGGAAGTGTGAGGACAGTGGCTATTATGAGCAAAAGATTATACAGGAGATACATCACTACATCTCTCCACCTATAATCCTTTTAACCTTTTCTAAGTCCTCTTGTGTATCGACTTCTACAGAGTCAAAAAGGGTCTTAACTGCCTTTATCCTGTAACCATTCTCCAGCGCTCTCAACTGTTCTAACATCTCAGTCTTCTCCAGCTCACTCTGGGGCATCCGGGTAAATCTCAGCAAAAAATCTTTCCTGTATGCATAGATCCCTATATGCTTATAAAAAGAAGGGGCAGTACCCTGTTCCCTTGCATAGGGTATGGGGGACCTGGAAAAGTATAAGGCAAATCCATCTTTATCAACCACTACCTTCACCACATTTGGGTTCCTTATTTCATCCTCGGTCTCTATTCGACAGCAGAGGGTTGCCATCACTAAAGAGGGGTCATTCACAAAAGGACGGATAATCTCATCTACCGTTGCCGGCTCTAAAAGGGGCTGATCCCCCTGGATGTTTACTATTAGATCGGTGTCTTTAACATCGAGTTGAATAAGGGCTTCGGCAATCCTGTCTGTCCCTGATTTGTGGTGAGAAGATGTAAGTATTGCCCTCCCTCCAAACTCCTCTACCTTTCTAAAAATACGTTCGTCATCCGTAGCTACTGTTACCGATATTAAAGAATCTGCTCTCGAAGCCCTATCGTAAACATGTTCTATCATAGGTTTACCGCAAATATCTGCCAGGGGCTTACCAACAAATCTCGTAGAATGGTATCTGGCAGGGATTATTCCTATAGCTTTCATATCTATCCTAAGAAGTTGAGTAACTACTCAGCACCTGACCCCGATGCTTCGCATCGAGGTTATAAATGAAAGAAACTTGCTCGAGTTTCTTAGGAGGTAGGCACAAAGGCACAGAGTACCAAAGGCACAAAGTAGGGAAAAACAACGAAACGACACTGCTCTGCTTTGTGCCTATGTACCTTTGCCACTTTGTGCCTGAGTAGTTACAAAGTTATCAACCGAGTACAAGCCTTGCCGCTTTATGAATACCCGTGATTATTCTATCTATATAATCGTCCGCCATGTTTACCGAAATACCTATGGCTATGGCCCGATTCAGGATGCTGTCACTTTTCGGCCACATATCTCTTCTGTATGCCTCTTTGCCCATTTGTCTGTTTAACCTGCTGATGATATGATTCCAGTTCCCTATATAATGCCACCCCAGTGCGGAGGGCAGAATCTTTGTTTCGATTCCACCCTTCGTCAGTATATCCTCAACGTCTTTTGCCATCTGGCTTTCAGGTAGAAGAAATATTAATGTATCTCCTCCGTCGCCATCTTTATCCGGCAATTCTCTGAACTCTAACCCATTTATATTCCCGATGGCGTCCTTTATTCTTGCCTTGTTCTTCCTTTGCTGTGAAATGACATAATCAAGCCTTGAAAGCTGAATTACCCCTATAGCTCCCTGTATCTCACTCATACGATAGTTAAATCCGGTAATGCTTTTACTGTCTTTTCCCCTTGGAATATCCGGCCTATGCTCGTGTCCATGGTCCTGGAAGTAGTCGCCCCGCAAGTACATCCCTTCATCGTTGGTAACCACCATCCCCCCTTCACCAGTGGTTATCGTCTTGACAAAGTCAAAGCTGAAACAACCGATGTCTCCTATGGTTCCTGTCTTTCTGCCTTTATAGCTTGATCCACATGCCTGGCAAGAGTCTTCCAGCACTTTGATTCCATGTCTTTTTGCAACGTTGCATATCTCATCCATTTTAGCAGGAACCCCGAGCATGTGAACCGGGATTATGGCCTTGGTTTTATTGGTGATCTTTGTCTCAAGGTCTTTTGGGTCCATATTAAACGATTGGTCTACCTCAGCAATCACAGGGATAGCCCCCGCCTCCAGTATGGCTTCGATAGTAGCCACAAAGGTAAAAGACTGGGTTATTACCTCATCCCCCGGTTCAATACCGAGAGATGCAAGGGCCACCCTGACAGCTGCCGTGCCGGAGGCAACAGCCAGTGCGTATTTCACACCCATATATCCGGCAATCATCTCTTCAAATTCTTGTACCTTGAAGATATCTTTTCGCTTTTCATTAAAGCCATATCGAAAGAGAACCCCTCTCTCAAGAACGCCCACTACCTCGTCTATCTCTTTCTTCCCTAATAATTCTCCGCCGCCCATAGCTCTCTTCCCCTCCCTTGCTTACTACTGAATGCTTATCCTATATTTAGTGCTTTGACTCATAAATAACTTTACCAAAAATGTCTCCCCTCCCTTGGTGGGAGGGGATTAAGGGGAGGGGGCAACATAGCGATTCTTCACCCCCACCCTGCCCCTCCCCCATCAAGGGGGAGGGAATATTTATAGTAAAGGTATTAAAGGGACATTCCATTAGTATGCCCTTTTGTATATCTCAATGGCATCCTCTTTAGTCACCTTTCTTGGGTTATTCTCTATAGGGCGGGTCACCTTCATAGCCCCTGAAGACAACCCCTCTATTGCAGACTCTGGAATGCCCAATTCTCTCAACCTGGTTGGCACCTTTACATCTTCGACGAGTTTTTTAACCGCTGATACTGATTTTTCTGCAAACTCTAAGGCAGAAAAGCCCTGATTTCTCTCTCCCATAGCCTCCGCGATGCGCGAAAACTTCTCGATGTTACTTTCTAAATTAAACTCCATCACATAGGGAAGCAGTAAGCCGTTTGCTATGCCATGAGGAACCTGATGCTCACCACCCATCGGGTATGCCAGGGCATGGGCTGCACCCACCCCTGCATTTGCCAGAGCAATTCCACCAAACAGACTCCCTTTTAACATGCTGCCCCTTGCTTCAATATCCTGACCATCTGTCACAGCCTTATGAAGGTTATCAGATATAAGCCTTATTGCCTCCAGGGCAAAGAGATCGACAAATGAATTAGACGAAAGAGAGGTGTATGCCTCAATGGCATGGGTCAGGGCATCCATACCGGTAAAAGCCGTAACCTCAGGGGGAAGCGAGAGAGTGAGTTTGGGGTCGAGAAAGGCAAGATCAGCGAAGAGATATTTGCTGTTCACACCTGCCTTACTCTTCGTATTTTTATCTGTGAATACCGCCGTAAAAGTAACTTCGCTACCTGTTCCTGCTGTTGTGGGGATCATAATCTTGGGCACCCCTGGTTTCTTGACCAAGTCCAGACCCTGATAATCTCTTACCTTCCCATCATTTGTCAGCAATATTGAGGTTGCCTTTGCTGTATCCATTGCACTGCCGCCCCCAATACCCACTACAAGATCACAGCCTTTATCACGGCCCAATTGTGCACACTGATCAGCGATCTCAATCTGTGGTTCAGGTTCCACTCCATCGAAGACAGTAACCTCTATCCCCTCTTTTGTTAAAGATTCTTCAATCCTATCAAAGAGTCCTGCCCTTATAATCCCTGGGTCTACAACAACCAGGGCCTTGGTTCCACCCCTTTTTCTGGCTTCAGCACCAACCTTTTCAGATGCCCCATTCCCAAAGACAATCTCGGGTATTATCTTGAAATCAAAGATTTTATTCTGCAATTATTACTCCTTTCGTACTATAATTATGAGAGCTTTAAAATTTTGTTCAAGAATGACGAACTCGTAAAAAGTCCCATTTCCCCTCCCCTTGTGGGAGGGGATGAAGGGGAGGGGGATGTAACTACTTGAATTGCTGCCTTTTTCACCCTCACCCCAACCCTCTCCCATCAAGGGAGAGGGATTTTTTCGACTTTTTACGAAGCCATCGAGAATGCAAAGGAACGTAACACAAAGAGCTCTTAAAGTCAAGGGGTTCGTTTTGCAGTTTTGCAGTGACTTTTGTAGTTGACTATTATCTTCCTTCTTTGGTAGCATTGTATTTTAGGATGGTCTCCAAAATCGAACCCTCAAATTCTGGGCCACTTTCTCCCAAAATAGGAAAAAAGATGAAGCATATTGTACTCGGTACGGCTGGTCATATTGACCACGGCAAAACATCACTGATAAAAACTCTTACAGGAGTTGACACGGATCGGCTAAAAGAAGAGAAGCTTAGAGGGATAACTATTGAGCTGGGGTTTGCCCCACTGACACTACCCAGCGGAGAAAGGATTGGAATAGTAGATGTTCCTGGCCATGAGAGGTTTATCAAGAATATGGTGGCGGGTGTCGGTGGGATTGATATAGTGCTCTTCACTATTTCTGCCGATGAAGGAATTATGCCTCAAACAAGGGAACATTTTGAAATTTGCAGCCTTTTGAGGATAAAAAATGGCATTATAGCTATAACGAAGACTGACTTAGTAGACGAAGAATGGCTGGAGATGGTCAAAGGAGATATAGAAGAATTTGTAAAGGGAACCTTTTTAGAAGGCTCTCCAATAATACCCGTCTCGTCTGTCACTGGAGAAGGGATTCCCCTGCTGTTAGCTGAACTGGATAATTTGTCCGACAAAGTCCAGGAAAAATCATCTGAAGGTCCGTTGAGAGTGCCAATAGACCGTGTGTTCACCATGAAGGGGTTTGGTACCGTTATTACCGGCACCCTGTATTCCGGAAGCCTGTCAGTTGGGCAAACCGTAGAGATTCTTCCATCAGGAATAGAGACAAAGGTCAGGGGCGTTCAAGTCCATAATGAGGTGGTAGAAAATGCCACGGCAGGACTCAGAACAGCGTTGAATCTGCATGGGATTGACAAATTTTCTATCAAGAGAGGAGAGGTTATAACTTCTCCTGGTACGATAGCCCCAACCTCTCTAATAGATGTTTATTTAGAGCACCTATCCAGCGCCCCCAAACCGCTTAAAAACAGAACAAAAGTGAAATTCCATACAGGAACCAGTGAAATTGTTGCCAATGTAATTTTTTTTGATAGAGATAAGCTTCCTCCCGGGGAGGCTTCTTTTGCTCGGTTAAAGATGGAAACCCCTGCTATAACTATGCATAAGGACAGGTTTATTATCAGGAGTTACTCCCCGGTTTATACCATAGGAGGCGGTGAGGTTCTAGATTCTTATCCAACGAAACGAAAGAGATTTTTCAAGGAGATATTGGCCAACCTGGAAGTCTTTCAGGATGGCAATAGAAAGGATATAATAAAAACCCATGTTTACAACTCCGGATTCAAGGGATTGAGTGTACAAGAGTTACAAATGAGGATTGATATAAGTCCTTCTATCCTATCAACCCTGTTGGAGGGTTTAATGACCAACAGGGAACTGATTCAATTCGATAGGGACACCATAAAGGTAGTCCATCAGGGTATCTATGACAATCTAAAAGAGATGATGATAGATCAGATAAAAGAGTATCATATGGCTTATCCTATGAAGGAAGGGATATCAAAAGAGGAACTGAAGACCAAATTGCCTAAGAACGTAAATGGGAAACTGTTTAATAAGGCTATAGTTGAACTTACCAAATCTAATAAGATAGCGGGAGTAAAAGACAAGTTCCGACTTTCCGATTATTCAATATCATTGAAAGAATCCCAAAAGGAAATTCAAGAAAGGATTGTGGACGTTTACTCTAAGGAAAAACTATCGCCCCCTACATACAAGGAACTGGTGGACAGGTTAGCCGCTAATGCATCAGAGGTAAAGGCTGTACTGGATATGCTGGTTGAAAAAGGAACGCTGGTAAAGATAAAAGAGGAATTTTACTTTGACAGTGATGCTGTTGCCAGATTAAAAGAGGACCTGGTGGCTTTTCTCAGAGAGAATAAAGAGGTTACCATATCTCAATTCAAGGATATTACAAAATCATCACGAAAATACTCTACACCTTTAATCGAGTATTTTGACAAGATAAGGGTCACCATCAGGGTAGGGGACAAGAGGATTTTGAGAGAGAGCAGTATGTGATGTTTTAGACAATCGGCGAGAGATAGAAGCCTTTTGGAAGATACTTAAGAACGAATTCTTTTATCCCAATTCATTCGAATTAGGGCAAGATATAATCCTAAACATTGGAAACTTTCTATTTGAATATAACCACCTGAGAAAGCATGGTGGCTTGAACTATGAAATACCTTTTTATAAACTGCAAAAGGTCGCCTAACAAAACCAGCCGATCGATTACAGCGCCGACTGATTTTAGTCGCTCCTCCCTCGAGCTAAGGATATTAAATATCCAGCCTGCATTACAGGAAAACAGGCATGCCCCCCTGAGGATTATGGTGGTATTGCGAAATATAAAGTCATGAGTAACTTCAAATTGGTTACAGAGTTTATACCCAGAGGTGACCAGCCCCAGGCTATCGAGAAACTGAGCAATGGAATTGCTGCTGGAGAAAGGTACCAGGTCCTACTGGGGGTCACCGGATCAGGTAAGACCTTTACCATGGCTAATATAATCGAAAGAGTTCAGAAACCCACTCTGGTTATCGCCCCCAATAAAACCCTTGCCGCTCAGCTCTTCAGTGAATTTAAAGAACTCTTTCCTGAAAATGCAGTGGAATACTTTGTAAGCTATTATGACTACTATCAACCGGAGGCGTACATACCCCAATCGGATACTTACATAGAAAAGGATGCCTCTATAAACGAGAAAATCGATAAGATGAGGCATTCTGCTACCCGCTCTCTTCTTGAGAGAAATGATGTTATAATCGTAGCCAGTGTCTCGTGTATCTATGGTCTGGGCTCTCCAGATGCCTATTATGGAATGCTATTGTCACTGGAAGAGGGGCATGAGATTTCTAGAGATAAAATTCTCTCAAAGCTCGTGGAAATCCAATATGAAAGGAATGACTTCGATTTCCATAGGGGGACATTCCGTGTCAAGGGTGATGTGATAGAGATATTTCCTGCATATGAAGAGGATATGGCCATTAGGGTTCAGTTATTCGGTGACCTTGTGGAGGCCATCTTCGAGACTGATCCCCTCCTGGGAAAAAGGATCAGAAAACTGGAAAAGGCTACCATCTATCCAGGAAGTCATTACGTCACCCCTAAAGATATGCTAAAAAAGGCTATTGAAGCCATCAAGGGAGAATTAAAGGGACAGATTCGTTTTTTTTATTCCCATAACAAACTGTTAGAAGCTCAAAGGATAGAGGAGAGGACCAATTTTGATATCGAAATGCTGGAGGAAGCAGGTTACTGTACCGGCATAGAAAACTATTCCAGATACCTGGATGACCGAAAACCAGGAGAACCCCCACATACGCTGGTGGATTATTTCCCCAAGAATTTCCTTATATTCGTAGACGAAAGTCATGTGACCATCCCTCAGCTTAATGGTATGTATCGTGGGGATAGGTCAAGAAAAGAAACCCTGGTGGAGTACGGATTTCGTCTTCCCTCAGCCCTTGATAACCGACCCCTTAATTTCCATGAGTTTGAGGGACTCATAAACCAGGTTATTTATGTCTCTGCTACACCGGGAGATTACGAATTAAAAAAGGGCAAGGGTAAGATTGCTGAACAGATTATTCGCCCTACAGGCCTCATGGATCCCGCAATCACCGTCAAGTCTGCCAGGGATCAAGTTGATGATCTCCTGCATGAAATCAATAAACGGTCTAAACGTAAGGAAAGGGTACTGGTCACCACCTTGACCAAAAGGATGGCTGAGGACCTTTCTGAATACTACAGTGGGTTGGGAATAAGAGTGAGGTATCTTCACTCAGATATTGACACCCTGGAAAGGGTAAAGATAATCAGAAGCTTGCGCATGAACGAATTCGATTGCCTTATAGGGATAAACCTGCTCAGAGAGGGACTGGACATCCCTGAGGTATCTCTGGTTGCCATATTAGATGCTGACAAAGAAGGATTTCTTCGCTCTGAAAGGTCATTGATACAGATGTGCGGAAGGGCATCCAGAAACATCGCCGGAGAGGTAATAATGTATAGTGACACCATTACTCGGTCTATAGAGACCACCATACATGAAACAAGCCGTAGGAGAAAAATTCAAGCTGAGTTTAACAAAAAGAATAACATTACCCCTGAAAGCATTAAAAAATCTATATCCAGCATCTTAACCTCAATCTATGAGGCCGATTATTACACTGTCCCAATTGTCAAGGAATCTGGAGAAGAATACATACCTTCAGATGAGATACCAAAACTCATTAAAAATTTGAAAGCCCAGATGAAAAAAGCGGCTCATAAGCTCGAATTTGAAAAAGCAGCAGAGTTTAGAGACAGGATCAAAGAGTTACAAAATATGGAATTGGAGTTGGGGTAATCAAGTTAGTTCTATTAGTTCTGATTAACGTTTATTGACGTCCTCCCTTACTGACTTCCATACAACAGCGGGCTTAAGCCCGCTGTTGTATGTTCAACATCAAACCAATGAAACCAATCAAACAACTCTATTCACCTGCGTCCAAAAGGAAATTCCTATACGATTAAATTAAGTTAAAGATTCGTGTTGTCACCTACATCTTGTACTTGCCAAAGTCTTCTGGAGACATGTTTTCTAAAATTTCAGCCCATTTTTCTGGTTCTTTACCTTCTTTATCCATAGTTGCCCCTTTTAAGTCAATCCTCCTTGACCGTACTATGACCTCTTCACTGACATATATGGGAGAATTGGTTCTTAAAGCTATAGCAATTGCATCACTGGGACGAGAATCAATAGCATACTTCTTGTTGCCCATCTTAAGATATAGGGTAGCATAGAAGGTGTTGTCCTGCAAGTCGTTAATCTCTACTTTCATTACATCAACCTTAAAGCTGTCCAAAATATTCTTTAATAAATCATGGGTCATAGGTCTAGGAAGCTGAATTTTTTCAAGCTCAGTAGCTATAGCACTGGCTTCCAGCAGTCCAATCCAGATTGGAACCGCACTCTTATCTTCCATGTCCTTAAGGATAATAATAGGCATGTTAGTAAAAGGGTCCACTGTTAATCCCGCTACTCTCATTTCTTTAAACATATAGACCTCCCATTAACTGCAATAAGTCGTATTTATCTCTCCCTCCAGTGAATTGAGGAACGCCCTCTTTATCATGACAGGCACTATACGTCCTGTTAAATCGGATGACCCTTCAAAATTTACTACTTTATTTGATCTGGTTCTCCCTGTCAAACGTGTTGGATCAGTCTTGCTAGGGCCTTCTACCAATATCTCTTCCTCTTTTCCTTCCAATTCTCTGTTTTTAGTTAAAGTAAAAAGTTTCTGGTAGGTTTGGAGGATACTTAACCTCTTGCCTTTGACCTTATCATCGACTTTTTCAGGGAGGGTTGATGCCTTTGTTTCAACCCTATCAGAATATTTAAAAGAAAAAAGACTGTTGAATTTAACTATCCCTATTAATTTAAGGGTATCTTCAAAATCCTTCTCAGTCTCCCCTGGAAATCCCACGATAATGTCCGATGTTATACCTATTTTCGGACAAGCCTTCCTGATCCTTTCTACCTTTGTAATGTATTCTTCTGCCGTATATCTCCTGTTCATAGCCTTCAGAACTAGATTAGAACCGGATTGAACAGGTAAGTGAATATGTTCACATAACTTATCCAATTGTCCAAAACAAGAGATCAGCTCAGGAGACAGGTCTTTCGGATGGGAGGTGGTAAAACGTATCCTCTCTATTCTATCTATCTCATTTATTGAGTGCAACAGTTGGGGGAAAGTCATATCTCCTGCAATCCCCCTCCCGTAAGAATTTACATTTTGACCCAGTAACGTCACTTCCTTTACGCCCTTCTCCGACAGTCTCCTTACCTCCTCCAGTATCTCTCTGCTTGGCCTGCTTATCTCCCTGCCCCTTACATATGGAACTATACAATAAGAACAGTAATTATCACAACCCTGCATAATTGTAACATAGGATTTTATCTCTTTTTCCCTGGGGTTAGGGCAAACTCCAAGGGAAGGGACTGAATCGTACAGACTGGTTTCTAGAATTCTCTTTCCTGTTTGTTCAACATCATGGATAAATTCGGGCAATTTATGGATGTTGTGAGTTCCAAATACCATATCCAGATAAGGAACCCTGTGCAGAAGCCTTTCTCCTTCCTGCTGGGCTACACATCCCCCAACTCCGATAATAAGTTTAGGGTTTTTGTCCTTTAATCTTCTAAGCCTTCCCAGGCTGCTGTAAACCTTGTGCTCTGCCTTTTCCCTGATACTACAGGTATTCAGCAAGACCAGATCGGCATTGTCAATATTCTCTGTGAATTTATAATCGTGATCTCTCAGGATTCTGTAGATCTTCTCAGAATCATGTTCGTTCATCTGGCACCCAAAGGTCTTAATAAAAACGGCCTTTTGTTTCATAAGGATCCTTTAATTACCCGCCTTTTCAAGAACAAACCGGGCAGATGGGCTTATTTTTGACATTGGGGAGTTACAGTTAGCTTGTCTGGAGGGGTAACAATCCCTGCTGACATTATTAATTTAAAGGCATCTTCTACACTCATATCAAGGGTTATAACGTCTTTCTCTGGAATCAGAAGATATAATCCGGTAGTGGGGTTTGGTGTGGTAGGAACGAACACATTAACGACTCTCTTTTTAGTTTTATCCTGGACCTCCCCCTCGGTAACACCAGTCAAAAATCCTACAAGCCACATGTCCTTCCTGGGAGCCTCAACCAATACAACTCGTTTAAAACCCTTTGAATTCTGGACAAATACGGCTTCTACCAGCTGCTTGATGCCAAGGTATATGTTTCTAACCACAGGAATCTTAGATATTGTCCATTCGCCAAATGGAACCAGCTTTCTGCCAAGGAGGCTTTGGGTAACAACCCCAACAATAAATATCACGACCGCTGTAGCTATCAATCCCAATCCTGGAACATGAAATGGAAGGTAAGTATCAGGGTGGAACTTTAGTGGTAAGTAGTTAAGAACGCTGTCCATTATACCAATAAATATCTTAAGGATGTATATAGTCACAGTAATGGGGATCGCCGCTAATAAACCTGTTATAAAATAATTTTTTATCCGTGCCTTCATCTTTATATACCTTAGAGAGCTTTTAAAAAAGTATCTCTGAGCGCAAATTCATAAATTTTTTTGGAATCCAGTGGAAAAGGGAATTTTTCAGTGTGAACTATTTAGCAGTTTAACAGAGATGGATAGTCTTTTTCAACTAAATTATTTAAGATGTCAAGCCAATTTAGAAAAAACCTGGAACTCCGATATAAGAAAAAGAAAAAATTCAACTTTTTTCAAAAAAACTCGATTTTTGCCAGTTTTCATGTAATCACA
>Ga0210030_1001975_pt1 | contig 14394 bp, 15 predicted proteins | sample CryGeymeta201523_FD_183986 | JGI IMG/M metagenome (GOLD analysis project Ga0210030, IMG submission 183986) | Groundwater microbial communities from Crystal Geyser aquifers in Utah, USA - Crystal Geyser metaG 2015-23 (SPAdes) (version 2) | ecosystem: Environmental > Aquatic > Deep subsurface >...
TTATTTACCTGAACCTTGACAGCAGCACGGCTACTGCGGTTTCAACCCGCAAAATGCGCTCACCCAGGGAGACGGGGGTGAAGCCGCATTGCTGTAATTTTTCAATTTCGTAGGGGATGAAACCGCCTTCGGGACCGATGGCGAGGGTGGTGGGGATGTGGCTGGTGGCAGGGCAGGGTGCGTCGGCGGTGGGGTGGGCGACCAGAGCCTGGGTGCCGCAAATCAGCGCGGGCACTTCATCTTCGACAAAGGGCTTGAAGCGTGGGCGCAGGTGAACGCTGGGCAAAAGGGTGTCGCGTGCCTGTTCGAGGCCGAGAATCAGTTGTTCCTGCAGGGCCTCCGGCTGCAATAGCGGGCTGCCCCAGAAGCTTTTTTCGACCCGGTAGCTGTTGAGCAGGTAAATGTGTTTCACCCCCAGAGAACTGACGGCCTGCAAAATGCGTTTGAGCATTTTCGGACGCGGCAGGGCTAATAAAAGCGTCACCGGCAGGGGCGGTGGGGAGGCCTGGGTGAGCGAAACCTGAAAAATCAGTTTTTCGGCGCAAGCCTCAACGATCAGCCCTTCTCCCATTTGGCCGTTCAGCAAACCAACCCGTAAAGTCTGCCCCGCGATGGCCTGATGGATATCCAGAACATGGCGCAGACGTCGGCCCGTAAGTACTGCGCGTTGACCGTCAATAAAATCTTCGTTCTGCAGCAGAATCAGGTTCATTTCAGGGGGCGCACCCGACCGAGGGAACAGCCGACCCCAACGACGCAGAAGGCGCAGAAAATCAGCAGGGCCTGGTGCATGCTGGCAAGAAAGGCGGGTTGGGTGGCCGGGGTGACGGGTTGGCCGTGCATCTGTATGGAAAAAATAAGGGTTATCACCATCATGCTGGTAAGCATGCCCAGGGTACGCATGGTGCCGTTCAGGCCTGAAGCTATGCCTAAATAACGTGGGGCAACACTGCCCATGATCATACTGACATTGGGCGAAGAAAAAAGCGCATAGCCGACGCCCAGAAAAATCAACAGAATAATAATTGTCAACAGCGATGAATGGGCATCCAGGTTGGCCGCAACCAACAGCCCGACGGCACACAGGCTCATGCCGCTGGTGGCAACCAGGGCTGCGGGAAAACGGTCGGAGAGGCGTCCGCACAAGGGGGAAAAGAGGGTTTGCATCACCGGTTGTACAATCAGGATCGTACCCGCCTGCTGCGGCCCCATGCCTTTGACATATTGTAAATACAGACTCAGGAAAAAAGTCAGACCGAAGGTCGAGGCATAATTGAAAAGGGCGGCCAGGTTGCTGAAGGCAAAGACGCGATTGGTGCGCAGCAGATTAACGTTGAGCAGGGGCTGCTGCGTGTGGGCTTGCAGATAGAAAAACAGCGCAAATCCAAGGTTGGCGACCAGTAACAGCGCCCAGGCCCAGCTGCCGCGATTGAGGTTGGACACAGCTGTTATTAATAGCAAAATGGAAAATGCGTAGGTCAGCGCGCCGCGCCAGTCGAAGGATTCGCCACGGGCTTCGGCCCAATCTTCCTTCAGTTTGATGCGCACGGTCAGCCAGGTGAGCAGGCCGAGGGGAATGACCAGATAAAAGAGCGCCCGCCAGCCCCAGGCCGCGACCAGCATGCCGCCAAAGAAGGGGCCACAGGAAATACCGGCGTAAACACTGGCGACGGTAATCCCCAGAGCCCTGCCGCGTTCGGCGGGCGGGTAGGCGGCGACCACCATAGCCATGGACGTTGCCATGACCATCGAGCCGCCCATCCCTTGCACAAAACGCAGGACAATAAGCAGTTCAATGGAGTTGACTTGGGAAATAATGCCGCCGAGGGTGGTGAAGAGCAGCAGCCCGGCCTGGAACACCCGGCGGCGTCCGTGAATATCGCCAACACGCCCCATGATCAGCAGAAAAATTGCCGCCGACAGCACATAGCTGGTTTCAACCAGCCCCAGTTGCAGGGCGCTGGCGGAAAATTCGCGCCCAATGGCGGGCAGGGCCACCCCGACCGCCGACAGCATGAAGGGCATCAGAAAATGGGCCATGCAGACCGAAAAAAGTACGGCACCGCGGGTTAAGGTTGCAGGCATAACTTTGTAACTCTTCAGTTCTCTAGTCACCGCGCCCGAGACCCCATTCCACGGGCCGCATGAATCCCTCCCTGGAGTTTAGCTGTCGCCATCCGGGCGCCAGCTACCCGTTTCATGGTGGCTTCAGCCCCGGCAGGGTGAATCGTTCCCATGGCCTTAGCGCTTTTTACGCGAGCGCTCTTTTTTGTTGTGACTGGCTTTGAGCAAATCGCCCAGGGTTCCCATGCCGGTGCCGCTGCCGGCAGGTTGATCGTGGTAGGATCTTTCGCCGACCTCTTCGCTGATGCCGTCACCCAGGGCCAGAGAGATGCGCCTTTGTTCGATCTCGACCTTTTCCACCGTGACCTCAACCTGAGCCCCAACCTTGATCACTTCGCGCGGATGGCTGATGCGCTTACCCTGTCCCAGCCGGGAAATATGGATCAAACCCTCGATGCCTTCTTCCAGGGCGACAAAGGCACCAAATTGGGCGAGGCGGGTGACGGTGCCCTGCAATTTTGTGCCGGCCGGATAGCGGTCGGCTGCTGCCTTCCAGGGGTCGGCCAGGGTGTCGCGCAGACTGAATGAGAATTTGTTCTCGTCCCAGTCGAGGCGTTTGACCGCCAGTTCGAGGGTTTGCCCCACCTGCAGGACATCCTGAATGTTTTCAATCCGCCCATAAGCGATTTCCGAGATGGGCAGCAGGCCTTCAATGCCGCCGATATCGACAAAGGCACCAAAGTCACGCAATGAAGTGACCTCGCCCTTGACCAGCATCCCTTCTTTAAGCTTTTCTTTCAGGGACTCGCGCTGTTCGCGGCGTTCGGCTTCCAACAGTTCGCGCCGCGAGACTACAATGTTGCGGCCATTTTCACTGAATTGACTAATTTTGAACGCGAAGGTCTGGCCGATGACTTCTTCGGGACTGTCGAGACGACGCAGAGCAATTTGCGAATAGGGGCAGAAGGAACGCAGATTGCCTGGCAGTTTGACTTCGTAGCCGCCCTTGATTTCCTGCTCGACCCGGCCATCGACAGGAATCCCGCTGCGCCAGGCTTCTTCGAGCTGGGCGTTACCGGCGCCGCCACTGCCAATGCGGGTGGTAAAGCGCATTTCGCCGCCTTCACGCGAGATAAAATAGGCCGAAATACGGTCGCCCACGGCAAATTTCAGTGCGCCCTCACTGTCGCGCAATTCGTTGGCATCGAGCACGCCTTCACCTTTTTGACCGACATCGAGAAACGCCCAGTCGGGGCCAATCTGTAAAATCGTGGCGCTGGTTTTTTTACCCAGTTCCAGCTGCGGCGTGGCGCTGAAACTGGCGTCGAGCATGGCGGCAAAGTCTTCGTCGTTTTGTTCTTCCTGGGGGTCTAAATCTTCGTTGTTCATGGTTTTGCGTCCTTTGGGGAGTATAATTTTAGGGCTGAACACTAGCACAGAGTCTGGTTTGTCGCAGCGAAAAATTTCATGGGTGATCTACCCTTTATAACCAGTTCGCCAGCAGGACGCCGACGCCGATGGTGCTCACTTCGTGGTTGTAGTCAATCAGGCTTTCGCCGTATCCGCTGAAGATTTGCACATAACCACGTATTTGATGCCGCAGGGGGAAGGTGTAGTCTATCTGCAGGGCACCGTGATTGTTTTTATCCAAGCGTAAATTGTTGCGCAGCATAATACCAAAGGTCTGATTCTGCCAATGGGTGAGGGCGTAGAATTCAAAATTTCCAAGATATTTTTCTATATTGGGATTGTTGTCATCCGCTGAGGATTCGGGGAGCCGCCACCAGGGTTTAAGGGCGAAATATAGATTGTCATGCTGGAACATCAGTAGAGCATACAGCCGATTCCAACTGCGGGACAGCGCGCCCCACTGACCATTGGACTGATGAACCATGCCAATATTGACCCCCTTGAAACGGGTGGCCCCCAGGTGGTGATCGGTCGCAAAATCGAGCCAGACTTCTGGTTCGTGATTGGTTTCACGAAAGGGGGCCGAGCGACCGGTATTGGCGGCTTGCCAGAAACTGCGATTGGTATAACCCACCCATAAATCGCCGGTTTTGCCAATCAAATTGGCAACCAGAAGCGTTTTCATGCTCAGTTGAAATTTGATTTCAACCGGTTGAATATGAATGTTTTCTTCAGGAAAACGGTTTTCAAAGGGAGCTGTCTGTGGCGAGCGCAGATAATAGCTGCCCATGAGGTAGTTGGGCTTGTGAGACACCAGCGCCAGCCGCGAGTAAATCTGGCGTTTGTCTTGTTCGCGCCGCTGGTCAATGAGCTGCCCGGATGGAGTTATGAGCTGTGACTCCCCGGCTGTCGCCGTGGCCGCTATGACCGGGTTTGCCCACCCTATGATGATCAAGAGAAGCCAGAGCCCCGGGTAGCGGATATTCCTGTTTTTTCTCATGTCTCCTCGTTGCTGTTCTGCCAGTTGCGCCGTCCGCAGTGAATAATCATGGTGGTCATGTAGTGCATGACGCCGGGAGTGAAGTGTTCCAGATTTTCCACGACCAGCTCGTCTGTGCCCTGCTCTAGCGCTGATAACAACCGCGCGGCAGGCCGCAACCGGTACTTGTCGAGTAAAGCGAGTAAGGCGTGAATGACACCGCCGGCTTTGTACAAGACCAGGGTTTCACACTGTGACAGTGCCGCTTCCACCGCGTCAAGTTTTGTCGCAGACATCAGCATTAGACGATCTTCCTGCAGGGTGAGAGCATCGTGGAAACGGCTGGCGGCAATCTGGAAGGCGCTGATGCCGGGGACAATATGAATTTTATCAGCGCTCAGGTAGGGTTCGAGTCCCTGCAAAAGGTAACAGGTGGTTGCAAAAATCAGCGGATCACCGATGGTAATCATCGCCACCGATTGGCCGTTTTTACACCAGTCTTCGACCTGTCGCGCTACTCTCTGCCAGCGTTCATGGGTCGATACCGCGTCACGCTGCATGGGATAGTTGATGGTTTCAATCTGCTGATTTTGTACATAGGGTGCAATTGTGGCGAGTGCCAGAGAACGGTTGCTGCTTTCGGCTTGCGGGGAAAGAATAATGTCCGCGCTTTCAATGATCCGCATCGCCCGCACGGTGAGCAGATCGCTGGCACCGGGGCCAATCCCGAGGGCGTAAAAATGGCCGGGTTGAGCTGAGGAATTGTTCATTGGGATGTCCTTTGCAAATTTTGCAAAAACTGATGTAATTCTAACACTCTGGTAAAACTCTGGCTGTTGGCGCGTGACCATTGAAGCTGATCGACTTGCAAATGTTGGCTTTTGAGGAGATGGTAGTTACCGCGTTGGGCGGGCGGGGTCGGGTTCTGATTCATGGGGCCAATTTGATAGATGTAGAGCGCGGGCTGGCGCAGAATCATCGCTTCAGGGTTGAGTTTGATGATAGCGCCGCGGCCAAAATCGAGGGGCTCACCACCCGCAGTGCGGATGATGTCCGTGATAATGCTGGTTTGTCCGGCAACACTTAAAGGCAGGGCGCTGATTTCGTAAACGACCCGAGGGCGGGTTGCCAGAGGCTGCAACCCGTCAATTTTCCTTCTTAACTGTGCCACCAGGGTCTGACCCGCCGCTTTCCGGCCGGTCAGTTGTGCCAGTTGTGCTGTTTGTTGGAGAATGTCTTCAAGGGTCTGGGGGTGGTAGGTGAAGGTTTTAGCACCCACCGCCGCCGCCATCTGCTCGCTGAAAAAGCGGTTGGATGAGATTATCAGCAGGTCGGGCTCCAGCCCTTTAATCAGCTCAACATTGGGTTTGATATGCGAACCCACCTTGAGCGCCTGCGGGAATTCCTCGACACTGCGGGTTTTGCCGACGACCTGATCTTCCAGGCGCAGCTGAAGCACTATATCGGCCGCGGCTGGGGCCAGAACCACAATCCGTTGCGCCCAGGACACTTCAGCGAGAAAAAAGAAAACTGTCAGCCACAGTAGATACTTTGACATTAAAAGTCTCCGATAAGAGTTCACAGGTCAGGTCGCTGCGGGACACATCGGCCAGCAAGTGGCCTTGTTTAAAGAGCCAGAAGCGTTGGAAAAACTGTGCCGCCAGATTGATATCATGAACCGGCGCGATCAGGGTGTGTTGCTGCCGGCGCAGATAGTCGAAAATTTCCAGGCTGTGGCGCACGTCGAGGCTGGCGTTGGGTTCGTCGAGGAACAAAATCCTTGCCTGCTGGTTCAAAACCCGGGCGAGCATCACCCGGCGTTGCTCACCGCCGGACAGTTGATTGAAATTGCGCGTTGCCAGGTCGTCAAGCTCTAACTGCTGAACCAGCTGGCGGGTTGCCTGCTGGTCGGCCTCCGCTGGGCTCTGTCCCTGCATCCGGGCAAAGCGCCCCAACAGAATCACCTCGAAAACCGAGAAAGGGAAAATCACCTCAGCCTGCTGGGGCAACAGGCTGAAACAGCGCGCCCGTTGCAACATGCTGAGATGTTCCAGGCGTTGCCCGGCGTAGGAAATGGCGTTGCGACTGGCGAGGAGGCCGGTCAAGAGTTGCAACAGGGTACTTTTGCCTGAGCCGTTTTCGCCGAGAATGGCAATCTTTTCCCCCGCTGCGACCTTGACGGCGGCAAGTTGCAGCTGAAAGTCCCCACGTTTGAACTGAAGATCCCTGATGGTAATTTCAGCCATGCCAGAGCCGATCGCGTCGGGTGCGCAGCAGGTAGAGAAAGAAAACGCCACCCAAAAGCGCCGTGACAATGCCCACCGGTAATTCGGCGCCGCCGGGGATAATGCTGCGTGCGCCGGCATCGGCGAGCATCAGGAGCAGGGCGCCGAGCAGGGTCGAGGCAGTCAAATTGTGCTTCATGTCACTGCCATAAAGACTGCGGGCCATGTGCGGCGTGATTAGCCCGACAAAGCCAATGATCCCCGTATGACTGACCGCTACGGCAACCAGCAATGTCGCGAGGAAAAAGCTTAAAGCACGCAGACGGGCGACATTCACCCCCATGGTGCGCGCCGAAGCCTCATCAAAGGCAAGGAGATTGAGTTGCAGGGCGTTGCGCTGCAAGAGGATGAAACAAAAAAACAGCAGCAAGGCGCAGATGAACAGGCGCGGCCAATCAACCACGAAAAATCCACCCATCAACCAGAAAACAATGGAAGACAGGCTTTCTTCAAAATAAAACTTGCTGAAACTGATCACCGCCGAGGCGACAATATTGACCACCACCCCGGCCAGAATCATGGTCACCGGATTGATAACCCCGGCCTTGACCGACAAGCGATAGACCAGCAGCAGCCCGCCCAGACCGGTGAACAGCGCCAGCAGGGGCACCAGGGCCACCGGCAGGCCGCAGGCGATACCCAAGACCGCGCCGAGGGCCGCTGAACTGGCGGTGCCGGTGGTAAAGCTGTCGGCAAGGGGATTTCGCAGAGTCAATTGATAGACACTACCGGACAGGGCCAGCATGGCGCCGATCACCGCCGAAAAAAGCACGCGCGGCAGACGCAGCTCCAACAAAATATCCCGTTCAATGCCGCTGAGGTTGAAAGGGTTCAGCCAGGTTGCGCCACTGCACAAAGCAAGGACAAAACTCAGGGTCAAAAGCCCCGTCAGCAGGCGTTTCATGCTTCGACCCGTGCGACCACCCAGCAGCACAGCCAGAAGAGCAGGGCGACCATCGCGGCAAGGAGCGGGTAAAGCCAGAGCGCGGTTTCCTGACTGTTAAGGAGGGTGGAACGGATCAGCCGGGTTGAATAGGTCAAGGGAAAGAGACTCGCGACCGCCTTGATCGCCCAGGGCATTTGTTCGGTGGGAAAAAAGGTGCCCGACAAAAACATCATCGGGGTGATCAAAAAGGCGTTGACGGTGGCCTGGTCGGCATGGCTGCGCACGATCATCGCCGCCAGTACCCCGAGCAAAGAAAAGATTGCCAGGTGCAGCAGCAGGGCAAGGGCAAATCCGCCGCCGAAGTGCAGCTTGACGCCGCAGAGCACACTGTAAAAAGCGATAATCCCAACCGGAAGCAGCCCGCGGGTGATGCCGTAGGCCATTTCGCCCAGCACAATCTGCCAGCGACCGAAGGGCGCGATGAGATATTCTTCAAAAACCTTGAAATAAAAGCGTGAAATATTGATTTCCGTGGCAATGGCGTAGCTTTGATTCATGCTGGCCATGGTCAGCAGGCCGGGCAGCAGGAAGGAAAGATAGCCCTGGCCGTCAACCGTAGCGGCACGGCCAACCCCGAAACCGAAGGCGAGGAGAAACAAGGCTGGAGAAACCGCTGAGGCCAGCAGGGTTTTGACCAGTTTGCGGCGCAGAATCAGAATTTCACGCAGATAAATGGCGGAGGCACCATGCAGCATCAGGGGACAATCCTTTTACCGGTCAGTTGCAAAAACACATCTTCAAGGGTGATTTCGCGAATGCGCACCGAGGTGTCGAGCTGTTTCAGGCGCGCAAGGGCCGCACTGCGGTCATTGAAAAATTCATTGATCATGTCGTCGCGCTGATAAATATCCAGGACGAAATGGCCGGTTTTTTCCATCAGCTCAGTGGGTGTGCCGCGGGCAATAACCTGCCCCTGATCAATAAACGCCACCCGTCCGGCGAGTTGTTCGGCCTCTTCAATATAGTGGGTGGTGAGAAACAGGGTGCAGCCCTGATCCTGATTGATGCGGCGCAGAAACGCCCAGATTTTACGGCGGCTGTGAGGGTCGAGGCCGGCGGTGGGTTCATCGAGAAACAAAATTGCCGGTTCATGCAGCAAGGCGCGGGCAATCACCAGCTTGCGTTTCATGCCGCCCGACAGGTGATTTACCGGGGTATTGCGCTTGTCGCTTAACCCCGCCAGCTCCAGACAGCTGGTGATGCGGGTCTGCAAGTTGGGGCCACCCATGTTAAACAAGCGTCCGTGGATCAGCAGGTTTTCGGCGGCGGTCAGTTCACGGTCGAGATTGTTGTGCTGGGGCACCACGCCAATCCGGCGGCGCACTGCGTGGTTGGAGGAGAGAAAGGGTTGGCCCTGATAAAGAATCAAGCCATCGTCGGGGCGCAGCAGGCCGGTGAGCATGTTGATACTGGTGGTTTTGCCCGCGCCATTGGGGCCGAGAAAAGCGAAAATTTCACCAGCACAAATATCAAGGTCAATGCCGCGCACGGCCTCAGTTTTGCCAAAAGCCCGGCGCAATTTGCGCACCTGAATTTGGTAACACGAGGCTTCAGCGCAGTTCAATTCCGGCCTCCGTTGCGGCATCTTGGAGATGATCGATGAATAACTGTCGCACATGGGGGTTGTCGCCCAGGCCTTGCAACAAAGGTTCAACCGCATAACCCGCTGCTGTCAGCTGTGACCTCCAGGACTCGGCATCCGGGCCCGCCATGTCTTTATTGGCGTGATCGCCGGCGACCACCATCAGCGGTTTGAGCAGCAATTTTCGCTGAGCGTGAGCTTGGAGCTGTTCAAGTAGATCGGAAAAATCGGGTTGGCCTTCCACCAGCCCGACCAGGGTTGTGACCTTGGGGTAGCGTTGGTTCATCATCTCGGCAAATTCCGTGTAAAGCCCGGTTGAAAGATGCTCATTGCCGTGCCCCATGTAGACCAGGGTTGCTCCTTTGGCTTGCGCCTGCTCAACGTCGGCCGCCAGACTCATGGCCAGCTTCTCCAGATCTTCGGTATAAGGATACTCGGCACCCCAGGTGCCCATGAGCGGACGGCCCAAGGCGATTTTGTTGAAGGGGCGCCAGCGCTCTTTGACGGTTTTAATGGATAGCAGCCCCTTGATGGAGGCTTGAGTGTCGAGATATTCCTCGCCAGGGGTCAAAAGGGTGGGTTGAACGACAAGGTTTTTATAACCGTCATTCTGAAGATCTGCCAGGGTGCCGAGAAGGTTTTTGATCTGATAGAAATACTCCGGCACTTCGGGATGAGCCTCACGATAGGCGGTGTCCCTGAGGCGTGAATGCCATTTTTGGCGAATAATATTGCTGGTGAATGCCATTTTGACCAGTGTTTGCGGGTAACGGGCTTCCACCTCCGCGACAATGGACAGCAGGGCCCCGACGGCGCTCGGATAGCTGGTGCCGAAGGCGGCAATGACGATGGCCGATTTATCCGGAGCGTTTTGCATAGCCAAGGCATTCTGGGAAAGAAGAAAAAACAAAATCAGGAAAATCAGCATTAACTGTCGCAGCATAATGTCCTCCGCAGGCACTTCAGTTCAAGGGCAAAGCCATAAAAAAACCCGCAGACTGCAATTTATTGCGCAGCCTGCGGGCTTCATCCGTTTTGGAAGCACGCTGTAAGTTCCGGCCTCCCTGATCCCGGGGAATTGGTGCCGGTCATGCTGAACGGCAGGTCTTCTGGCTCGCGCATCATCCCGAACCGGCCCGCCTTCCCGGAAATAAATCCAGTGGCATCTTCAGCCAGTCAGTCCACGCTGACAGCGGCGGGTCCGCGGAGGATTTGCACCTCACTTCCCTTGACCGATCAGTAGCCCTCAACTAATAGGGCAGGGGCCTTGGGTCTGTCAAGGAGATTCGCTACCGGGCATGGGCACGAGCTGAATTTGAATGCGGCGGTTTTGGGCGCGACCTTCTTCAGTGTCATTGTCGGCGACCGGGCGATATGCGCTGTAGCCCGCGGCTACCAGGCGTTCGCCGGGCAGGCCGACCTGATCTTGCAGCACATGGACCACACTGTTGGCGCGGGCGGTGGAAAGTTCCCAGTTGGTGGGGTAGGTTTCTGCCAGCCGACTGCTGATTTTAACATTGTCGGTGTGGCCCTCGACCAGCAGTGCTTTGTCGGGGAATTTGTTCATAATGTCCCCCAGACTGCGCAGCACTTTGATGCCTTCGGCGCGCACCGCAGTTTTGCCGGAATCGAAGAGGATTTTGTTGGGCAGATTGACCGACAACTGCCCCTTGAGATTGGTAATTGTCAGTTCCCCGCGCTGAATTTCCTGTTCGAGAGCGCCCACCAGTTGATCATAGGTATCTTTGAGCTTGGCCAGTTTCTCTTCCCGCGCCAGGCGTTCGGCTTCGATCTGGGCCTTGAGACCGGCATTTTCCTGCTGCAATTGGGCGATGCGCGTGAGGAGTTCGGTGTTGGTTTGGCTCATTTCTTCGAGCTGTTGCTGCATTTCGTTTTCGCGGCCACTGAAAGTTTGCTCTAAGCGGTCACGCCCGGCGCGTTCACTGAGCAGGGTCTGGTGTAATTCGGAATTTTTTTTCAGTTGCGCAATCAATTTGTCATTCAGGGCTGAGCTTTGTTCCTCCAGCGCGCTTTTCTGCGCTTCAAGTTGGCTAATGCGCGTTTCGGCGTTGTTCAGGCTTTGTTGAAATTGCTCTGATTCCTGAACTTTCCGTTCGTAGGTTTCCTTGCCGACGCAGGCGGATAACAGCAGAAAAAAAACCAGAGGGACGAGGGTACGCATGAGAAACTCCTTGTTTTTCAGGTTTACAAATGGCTTCCATTCTCGGTACAAGTGGTGGAAATGTAAAGAAGATTCTCGCGCTTGTCTATGGCTTTTCTGTTGCGGGGCACCAGGGGCTGTGCTATAAGTCGAAGACTTTATGCGGTGAAACTGCCTATTAAATTACAGGTTTGGAGCGACGCTATGTTTGAAATTCAGCGGATTATTCGCACCGCTCTCGAAGAAGATATTGGTTTGGGTGATGTCACCACCGAGGCGACAGTGCCGGCCGCGACCATGGCGCGGGCCGAACTGGTTGCCAAGGAAAACTTTGTCCTTGCCGGAATCGATGTTGCGCGCCAGGTTTTTCAGATGGTCGATGCGTCCATCGATTTCGAAATGCTGCATCAGGATCGCGCCTCTATCCGACAGGGTCAGGTGCTGGCCTGGCTGCGCGGCCCGGCGCGGGGTCTGCTGATGGGCGAGCGGGTGGCGCTGAACCTGTTGCAGCGCATGTGTGCCATTGCCACCCTCACCAGTCAGTATGTCGCCGCCGTTGCCGACACCCACGCGATTATTGTGGATACGCGTAAAACCGTACCGGGTCTGCGCGTGCTTGACAAGTATGCGGTCTGTGCCGGTGGCGGACGTAACCACCGCATTGGCCTGTTTGATGGGGTGTTGATCAAGGAAAATCACGTTGCCGCTGCCGGCGGTATCGAAGCGGCCATCAGTCGCGCCCGCCTTACGCTGCCCCACACCCTGAAAATTGAAATTGAGACCCGTAATCTGGATGAAGTGAAACAGGCGCTGGCGGCGCGGGCGGATATTATTATGCTCGACAATATGCGCCTCGACGAGATGCGCGAGGCCCTTGACCTGATTGACGGCCGCGCGCTGGTGGAGGCTTCCGGCGGCGTCAACCTTGAGACCGTGGCCGAAATCGCCGCGACCGGAGTCGATATTATTTCGGTGGGTGCCTTGACTCATTCGGTCAAGGCTGCTGACATTTCCATGTTGTTTGATTGAAGTCCGGAGCCGCCGTTGAGTTCTCGTGAGAAGATTGTGCGTTTGTTACGCGCTCATCCTGGTGAATATCTGTCGGGGCAGGAGATCAGCACTTCTCTAAAAATTTCACGTGCTGCCGTCTGGAAGCACGTTGAGCACTTGCGCGCCGCCGGCTTTGAGATTGCTGCCCGTCGGGCGCAGGGTTATTGCTTGCGCAGCTTGCCCGATCTGCTGCTGGCCGATGACATTATGCGGGATCTGGCGACCAAGGTTGTGGGGCGGGAAATCGACTGCCTCAAACAGCTGAGCTCGACCAATCTGATTGCGCGTGAAGCGGCCGCCGCCGGTGCTCCGGAAGGGCTGGTGGTGCTGGCCGACAGCCAGAGTGCCGGTCGCGGCCGCCTCGGGCGCAACTGGACATCGCCTGAGGGTGTGAACCTTTATGCTTCAGTGCTGCTGCGCCCGCAACTTTCTCCCTTGGATGCGCCGCAACTGACCTTTCTCAGCGCGGTGGCCACCGCCGAGGTTCTGGACGAAGTCTGTGGTTTAAATGCCCGGGTCAAATGGCCTAACGATGTGCTGGTCAATGGGCGAAAAATTGCTGGTCTACTGAATGAACTGGGCGCCGAAACAGAACAGATTCATTTTCTGGTGCTGGGAATCGGGCTCAATGTCAATATGTCTGCCGACCAGTTTCCGGCGGATCTTCGCTACCCGGCGACTTCGGTGATGCTCGAAACCGGAACTACCCAGGCCCGGCTGCCCCTGGTGCGCGCCCTGCTGCGGCGGATTGATGAGCTTTATCATGATCTTTTGGCCGAGGGTTTCGGTCCCTTGCGGCGGCGCTGGGAGGCACGTTTTGATCTCCTCGACCGCCAGGTGGAAGTGGATCAGGGTCAACAGATTATCACTGGCGTGGTGGCCGGATTGGATACCGATGGTGCTCTGCGCCTGTTTCTGCCCGATGGCCGCAGCGAACGGATCCTGGCCGGCGATCTGCGCCCCGTTGGTCGTTGATAGCGCAGAACTTTAAGTAATAACAGGGATGTGTGAATGGAGTCTTCATGCTGTTGGTGATTGATGTTGGTAATACCAATATTGTCCTGGGGGTTTACCGTAATGATGAACTTATGTGTCACTGGCGGATTGCGACGGCGAAGGAACGCACCGTCGATGAGTATGCCATTTTGATCAAAAATCTTTTCGATCTGGCGGAAATGAGCTTTTCTCAACTGAACGCGGTGATTATTTCCTGTGTGGTTCCGCCCATGCTTGACAGCCTTGAACGGCTGTCGCAGCGCTATTTCAAGCTGACGCCGCTGGTGGTTGGCCCCGGGATCAAGACCGGCATGCCGATTCAGTACGATAATCCTAAAGAGGTTGGTGCCGACCGGATTGTCAATGCGGTGGCGGCCTACGAAAAATGGCACTGTGCCATGATTGTCGTCGATTTCGGCACAGCCACCACCTTTGATGTGATCTCCGCCGCCGGGGCCTATGTGGGAGGCGCCATTGCGCCGGGAGTTGGAATCTCCGCTGAAGCTCTCTTTGCCCGCGCCAGCAAGCTGCCGCGGGTTGAATTTACCCAGCCCGCGGAAATTATTGCGCGCAACACGGTCAATAGTATGCAGGCCGGGATCTTCTATGGCTATGTGGGGTTGGTTGAAGGTATCGTCAGCCGTATCCGGGCGGAGGCCGGCATTCCCCTCAAGGTAATTGCCACCGGTGGCCTGGCGGCGACAATTTCAAAGGGTTGTGAGGTCGTCGACAGCGTCGAACCCTGGCTGACCCTCGAAGGGTTGAAAATACTCTATCAACGCAACACTCCGGCGGCAATGGCACCAGAGTCAAAAAAAAATGGTAACTGTTCAGTAACCTTGGAGTAAAAATGACCGTGAGAGTCAAGGGCACCTCGCGCAGAGCCGCAAAGGCGCAGAGAAAACCCAAGGTCTTATGGCT
>Ga0210030_1001977_pt1 | contig 14388 bp, 11 predicted proteins | sample CryGeymeta201523_FD_183986 | JGI IMG/M metagenome (GOLD analysis project Ga0210030, IMG submission 183986) | Groundwater microbial communities from Crystal Geyser aquifers in Utah, USA - Crystal Geyser metaG 2015-23 (SPAdes) (version 2) | ecosystem: Environmental > Aquatic > Deep subsurface >...
TATTCTTTATTCTTTTAATACCTCCTGACAAAAATCTTTAAAAACTTGCTTTTTAAGTTGGTCCATTTGGTCTTGGGGTAATTGCTTAATTATTTCAATAATTTCCTTTGTCTGGGTTTCGATAATTTTGGTGGATTTTACCGTTGATGTCGTTTGCGTCTCCTTTTCGACTACTTTCTCTTTTAATTGACTACTGCCTGGCAGGATTTCAACTGCCTTTCCCAAGACATCCTCGCCAATTTCCTCAAACTTGCTAGTAACCGCCTCACCGGGCAATTGAATTGGCTCCCCGGTTTGTTTTTGAGACCAGCGAGCAAAAGCCTGACCTCCAAAAACCATCAAGCCGGCCACTCCAATGATAATTAAGATTCTTTTTAGCCTTTCCTCCCACATATCCAGTATAATTATATAACAAATGAAAATTATTAATCTTAAAAAGGAATTTGAAGAAAAAATTATTAAAGACACCCTGACTGTGTTAAAAAATGGCGGTCTGGTTATCTATCCCACCGAAACCTGCTACGGAATTGGGGCTGATGCCACTAATCCAAAAGCAGTAGAAAAAATCTTTCAATACAAAGGTCAATGGCGAGGAAAGCCAATTTTAATCGCTGTCGCTAGTAAACAAATGGCTCAAAACTACGTAAAAATTAACGAAATTGCGGAAAATCTTTACCAAAATTTTCTTCCCGGGCCGGTGGCGGTAGTTTCTAAAAGCGAAGGTAAAGTTGTTTCGGATATAGAATCCACCACTCACACGTTAGGAATTAGAGTTCCTAATTATCCGCTGGTTTTAAAAATTATCAAGGCTTTTGGCAAACCAATTACCTCAACTTCAGCTAATCCTTCTGGTAAAAAAACTCCTTATTCGCTTGAAGATATTTTAAAATACACCTCCAAAAAACGCCTAGGCTTAATTGACCTCTTCTTGGATGCGGGAAAACTCCCTCTAAGACCAACATCAACAGTCGTTGATACCACCCTTAATGAACCAGCCGTCTTGCGCCAGGGAGAAATCGTTATCCCTGATATCCCCGGCCAAACTTTTGTTTCTAACTCTGAAGAGCAGACAAAATTAATAGCTCAAGAAATTCTCGAAAAATACAAAAATCTTCTAATTTCCAAACCTCTAATCTTCGCCCTTCAGGGAGAATTAGGTTCAGGAAAAACTCAATTTGCCAAAGGATTAGGGCAGGCTTTGAAAATCACATCCAACATTCCCTCGCCGACTTTTATTTTTTTCAGGGAATACCCTTATAAAATAGCGAGTAACCAGGGTATCTTTTATCACCTCGATACCTGGCGGATGGAAAAAGGAGAAGAAATTTTAGACTTAGGGTTCAAAAAAATGCTAGGACCTACCAATGTTATTGCCATTGAATGGCTGCAAAAAGTCAAACCAATTTTAGAAGAAATTTCCCAAAAAACAAAAGTTTGTCTTGTCTGGGTAACTATTGAAATTCTTTCAGAAACCAAAAGAAGAATAAACTACTGTACAGCAATATGAAAAAGAATTTTACTATTTTAGCCATCGATACTTCTTGTGATGAAACTTCGGCGGCAGTAACTGACGATGACCACGTTTTAAGTAATATCGTCTCTTCCCAAGTTGAGTTCCACCAAAAATATGGTGGGGTGGTTCCTAATATTGCCCGGCGAATGCATCAACAATTAATCAAACCGGTAATCAATGAAGCTCTAAAAAGAGCAGGTAAAACAATTGACAAAATTGATGCTTTGGCAATCACCGTCGGTCCGGGGTTAGCGCCGGCGCTGGAAGTAGGTATCTCAACCACCAAAAACCTAGCCGCTGAATACCAATTACCAATTATTGCTGTCAATCATATGGAGGCTCATCTTTTATCCTCTTTTGCCAAAAATTCAAAAGGAAATGGAGCCTTTAGTAAAATCAATTCTCAATTCCCAATTTTAGGACTTTTAGTTTCCGGTGGCCACACTCAATTGGTTTTGATGAAAAATTTTGGCAAATATCAACTTTTGGGAGAAACGGTTGATGATGCTGCCGGCGAGGCTTTTGATAAAGTGGCTAAAATGCTTAACTTGGGTTATCCTGGTGGACCGATTATTTCCGAACTGGCTAAAAATGGCAAACCAAAATATGAATTACCAATACCAATGGTTGGTTCAAAAGATTTGAATTTCAGTTTTTCCGGATTAAAAACTGCTTGCCTTTACAAACTTCAAAAAATTCCCAAAAAACAAAAAAATCGTCAGTTTATTTGTGATTTTTCTTCCTCTTTTGAAAAGGCTGTTGCCCAAGCCTTAATAATTAAATTAAAAAAGACAATTGAAATTTATCAACCAAAACAAATTGTCTTGGGTGGAGGAGTTATTTCAAACATCACCATTAGAAGAGAAGCACGAAAAGTTGCTGGCAAATTTGGTCTGCGCGTTTTCGTCCCTTATACCCAAAAACTTTTCACTGACAATGCCGCCATGGTCGGAGTTTGTGCCTGGTATCAGGCTCAACGAGGTGATTTTATCAAAAATATCACTACTTTAGACCGCCAGCCAAATTTAAGCTTCACACCTTAGAGGTGTGCTAGGTTCACACCTCAATATACCCATATTTTGATCTACGCTCGCAAGACGTCCCCTTGTGAGGCTAAAATCTATCCATACTTCGGATAACAACAATGTTTATACTTTTTCGGTGTGCCATCTGGTTTAGTCGCTCCGCACGGACAAGGATCGTTGCGGCCGATTTTCTTCTTGCCTGGGGCTAATCCCATTTTGTCTTGGCGGTCAATGTTTGTCTGAACTTGTTGAGATTGAACTGGTCGAGGTCTTACTGCTGGTTGGTTAGCTACTTGAACCCGGAAAACTCGTCGGACCACTTCGGCGTCAATTGTATTCATGAGTCTTTCAAATGATCCAAAGGCTTCTTTTTTATACTCCACCAAAGGATCTTGTTGTCCATAACCGCGCAGACCCACTCCTTCTCTTAGGTCGTCCATCGCATCCAAATGGTCTATCCAAAGCCGATCAATTGTCTGTAACCAAACAAATTTTTCAATCTCCCTCATTACTTCTGACCCAACCTGCTTTTCCCGCGTCTCATAGGCATCATTTGATAATTTATTTAAAAACTTACTTAACTCATCTGGATTTGTAATATTTGAGACTTGCTCTTTTAATCGCCCTTGTGAACCACTGTCTAAAGGCAAAACCTCGCAAAAACCATTGATAATTTGCTCATATTCAATCTTCTGAAAACCTTGGGGAGCATACATTGTGATTAAATTAGCTATTTCTTGTTTCATATTGTCCTGAATTTCTTTCTTTAACTCGCCTCCGCCAGCTGGCCCGCCAACTGGTCGGGCTGGCGGATTTCCTTCTTCCTCCAAAATCTGTTTCCTTTTCCCATAAATAATTTCTCTTTGTTTATTCATCACATCATCATACTCAACCACTCTTTTTCGCATATCAAAATTAAACCCTTCAACTTTAACTTGAGCCTGCTCGATTGCTTTGGAAACCATCGAATGCTCAATTGGTTGGTCTTCGGGAATCTTTAAAACATCCATCATATGGGAAACTTGTTCACCGCCAAAAAGCCTCATAATATCATCCTCTAAAGAAACAAAAAACCTCGAAGAACCGGGATCACCTTGCCGACCAGAACGCCCCCGAAGTTGATTGTCGATTCGGCGTGACTCGTGTCGCTCCGTCCCCACAACATGAAGTCCACCTCGTTTTACCACTTCTTTGTGCTCTTTTTCCCACTCTTTAAGGTCTCGTCCCTCTTTAGAGCCACCCAAAACAATATCGACTCCCCGTCCAGCCATATTGGTCGCCACTGTCACTGCTTTTTCCCTGCCGGCTTCGGCAATAATTCTGGCTTCCTTCTCGTGTTGTTTAGCATTTAAAACATTATGGGGAATTCCTTTCTTCTCTAGAAATTTAGCAATAATTTCGTTTTTTTCAATCGAGGTTGTTCCCAGCAAAACTGGCTGTCCTTTTTTAAAACATTCTTCAATTTCCCTAACAACGGCTGCATATTTTGCCCGGGTGGTTTTATAAACCACATCCGGATTATCAAGACGAATCATGGGTAAATTGGTAGGAACCATCATCACCTCCAACCCATAAATTTTGTTAAACTCCTCTGATTCGGTGGCCGCCGTCCCGGTCATTCCCGCTAATTTTTGGTACATCCTGAAGTAATTTTGAAAAGAGATTGTCGCTAAAGTAATTGATTCTTGCTGAATTGTTACCCCTTCTTTAGCCTCAACTGCCTGATGAAGCCCATCTGACCAGCGCCGACCAAACATCAACCGACCGGTAAATTCATCAACAATAATCACCTGATTGTCCTTAACAATATAATCTCTGTCTCTTAAAAAAAGCGTTCGGGCCTTAAGGGCATTTTCAATATGATGGAGAGTATCAAAATCTTTTTCATACAAATTTTCAACCCCCAACCATTTTTCGACTTTCCTAATTCCATGGTCGGTTAAATTGGCAGTTTTTAATTTTTCATCAATCAGATAATCAGTATCCGAAGAAAGAGCTTTAATTAAATTGGCAAAATCATAATATTTTTTTGTCGGTTCGGTATCAGGAGCGGAAATAATCAAAGGGGTCCGAGCTTCATCAATCAAAATAGAGTCAACCTCATCGACAATGGCAAAATGATGGCCCCGTTGAACCATATCTTCCAATCTGCCAACCATGTTGTCCCTAAGATAATCAAAACCAAATTCGTTGTTGGTTCCATAGGTCATATCGGCTAAATAGGCTTCTTTCCGCTCAACCGGTCTTAAATGACGAAGCCTTTCATCATCTTGGCTTTTTTCGGTATATTCCAAATCAAGTAAAAATGCCTGTTCATGAATAATGCAGCCTAAAGACAAGCCGGCAAAGCTAAGCGCTTTTCCATACCAACCCGTATCTCGGCGAGCCAGATAATCATTAACAGTGACAATATGGACTCCATTACCAGCCAAACCATTCAAATAGGCAGTGATTACGGCTGATAAAGTTTTTCCCTCTCCGGTTTTTTGTTCGGCAATTTTTCCTTGATGTAAAGCAATTGCCGCCATCAACTGAACATCAAAGGCCCGTTCGCCAACTACTCGCCAAATTGCCTCACGGGCTAGAGCAAAAGCTTCGGGCAGCAAATCATCTATGGTTTCTCCAGTGGCCAATCTTTCTTTAAAAGAAGCTGTTTTGGCGGGAAACTCATCGTCTTTTAATTTTTTTATCTCCGGCTCCAGTGAGTTTATTTTTTCTACCATCGGAGCCATTTTCTTTATTTCTTTTTCGTTAAAATCCAAAAGCTTACCAAAGAATTTAAACATATTTCAATTTTAACACAAAAAAGAGGTTGGTCGGGGTTTCTATTCTTTCAATTGCAGGAAAAATTTTCTTTACTTTCTCTTCAAATTGTTTCTCGCTTTTACCTTTTAACCAATTAAAAATCACCAGCCCTTTTTTTGCCAGAAGTTTTTTGAGGTTTTTTAAAAATTCTTCACTTTCCACCTCTTTAGGAAATTCTTTCCCTAAATAAAGATCAATAATAATCAAATCAAACTTACTTTGATGATTTAAATCATTGAAGTGACCATCCACCCATTTAAAGGCGTTAGCCTTAATAATTTCTAAATTTTTAATTTCCCCCAGGCCAAAAAATTTCCTGCCAATTTTTATAATCTCCGGGTCAATTTCAACTCCAATAATTTTTGCTTCCGGCCAGCGATTTTTAATTAATTGAACGACTGTTCCCCCGCCTAGTCCTAGAATTAAACAATTTGATACAGAAAGTTTACCCTGAGCGAAACGAAGGGGTTTTTTCCAAATACCCTTAATTATTCCCCCCGACTGAATTAATCCTTGAACATGGAGCGTGTAATCTCCAAGTTGTTCTTTGACCACAATTTCCCCACTAATTTTGGATTTTGTCTTATAAACTGTTCGAGGGAAAAGAAAAAAAGTCATAGATTTATCGATAACTTTTTGCCTGAAGCTCAAAAAGTTGAGAGTAAATTCCTTTTTTACTCATTAATTGGTTGTGGGTTCCGCTTTCAATAATCTCTCCTTTATCCATAACGAAGATTTTGTCTGTCTGTCTGACAGTTGAAAAGCGGTGGGAAACCAAAATTAAAATCTTTTGTCTTGAGTAACGAATAATTTCTTTAAAAATACTTTCCTCTGCCTTTGGATCAATGTTAGAGGTAGGCTCATCAAGAATAATAACTGGGCTATCTCGCAAAAATATCCGGGCTAAACCTATCCTTTGCCATTGGCCAAATGAAGGCCTTATTCCTCCTTCAAAATCTGGGTCAAGAGGGTTTTTATATTTTAACGGTAATGATTCAATAAAATCGGCGATTTTTGATTTTCTTGCCGCCGCTTTAATTAAAGAAGACTTGTTAAGTTTACCAACATCGGCATAACCAACGCTCTCTTTAGCACTAAAAGGATAAGTTTCAAACTCCTGAAACAAGACTGAAAGATTTTGCCAAAGACTTTTAATTGAATATTTCTTAAGATTTACGCCATTTAGAAAAATATTCCCTTTTTGCGGATCGTAAAATCGGCAAAGAAGCTTAATCAGAGTTGTTTTTCCAGCCCCATTTTCGCCGATGAGAGCAATATTTTCTTTTGGTTCTATCTTGAGATTAGCACCTTTCAGCACCCAAGGTCCGCTATCTTTATAACGAAACCAAACGTTTTTAAACTCAATTCCCTTTTCTAATTTTGAAGGAAATTTTCTCCCTTTCATTGTCACCCCTAGACTTGGTTTAAGCTCAAGAAGCCAAACCAAATCAGCTACATAAAGATAATTCTCGTAAAACTCCAAAAAACTTCTCACTAAACCGGTAAGATTGGCTCGAAATGAACCCATGGCTCGAAGCAGCATCTCGGCCGAACCAACGGTAATTTTAGCTGCTACCACTAAAAATGAAAGATAAATTCCCGCTATAAAGAGAAAAAGGGTCTGAGGAAATGAGGCAAAAACATAAGAGATGGTTTTCCCTTTTTCAATCTTGATTCTTTGAGAAAAAATTTCGTTTTGGAGAGAAAATATCCTTTTGGAAAAATAATCGGAAAGATTAAGAAGTTTAATCTCTAAAATATTTCTCGGTCTTATAAGATAGTATTCCAACCAGCCCCAAAGTCGATACTTAGGAGTAACTTCATTTTCAAACTGGTATTCTTTTTTAATATATTTGGCATCGATTAAAAATTCCGGAACTGAAAGAAGAAGAATAACCAAACTTATTCCTGGATTAAACGAGGTAATCAGAAAGATTGTAGAAGCAATTCCAGTTAGATACATTGGAACCTCGGAGAGCTTTATCATCAAATCCCAGGCTCGCCATGAGCTTTCTCTTTGAATTTTGTTAAATTTATCCTTAAAATCTGGATCTTCTAAGGTAGAAACGTCAAGCTCAGTATTTTTTTTGGCAATCAACATAGTCATGTAGGCAGACAAAATTCTAGACATTATTCGACTGAAAAAATTACTTAGCTTACTAAAAAGATCCTGTCCCACGGTAACCAGAAATCTTAGAAAAAGAATTAAAATAAGAATCCTGGCTGTTTGGCCAAAAAAGTCAGTCCCGATATCTTTAATAAGGGTATCAATAAAAAGCTTTTCCAATCTCAACATTGGATAGATGAAAAAACCAATCAAGGCATTGGTTAAAAGAGAAGCCAGAAGTAAAACAGGATTAATCTGCCAAGAAAGCCGGAAGGTCTGAACTAAAGTAAACCAAATCTGACTCAACCTTGATTCTTTGAGTTTGGGAAATGAAGGTAATTTCATTTTTTTGGAGAAATTTTCTTAAAACCGGTATATTTTTGAAGGACTTTTGGCACCAAAACCGACCCATCTTTTTGTTGATAGTTTTCAAGAATAGCCAAAATCATCCGACCGATAGCAAAAGCGGTTCCATTAAGAGTGTGGACAAATTCTGTTTTTCCATTTTCTCGATAGCGAATATTTAATCTTCTTGCTTGAAAATCAGTGCAAGCCGAAGTCGAGTGTGTCTCTCGATAATTTTCCTCTGCCGGAAACCAGCAATTAACATCATATTTTCTTACTTGGGGATGAGCTAAGTCCCCGGTGCACATTTTGGTAATTTGATAGGGAATTTCCAAGGCCTGAACCAGTTTTTCTTCTAAAGACAAAAGATAGTCATGCTCTTTTTTGTCAGCATCTTTCTGGGGTTTAATAAATGAAAACATTTCCATTTTGTCAAACTGATGAACTCGGAAAATTCCTTTTGTATCTTTTCCATAAGTTCCGGCTTCTCGTCTAAAACAAGTAGAAAAACCAGCATAGCGTCGAGGTAAATCTTTGGCCTCTAAAATTTCATTAGCGTGCATTGGGCCAATTGATTGTTCAGAAGTACCAACAAAATAAAGCTTATCTTCGACAATATGATATGCTTGATCTTCACCCCCATGTTCCAAATATCCCATTCCTCTCATCATTTCATCTTTAATCATCACTGGCGCAACTACGGGAATGAAATCTTCTTTGACTAATATCTCTAGGGCAAATTGGACTAGGGCAAATTCAAGTTGAACTGCTTCGTTTTTGAAATAGCCAAATCGGGTTCCTGACACTTTACCAGCAGTTTTGGTATCAATTACATCCAACACTTCTCCCAACTCTTGATAATCTCGAATTTTAAAATTAAACTTTGGAATCTTTCCCCATTTTCTTATGGTCTCATTTTCTGTTTCGTCTTTTCCGGTTTTTACGTCGTCTGCAGGAGGATTAGGAATTTCTAGGGCTACTTTAATATAATCCTCGAAAGCTTTAAGTACGTCAATTTCTGCATCTTGCAACTTTTCCTTAATCTCTTTTCCTACTGCTGAATATCCTTTAGACCCGTGTGCAATCTTATTTCTTTCTTGTCTTAACCTTTCATAAATTTGAAGTTTTTTCGTCCATTTATCGTAACGCTCTAAAACCTTGTCAACCAAAATAGGACTCAATTGTTTAGCAACAACTCCCTTTTTAACCTTTTCTGGATTTTGGCGAATAAAATTTATATCTAGCATTGTCAGAGTCCTAAATCTTTATTAATGCTTTGCATCGCTTCTAAGCAAATTTTAACAAATTCTTCCAATGGAATTCCAAGTTTTTCTCCACACAAAGCAATATCTTCTCTTCTTGTTCCTTTAGCAAAAGATTTTTCTTTAAAACGATTTAAAACATTTTCCACGGTTAAATCGGCTAACTTCCGGCTTGGCAAAACCAAAGTAGCGGCGACGATCAATCCCGTTAAACTATCTCCGCAAAAAATTGCCCAATCCATCGCCGTGACAGGGTTACACCCTGTCATATGATTATGAGCTGCCATCGCCTGGGCAACGTCTTGGGGAATCTCAAAGCCTCTTTTTCTCAAAATCTCTGTCACTTCGAGTCCTTGTCGTTCAGGGGGAACATTGGGAATGTAGTCCCCATCGTGTAAAAGTCCAACCATTCCCCATTTGTCCTCGTCAATTTTCAATTTGCGCGCCAGCGCGCGCATTATTGCTTCAGTCGCCAACATATGTTTGATAATATTTTTGTTTTCAATCTGCTTGTTTAAAAATTCCAAGGCTTGCTCTCTGGTAATCATTTTTTCTCTGGTCGTAATGTTGGAAACAAAATTACTTCCCTGATATTTTGATTATTAGTTAAAAGCATTACCATTCGATCTATTCCTAACCCCAATCCTCCCATTGGCGGCATTCCATACTCCATTGTCTCCAAAAACGGTTCGTCCATGGGATGGGCTTCTTTATCTCCTGATTTAGCGGCTTTTACTTGCTGTTCAAAAAATTCTTTTTGAACCAGCGGATTATTTAATTCGCTGTAGGCATTTCCCAACTCAAATCTGGCCGCATATGGTTCGAATCGTTCAATTAAACTTTCCTCATCAGTTTTTGGTTTACATAAAGCGGTTGTTTCTTTAGGAAAGTCATAAACAAAAGTTGGTTGGATTAAATGGGGTTCGACTAGCTCAAATAAAGTGGCAATGGCAATTCCCCGATTAAATCCAGCCGCTACCCCAGTTAAGGTCGGTCTATCTTCAGAGACTAAATTATGTTTTACCAAAAGATTCTTAATTTCTTTATCTGAAAGTTTATCAATATCAATCCCAGCGTATTTTTCCAACCCTTCCTTCATCGTTATTCGCCGCCATGGGGTTTTAAAATCAATTTTTTCCTTACCAAATTGAACTTTAGTTGTTCCTAAAACTTTTTTGGCCACAAAAGCATAAAGCTCTTCGGTTAATCTCATCATGTCCTGGTAGTCGGCGTAAGCCCAATAGCATTCCATCATCGTAAACTCTGGATTATGGGCGCGATCAAAACCCTCATTTCTAAAATCTTTATCAATCTCATAAACTTTTTCAAAACCACCAACGATTAGTCTTTTTAAATAAAGCTCATCAGAAATTTTAAGATAAAAATCGTAATCTAAGGCATTATGATGAGTAATAAATGGTCGAGCGGCGGCCCCACCGTAAATCTCCTGAAGAGTTGGAGTTTCTACTTCGACAAAACCTCTTTGGTCTAAAAATTCCCTGATGGTACCAACAATTTTTGTCCGAATCTCAAATGTTTTTTTTACTTTGGGATTCATAATTAAATCCAGGTAGCGGCAACGGTATCTTTCCTCAATATCTTTCAATCCATGCCATTTAGAGGGTAAAGGCCGAATGGCTTTAGCTAAAAGCTGGAAATCGCCGACTAAAATGGAAATCTCTCCAGACTTGGTTTTAAAAACTTCTCCCTGGGCGGCAAGAAAATCACCAATATCGAGGAGAGGGATTAGGGGATAGCGTTTAGCGTCTAGTTTATCCTTTTTGAAGACAAGCTGGATTTTGCCGGATTCATCGCGTAAATCTATAAATTGAATTCCGCCATGACCACGAATGGCCATAATCCGACCAGCAACCGCCACTTTTTTACTTATCGATTTTACCGCTTGAGAAATCGTCTGCTCTCGCTTACAACGAGCTGGATAAGCATCAATTCCTAATTTTTTAATCTGGGCTAATTTTTGGAGGCGGATTTTTCTTAATTGGTCAAGTGGTTGAGCCATTCTAAAAGCGAGTTTATCACAAAACCCCGAGCTTCTCAATCAATCTTAACAATAGTATAAACAATTTTTCCGACTGGAGCTTCAACTTCAACTCTATCACCAATCTTTTTGCCCAGAAGCGATTGACCTAAGGGGGATTGATGAGAAATTTTTGCCTCTGCTGGATCAGCTTCCCATTCTCCAACTAAATGAAAAACGTATTCATCTTTATCTGCTTGAACCGTTACTTTGCAACCCAATTTTACCTCTGGACAATCCTTGTGATTTTCATCAATAATCATTGCCTTGGTGATTACCCCGTCTAATTCACTAATTCGACCATCAATAAAATCCAAGTCTTGCTTGGCCTGGGTATATTCACTCTCCTCGGTCATGTCGCCAACTTTTCTGGAGGAAGCCATCCGGGTGACCGCCTGAGGTCGACGAACTTCCATTAATTCCTGATATTCTTTTTTTAGATTCTCCAACCCCTGTTTGGTTAGAGGAATTTTGTCTTGATTTGTATTTACCATCATAGTTCAAAAAACAAAAAGCCCATTTAAAATCTGGGCGAAAAATTTAAGAAGTGTTTATCTTTAGGATAATAAAACAATTATAATATCCTTGTCAATAACCCTGTAGTGATATATAATTAGGTTGTTGGTTCTATCGTTGATACGCCACCATCGTCTAATGGTTTAGGACATCAGGTTCTCATCCTGAAAATTGGGGGTTCGAATCCCCCTGGCGGCACAGAAAGGGAGTGAGAATGATTTTGCTCGCGTCGGGGGCAGACTCCGCGAGCAAATTGTACGGTGCGATGGGCAAAAATTCGAGCCGTCTATTATTTAAGAAGTAGTTCGAGCCAACTTTTTTGGCAAAGATGGCAATATCTTTGCCATTATTTTTTGCGCGCGCGATTTTGGCCGCATCAGCGGCCTCTTTTATGAATTCTTTAAGTGGTTCGAGCCAACTCGAACCTTTAGTTTTGATTTCCTTAATTTTCTCTTGTAAAGCTTTCTTCATTTTTAATAATTCATCTTTTTTCTTTTGATAACTCTCTGTGTCAATAATTTCCTCCAAATAACTCTCCAGAAGTTTGTCCAATTTCTTTTCAAGATCGTCAAGAGAATCGGAGAGTTTTTGTAGTTCGCCTATGGCGAACTCCTTTTCTTTCTCTCCGTCTTTCTCGGCCATTTCCAAAAGTTTTTTTGCCCAAACTTCAGTAAGAGAAACTCTGCCGATTAAATCCCGTAATTGTTTCTCCAACTCTTCCTCGCGTAAATATGGTTGAGAACAAACGCCTTTTTTCTTGACGCAACGGTAATAAGTGTACCAAACTTCACCTCTGGTTTTGGGGTAAAACTTTTTGTGTTTTTCGGCGGTAAAGAAACTATCACATTCTTTGCACTTGATAAAGCCAGTGAAATTAAATTCGTGCTTCTGAGGTTTCTTGTTGTACTTCTTTTTCAGAACTTTTTGCACTTCATCAAAAAGCTTTTTGGAAATAAGCGGTTTATGCTTTCCCTCGTAAATCTCGCCGTGATAGGTCATCAAACCATAATAAAAAGTTCTGGTGAGTACACCACGAATTTGATTGAAGTGCAGAGGTTTACCATTTCTTCTGGTAATTCTATTTTGGAAAAACAGATCACGGACATCCTTCATTGAGGAAAATTCGCCAGAGGCGAATTTTCTGAAAGACTCTTTGACTAGTCGGGCAGTTTTTGGTTTGATGACGACAGTTCTCGTATTTCTATCACTTTTGTACCCAAGGGGTGCAACTGACGGCCAGCCACCATGACGAAGTTTAAAATACAATCCCCGTTTAACATTTTCTGATAAGTTGTCTACATAATATTTCGATTGGCCGAAAGCGATTGATAACATGAATTTTCCTTGAGGCGTATTCTCAAACCAGAAACTTGGGAATTTTAGGGATTGAAGTTTTCCAGTATCAACCAGATAAATAATTTTTCCTCCATCTATCGAGTTTCTGGCTAAACGATCGGGGTGCCAGCTGATAATTCCGTTGATTAGCCCTTTTTCAATTAAGTTGATAAGGGAATTGAAAACTGATCTCCCCGGAACTTTGGCTGTTTCTGCTTCGATCAAGAACTCTGAAATTTCCAAATTCTCTCTTTGAGCAAATGATTTGAGTTCGTCAATTTGCTGATCAATGGACATGATTTGTTTGTCTTTTTCATCAGTACTTTTACGACAGTAGGCAATGTATTTGATCATAGTTTTGTTTCTCCTAAAATTTTTGCGTTTTTTCTCTATCTTCTTAAATCGGCTCGAATTTTTGCCCATCGCACCGTACAATTTGCTCGCGGAGTCTGCCCCCGACGCGAGCAAAATCATTCTCACTCCCTTTCTGTGCTCTTTATATACGAAAATTCGAACGTATTTTCAAAATACTTCGTAGCGCGTTCGCTCCGGCTCGGCCTAACGGCCTCGCCTTCGCAAAAGTCGGCTCGAACCCTTACTTCAAGTGAGGAAAGAAAAACGCAAAAATTTTAAGGTTCTATTTTCTCAGTCTATCACAAAATTTGATTTTTAGAACTTTTGTGTTACTATATATCTTATAATAGAAGCTGCCTATTTTGAAAGGCAGTTTTTATTTAGCTATGGAAAGAGAAATACGTCCATATCAATCAGAAGATTACGATAAGTTAAAATCGTGGCTTTCAGAACTCGGTCGCTTTTATGATGGCCACGAGGCTGGGCGTTTCATTGATCAGCTCGTGAACAAAGAACAAGAGGATGAGTTTGGCTACTTCACAACTGCTAAAGAAGTATACGTTGTTTCCGAAGGTGGGCAAGAACTGGAGTCAATAGTTCTTAATTATAAAAGAGGAGGTTCCGTAAAGGTGGGTCCTTTTGTTGTAGATCCAGATGCGCGCGGTAAGGGCTTGGGGACTTACCTGCTTCAATTTGCAGAAGAAAGAGCAAGAGAAAAAGGCAGGAGGAAGATATATGCAACAACTTCCCACCTCAATGAACCTGTGAACAAAGTGTTTACAAAATGCGGTTTTAAGGTAGAAGCACAATTTCCTGACCAGTATAAGAAGGGAAGCGTAGAACTGATATGGGGTAAGGTTCTTTTACAACCTGAAGCAACAGTTGAATTCACTGAAATAACCACAACAATAGAAAGTAATGTCGCGGAATTCAGAGTTCAACCCTATACGCCTGTGTTCTATACAGGTTTCAGAGAACTTATTTTGAATAAATTGCCAATGTGGCATGATGAAATAAACGACGAGTTCGTATTAAGAACTATAATCGGTCATTTACAGGGTGTAGATTTTGAAAAGAAAGGCAAAGTT
>Ga0210030_1001980_pt1 | contig 14376 bp, 11 predicted proteins | sample CryGeymeta201523_FD_183986 | JGI IMG/M metagenome (GOLD analysis project Ga0210030, IMG submission 183986) | Groundwater microbial communities from Crystal Geyser aquifers in Utah, USA - Crystal Geyser metaG 2015-23 (SPAdes) (version 2) | ecosystem: Environmental > Aquatic > Deep subsurface >...
TCTTTTTTAATACCTAATAATTGATTTAAGTCATATCGTCGATGACCATTAGCGGTACGTTCAGGAATTAAAATCCCTTCAGTTTCCCACCTTCTCAGTGTTGAGGTACTAACACCTTTTAGTTTTGCGGCTTCAGAAATATATAATTTACTCATTACTAGAGTATAGCTTAATAAATGAGTAAGTTTAAGAAGATTTAAGTAACTTTTTGTTAACTGTTAAAAGCCCTCTTTCAGCTGTGATGGTAATACCACTAACTGCCGCATCAATAGTATTTGATTGTAATGCTGGAATAAGACCATCAAAGGGCAATGATTCAAACTCTACTGCTAAGTTAACTTCATTACCGATGGCTTTCATTAAATCAATGTCAAAACCTTGTAAACCACTACCATCTTCTGAAGGCATTTCAAAGGGAGGAAAAGTTGGTTCTGTACCTACTTTGAAAGCAATTAACTGACTTTTAGCAGGTTCTACCGTGAAAGGGTTAAAAGTCATGAAAATTATGGAGATACAGGCTAATAATCCCAAGGCAATGGGCTTAATCCATCCATGGCGAAAGTGTTTGATCATTACTACCAATAATATTTGCTTAAGAATAATCGTGACTTTAACTATGGCTTGAAAAATTAAGATAGTTTGTTATCTAAAACACATTTTTTCAGATTAAAATTGGTTATCTTACGAATACTTTATTGATATTAAAATTATCTATATATAATCAAAAAATATATAATTATGTCTTTATCCGATCCAGTAATTATTAGTGATAATTTACATAAAAGTTTTGGCAATTTAGAAGTATTAAAAGGGGTAAATGTTGCTTTATATAAAGGTGATGTTGTCTCCATAATCGGCCCTTCTGGTTGTGGTAAAACGACTTTTATTCGTTGTTTAAATCGTCTTGAAACTGTTACATCAGGAACTTTAGAAGTTATGGGCGTTGATATGTCTGCTCATAAAATTAGCGAAATTTCTTTGCGAGAATTAAGAAGTAAAGTAAGTATGGTTTTTCAACATTTTAATTTATTTCCTCATTTAACGGTTTTACAAAATTTGATGTTAGCACCACAAAAAGTGTTAAAAAAATCTACCCATGAAGCCAAGGAAAAAGCCTTACATTATTTAGAAAAAGTTGGTTTATCTACGAAACCTGATTCTTATCCTGAGCAACTTTCAGGAGGACAAAAACAGAGGGTAGCTATCGCTCGTAGTTTATGTATGCAACCTGATATAATTTTATTTGATGAGCCTACTAGCGCCTTAGATCCAGAATTAGTAGGAGAAGTACTTTCAACCATGAAACAATTAGCAGAAGAAGGTATGACAATGGTTGTAGTTACCCATGAAATGCAGTTTGCAAGAGAGGTTTCTAACAAAGTTTTATTTTTTAATGAGGGAATTATCGAGGAAATGGGTAAACCTGAAGATTTATTTTCCGCTCCAAAAAGTGAGCGATTAAAGACTTTTTTAAAACGTACTAATTCTGGGGTTTATACAGCATAAATTTATTTTATCTTCTTGTCATTTTTAATAAATCTTTGATAAATTTTCTTGTTTTCTCCTCTGAAAAAATAATTATAAAAAATATCTCTAAATACTTGACAAAGTTAATCTTTTCTGGTTATAATAGAGTTAACAAACAAAGCCACCTTTTCTTGACCCGTTGCGGTCGGGGAGGGGTGGCTTGTGTCTATTTTTATTCAGTTTTGGTTATGGTAATTACGAGATAATGCTGTTTAATGAATAGATAAATTCTGCTAACTCAGGTAATAGTAGTTAAAATTGATAATTTCTTATTTTAAACTGATTTTATTTTTAATTTTTGGAGATGTCTAATAGATAAAATAGATAATGAATTATTTAGTGAAAAGAATATTAATTTCTCTGCCAACTTTACTGACTATTAGTGTGGTAATTTTTCTTATCTTAGCATTAGCACCGGGTGATCCTCTAAGTGAATTTGCTTCTAATCCAAATATTACTCAGGAAGTTAGAGAAAATCTTAGACAATCTTTGGGGTTAGATAAGCCTATTTATATTCGTTATTTTAAATGGCTTTTTGCTTTTTTACAAGGAAATTTAGGTTATTCTTTTAGTAGTAGAAGTCCAGTTTTTAATTTAATTTTACAACGTCTTCCTAATACTTTAATGATTGTAGGTGTTGCTTATTTTATCAGTGTTTTTATGGCTATTCCTTTGGGTTTAATTTCTGCTATTAAACGTTATTCTTTTCTTGATAATATCATTACAATAATCTCTTTTTTTGGCTATTCTATTCCACCTTTTTTTAGTGGTTTATTATTAATCATTATTTTTAGTGTACAACTTAAATGGCTACCTTTTATTTATGATAGTAATTTAGAAATAATTAATTTTGCCACTTTTTTCGCACAAATTAAACAGTCTATTATGCCGATTATGGTTTTAAGTTTATATCAAACAGCCATTTTAATGCGATTTATGCGCTCATCGGTAACGGAAGAATTGAGTCATGATTATGTGCGCACAGCTTATAGTAAAGGTTTAAATAGCTATCAGGTGGTGGTTAATCATATTTTTCGCAATGCTTTAATTCCTGTGATTACTTTAATCGCTTTAGATATTCCTAGTATATTCACTGGCGCGCTTGTTACTGAACAAATTTTTCGCATCCCCGGTATTGGCGCTTTATTGATTGATTCTATTTATCGTAGTGATACTCCTGTAATTATGGCGATCGCAATGATTTATGGGATTTTAATAGTGATATTCAATCTTATAGCAGATTTGACCTATTCATGGCTTGATCCTCGAGTAAAATTACATTAAGATTTGATAGATAATTCTGACTAAAATATGTCGTTATTAACTTAAATGAAGAAAATGTTAATTTTAACTTCAATTTTAGATATTAGATAAGTAAAAATGTTAAAGTAAACATAAAAATTATAGGGAAAGTAACAAGGGTGAAGTCAAATTTTCAAAATAAAATAATCAATATAAATGACTCAGGTTTAGGGTGTTTATTAACTTTAGTAATTGTTAGTTTACTATTAGGAGCGATAGGATTACAATGGGTTGTTAAAGGATTTTTTATCTTCATTGCCTTATTATTTATTACTCCCATTGTTGCTATTTGGGGATTTCGTTGGTGGCTAAAAAGAAATTTAGTGGAAGATAATTGTCCTGTATGTAATTATAGTTTTAAAGGGTTTAATAAAACTGATTGTAGTTGCCCAAATTGTGGAGAAGTTTTAAAGGTAGAATCTGGTAAATTTGTAAGAAGTGTTCCTGATGGTACTATTGAAGTTAAAGCTGTAGAAATATCTAATAATAATTAAGGGTTATGTCAGAGTTTCAGTGAAATAGGGAGTTAGGAAAAATACTTATAAATAAAACTCTCTATCTTAGTATAAATAGTAATTACCCAAAAAATTTTATTAGACATCTTCAGAAAAGAAAAATTAAATCAGTTTTAATACTAAATCATTAAATAAATTTAGTTTATTATCATTTTAATCCTCTCAAAATAATTATGGGAGAAGTCTAGTAAGAAAATGGTATCAAAAGTGCTGAGTTTTTGAATAAAAATCCTCGAAACTGCATACTTTTTAGTTGATATATTATACCTTAACCTTTGATTTTTATAACTTTCTGATTCCCCGTGTCAACTCTAATTAGCATAGCAATAAATAAAATATTAAAATTATCTATGGTTAATTAGTCTAGTTGATGTTGAATAAAAAGAATATGAGAAGCGCTTTGTTTTGCATCTTTTTTATTTTTACCATAACCTTTAGAAATAATAGTTTTTTGTTGATAAATTAGACTAATTTTGCAAGTAAAAAATCCATCAATATTATCAAAGTTATATTCAGGATAATTTAATTGATTTGATTGACAAAAATGATATAATTTGGACACCCAGTCTGACTCATCTTTTTCTTTGATGTTAACTGTTTCTATGGAATTAATAGTATTTATCAAATTTTCTGCTGAAGTAGTTTCTTCTAATATATTTATTTCATCATCATAGACAAATAAATCTGGTTGATTTGTTAATTCATCCCTAAGATAAGATTCAATATAAGCTAAGGAAGATTTTTGTTTTGCTTTAATTTTTTTTGTGTCAAATTGAGGTTGCTGATGAGTTAAATTATCAACATAACAATAAGCGATATATTTTTTAGTGATGGAATGATAATCTATTTTATATTCTACTATACAACCAGTTAATTGAGAATGAATTAAAAGTACTGAAACACCGTTTAAGTTAGGATAATTTAAAAACTTATTGACTTTTCCTTGAAACCAAATTTTATATAAATCTTTGGGTAATAAATTATTGATTCTGGCTTCAATTTTTTGAAAAATTATCTCATCAAAATGAGTTTTTATACAATAATCTAAAATTTTAGAAAAATCTTTATCACTTAAATTATTAAAATCGGAATTTAGTGCATTTTCTAGGGAGGAATTAGAGACAATATTACTTAAATTTATTTGAGAAATAGGATGAGGATTTATCGTTAATTCTTGATGAAGATAACCTTTAATTGTGGCTAAAGCTGCTTTTTGTTTTGCTTTACTTTTTTTAGTATCTTCTGCTGGGTTGAAAGTTGTTTTTCCATCAATATAACAATAAACAAAATAAATTTTTCTCACTTCGCAATATTCTGATTTATATTCAATTAAAGAATTATCCGATTGAGATTTAATGAGTAAAACGGAAACGCTATCAATATTTTCATCATCTAAAAATTCATTAATTTTACAACGAAACCAAATATAGTAAAAATCTTTAGGTTGTAATGTATTAAAACGAGATTTTATGTAAGGAAAAATTTTTTGAATCTCATTATTATAAACAGCGTATTGAATTAAATCAGAAAACTCATCAACGGATATTTTTTCCATATCCAAACTTTCAATCTTATTAAAATTATTTTCAATTACTTCTTGCCTTTGTTTTTTTAAAAAGTTAGATTTATCTTCCTTAAATTCTTGATAAAAGTTATTAATTTTCAAACAAATATTATCTAATTCCGAGGCAGTATAAGGAGAAGATTCTTGTTTAATAATAGCCTTGACAATACGATGATTAACTAAATCGACAAAACGGCGCAAAGGGCTGGTAAAATGAATATAAGCTATTAAACATAAACCAACATGAGGTTTAACTTGAGAGTTATAAATAGCTGGTACTAAACAATGGCCCATAGTTTTCTTTACTAACTCAAAATCTGTTGTACCAACATCCTGAGTTCTATATAATGCTAAAATATTATTTTCTGCTAAAAAGTTAGCAATAGTGGTATTTGTTAAAATCATTAATTCGGCAATTAGCTGATGAGTATTAACATTTTCTTGTATTAAATTTCCATCTTCATCAACATAACCATTAGCTGTTAAAATTCCTGAATTACCTCCCCTTTTTCTACCAATTAATTGTGCAACTTGTTGCATTTTGAGTAATAATTTATGTTCAGTAATATTCTGAGGATTTTGTAAAATTTTTTCAACTTCTTGATAACTAAAAGCCTTTTTATTGGTAAAAATTGTTTCTTTAATGCGAAAAGAAATCACATTGCCACTATTATCGATGTGAAAAAAAATCGTCAAGGCTAATCTTCTTTTTTCTTCTTCCAATGAACCTAAATTAGTGCTAATATGACAAGGTAACATGGGAGTCGGTACAGTTGTATGGTATAGAGTAACTACCCTTGACAAGGCTTCTTCATCCACTGGGGAATCTTTGGGAATAATAGTCGATACATCAGTAATACTTATTTGTAGCTCAAAATTACCATTATTCAATTCTACCAACCAAATACCATCATCTCGATCAACAGTAGTAGCGTCATCAATAGTAATACCAAATACAGGAAAACGATGAGGATAATAGTCAGCTAAATTAATAGCATTAGCCTGTTTAATTTGTTGAGATTTGAATTTTCTTGGTGGGATTTTACCTTTCATAGCCGATGTCTGACTAACAGATTAACTCTACTGATTTTAACTTGTTAACTCATTGTAAACTGAACTTACTTTATCCGAAAATTAAATCTTAAGTAAAAAAAAGATGATTAACAATATAATTAAACTCATTAAGTATTAAAACATTTAGGGATTATCTAATTTTAAATTAATATACATAACTAATAATTTTTGTTGCCTTTTACCTCTTGCATGAGGATAAAGTAAACATACAATTAATTTTATCTACTTGGTTATCTTTTTTCAAATATCAGCAATAATTAATTATTTAATATGAATGAAAATATATCTTCTGAAAAAGAAAAAAAATCTTTATTAATACCTATCCTTATGGGTATTTTTTGCGGAGTTTTACTAGGAGGCTTTTTACCAACATGGGGGAGAGAAATATACTTTTTAGGAGAGTTATTTATTAACAGTTTATTAATGTTAGTAATTCCTTTAGTTATGACTTCCATGATTAGCAGTATCACAGGTTTAGGAGATTTAAGATTATTAAAAGGAATCGGCTTAAAAACTATTAGTTTATATATGGTAACAACGGGAATAGCCGTAATTTTAGGCTTAATTTTAGTTAGTTTTATTCAACCGGGTATTGCTGACAATGAGAATGATAGAGTTTTATTAAGGGGAGGACAATTATTAGAAAATATTGATTATACTATTCAAGAAAATCAATTAACTTTAACTAAAGATAGTTTAAGAAAACCTTTTGATGATCGTTATTTAGTCTTATTATTAGATCAAAATATCAGGGGTGTCATCGAAAAAGAAGAAAATTTTAATAACAATAATCTTACTATAAAACAGTGGGAAAATCAAGAGGGAGAAATTACTATTCCTGTGGCAAAAGGTAAAGGATTAAAGATAGATTTAACTATCGCTAAAAAAGTGATGGGTAAGGGAAAAAAATCCATTAGTGAAACACTAAAAAACGTTATTATTAGTTTACTTCCCCGCAATTTATTTCAAGCGATGGCAAATAATGATGTCTTGCCTATCATCATATTTTCCTTAATTTTTGGGGCAATTTTAACAACTTTCAAGGAAGGAGTTATAGTCATCAATTTCTTTAACACTTTAAATATTACTATCCTGAAAATTGTTGATTTAATCCTCTTATTTGCACCTATAGGTATTGGTGCATTAATTGCAGGGCGTTTAGGAGAAGCTGGAGGTTTTAGTGGCTTTGCTGAGGAGTTTCTTTCTTTGGGTAAATATACAGGTACAGTAATGTTAGGTCTATTTTTGCACGGATTTGGCATTTTATTTTTATTATTCTACTTTATCACAAAAAGATCCCCTTTTGTTTTTTTCCGTAGAATGTTACCAGCCTTAACAACAGCTTTCTCCACTGCTTCAAGTTCAGCGACAATCCCTGTTACCCTTGAATGTGCCATCAAAAACAATAAAATAGAGGCAAAAATTGCTGATTTTGTCATCCCCCTAGGGGCAACCATCAACATGGATGGTACAGCATTATATGAAGCCGTTGCGGCAGTTTTTATCGCCCAAATCTACGGTATTGAGTTAACTATCGGGCAAATAATTGTCATCTTTTTAACCGCAACTTTAGCAGCCATTGGCGCGGCGGGTATTCCTGAAGCAGGATTAGTAACAATGGTAATTGTTTTAAAAGCAGTAGATATTCCCATCGAAGGAATTTCCCTTATCCTCGTCATTGACTGGTTTCTGGATCGTTGTCGTACTACCGTAAATGTTTGGGGTGACGTAGTAGTGGCAGCAATGGTGCAAAAAATGGAGAATAAGCAATGATTTTGGCTCTACTACAGTAGTTGTGATAATTTAGTAATCAATAATGAATAAAACTTTTGATATTCAAGGTGTTAGGTATCAGTAACAAATAATTATTGCTTAAACTATTTATCTATAAAAATTAAAGAATTATCCCTTATTGTGTTGTGTTAATTTAACATTTTTTTTATTTAATCTAACATTTTATCAAAATATATAATAAATCTTTCTTAAGGTAAAAAAGCTATTATTTTTAATATATGATTAATTGATTAATCAACTCATTAATATCTTTAACAGGATGAATAATAATGCCTAATTTTTGTTCGATTTCAACTACAGTAATGTCATCTAAAAATTTTTCTTCATCATGTTTTAACATCACCGAAGGAAGTAAAATATTTGTAGCTAAATCTTGACGATTTGATAAATGATAAAGTAAATCTTCCCCTGTTAATAAACCAGTTACGGTGATTTCTTGCCCCCAATATTGACTATTTAAAGCGACTAAATTAACCTCTAAATTATTAACTTGATTCAGTCGATTAACTAAAGGTTGAAAAGCAGTTTCGACAGCGTTACCTACAATCCATGTAAATTTTTTTGGAGATGAAATTTCTAAAGGTAATTTATCGTCAGCGATGGCGTGAAATTCTTTGATAAATTGACGAATTGAGCCGACACCGTTACCAATTTGAGGATAATCTTCATAGTGGGATTCTGGTGGTAATTCTGACTGTGCGATTAAAAACCATTCATCCGCTAACCATGCAAAAGTTGAGCCTGATTTTTCTCTAAATTTTACCTGTAATTGTTGCACTTGAGCAATCACTTCTAAGGCTTTTTCTCTGGTGACGGGAGTTAATTCATCTTTGTCAGGACGAAATTTCGTTAATCCTACAGGTACAACGGCAGCGCTAATAACCGCAGGAATATCGCCGTGATGAAAAGAGAATAAATCTAGTAAAGTTTTTTCAAGGTGTTTCCCATCATTTATATTAGGGCATACAACCACTTGACTATGAATTTGTAAACGTTTTTCTTGAAACCATGCTAACTGTTTTTTGATTTCTCCTCCACGATGATTTTTAAGTAAATGACTTCTAATTTCTGGCTCGGTAGCATGAACAGATACATAAAGAGGTGATAATCGCATTTGTTCAATTCTAGTCCATTCTTTAGGGGTTAAATTTGTTAAAGTTAAATAACTACCATAGAGAAAACTAAGGCGATAATCATCATCTTTGAGGTAAAGTGTATCCCTTTTGCCTGTAGGCTGTTGATCAATAAAACAAAAAGGACACTTATTATTACACTGAATTAAACCATCAAAAAGTGCTGTTTCAAACTCTAAACCTAAGTCTTCATCATAGTCTTTTTCTATTTCTAAAAGATGTTTTTTTCCCCATTTATCAACTATTTCTAATTCCAAAAATTCATCGGCACATAAAAATTGATAATCAATTAAATCTCTAGGTATAATTCCATTAATAGTAACGATGGAATCTCCTATTTCAAAACCCATTTCGGCGGCGATGGAATCAGGAATAATTCGACTAATACGAGCAGGTTTCATGATAAATTGAAGTTATAATCTTACCTAATTTATTGTAACGAAAATTAACAATGAAGACATAAAAGGAAGAAAATAATTAATATAAATGTTGTCAGCCCAAAGCAAAATATTTTACATTGAAGGTTTCAGGTTTCAGGTGTTAGTAATAAACTTCTCTACTATCTCCCTATTCCACTGAAACTATGAGGCAACTGCTAATGATTAACCAATAACAAATTAATACCTTTTTGGGCTACTTGAGAATAGGTTAATTTACCGCTAAAAATTTTTGTCATGGTATTTGCACAAGAAGGATGTTTTTCGATTATTCCATAACTAAATCGAGGAAAATGATAGAATATCTGTGATAATTTTTGTGCCCATATCATTTCTTTTCCCCATTCTTGAGCCATAATTTCGCTATATTTTACCAAAGCATTAATATCTCCTCCTAAACGGTGATGGATAGCTTCGGAGGCTTTTAAACCACTAAAAATTGAGGGGCGAATACCTTCGGCTGTAAAAGGATCAACTACACAAGCCGCTTCCCCAGCTAAAATGGCGTTATCAGTATGTAATTTTTGATTGCCATTCCATAATGCGATGGGGTGTCCATGTTCTGTGGCATCATCGAGGTTAAGATGGAATAAACTAGCATAATGTGCGATGATTTGATGATAATTTTGTGGTTTACGTTGGTTAGTAAAAACTCCTGCACCCATAGAAAAACCGTCAGCTTTGGGAAAATTCCAAGCATAGCCATGTTTTACTAAGCCAAACTCAAAATAAGTATCTACATTGTTTTGATGATGATAGGGAATTTCAATTTCTAGCGCCCCTGCCACTAATTTTTTTTGCTTTTTGAAACCTAATAATTTCACCATCGAACCTTTTGCACCATCGGCGGCAATTAAATAACGCCCCAAAAATTCTTGATGAGGGGTTTTGATTATCCATTTATCATTTTTAAATTCAAGTTGCGTTACTTCTGTCTTGTCTTGTAAGATTGCTCCTTGTTTTACGGCTTGTTGCACTAAAAAAAAGTCAAAAATATCCCGTCTTACCATCCAAATAGGATAATCTTGGGTATTGACGGCAATGGCTTGTTGATGTTGCCATGTGCAATAAACCCTATCAGTTTTTAAAGAGATAGCTGGAGTAAAATCAAAATCAAACCACTGTTGAATAATAGAAGAAACTCCTCCCCCACAGGGTTTATAACGGGGTAAATTCGCTTTATCTAAAATTAAAACAGAATGCCCCTTTTTTGCTAAATGATAAGCGGCAGTGCCACCAGCAGGACCTGCTCCAATAATAATACAATCATACATATTTAGTTGATAGATAATTGCTAATTATTAATACAAAGAATTTAAAGAGTTAAAGAATGGACATCATTTTCAATTAATTTTGCCAAATCCTGTAAGAATCCTGCTGCGTCTGCACCGTAAATAATACGATGGTCACAAGTTATATTTACAGTCATTTGATTTTTGACACCAAATAAACCATGACCATTAGCGACAACCGTAGGACGAACTCCGCCAATCGCTAAAATAGAGCCCTGCCCAGGTGGTAAAATAGCGGTAAAATCATTGACTCCAAACATTCCTAAGTTAGATAAAGTAAACGTACCAGTACTGTACTCATCAGGTTGTAATTGTTTTGCCCTCGCACGGTTGACTAAATCTTGCCAATTACGCGCTAAAGAATAAATATCAATTTTATCAGCATTTTTGATCACTGGAGTAATTAAACCACCATCAGGCATGGCTACGGCTACAGCAATATTAATCCCTTCGTTATATTTAATTCCTCCTTCGGTGAAACTACTATAAACAACGGGATGTTTTTGTAAGGTGACAGCTACGGCTTTAGCAAGTAAGGCAGTCATGGTGACACCTTTTGATTTAATCTTACGGTAAAGGTTATCTAAGGCATCGGTAGTAATAGTATAACTTACTTGAAATGTGGGAACTGTTAAACTCGCCATCATATTACGAATAACGGCTTGTTGTAAGGTATTAAAAGGTACTGTTTCTCCTGCTAAGTTATTAACAGGTATGGATGGTACTGGAGTGGTAGAGACTACTTTTGTTATTACGGGAATGGGTGCTACTTTAGGAGGTTTTCCTGCCGTTTTTTCCACATCTTCAGCGATAATACGCCCGTTTGGTCCTGTACCTGTAATATTACTTAAATCAACTTTTAATTCTTTGGCTAATTTTTTCGCCCGAGGAGAGACTACTATTCTACTGCTAGTTTTTGGCGTGGGTATTTCCGTAGGAGTGGAAACAGTAACTGGTGCTACTTCAGGTTTAACGTTCTCTTTTTGTGGTGTCGATGTAGATGTAGATACTTGACTTTGATTTGCTTTTTTGATAGCGGCTTCTATTTCTGCTTCTGTTTCAGCAATGTAGGCGATCGCATTACCAACGGGGGCTTCTTCTCCTGCTTGAACTAAAATAGTGGCTAAATAACCAGAATAAAAGGATTCTACATCCATGTCGGCTTTATCAGACTCGACGACAACAACGGTTTCTCCTTTTTCAATTTTATCACCTGGTGCTTTTTCCCATGAAACGATCTTCCCTTGTGTCATAGTTGAACTTAGGGCGGGCATAAAAATATCGTAGATCATTTAGTTTACAATTTATTTTATTTACTTCTCAAATCATCAATTATACCTGAATAGTTCACAGTTAATAGTTGATAGTTGATTTATTCTCGACTAAAATTGATCTAGTAATCTTCTTTTTTTGATAATATTAATTATGCCTCCACGTTGGCCTCGTGAACCAGATCGTAAAAATGACCCAGAATATCGTAGATTAGACGATCGTATGAATTTCGCTGTTCATGTAGCGTTATTTCTTGCTTGTAATTCTGGAGTGTGGTTTTTCCATAATTTTAATCATCCCGATTGGTTTTGGGTAAATCAATTTAGCTTTATTTGGGGTGGAATTTTATTACTTCACTTAATCTATATTTCCGCCATCGCTGATTATTCTCGTTAAAAAAAGTTAAGGTAATATCAATTCATAAGCCTTAAGAGTTTCTTGGGCTACTCTTTCCCAAGAATATAATTTTGCCCGATTTTTGCCTCTAATAATCAAATCTTTTTGCAAATCAGGTTGACTAATTACTTCATAAATAGTTGTGGCTATGGACTCATAATCATCAGGATTGATATACATAGCGGCATTTTGAGCTACTTCTGGCAAACAGGAAGTATTAGAAGTAATTACGGGTGTACCTAAAGTCATCGCTTCTAAAATGGGTAATCCGAAACCTTCATAAAGAGAAGGATAAACAAAAGCATCCGCTAAACTATAAAAAACGGCTACGGTTTCATCTGATAAATAACCTAAATAATGTATTTTTTCTCGAAAATTAGAGTTCTCTATTTCAGCAAAAATTTTCTCATATTCCCACCCTTTTTGACCAATTAAAATCAAATGATGATTAACGGCATATTTTTCTTTAATAAGATTAAAGGCTTTCACTAAATTAATGATATTTTTTCTCGGCTCAATGGTACTAACAAATAAAATAAATGGTTGCTGAAAATCATAATCAATTTTACTTTTAATTTCCTCAATATTTTTGTCTTTTAAATAGTTAATATTATATCTACTTGCCTCGGAAGTAATCGCTATTTGATCACTTTTAACTCCAAAATAATCCATAATATCTTGTTTCGTATTTTCAGAAAACGTAATTATTAAATCAGTCCACTGTAAACATTTTTTAATTCTTTTAGTATAAGTCTTAACTATTTTATTACTATAAAAAGGAAATTTTAAGAAAGTTAAATCATGAATTGTCATTACTTTTTTACCATAAGGAAAAGGGAAAACATAATGATCTGTACCATGAATTATATCTAAATTTTGCCAAAAAGCATCATTTCTATTAATAAATAAACCTGCTGATTTCCCCAATAAATTACTAATAGTAATGGGTAAAAATAAAAATTTTAAAGGAGAAATATCCTGTAAAATATCGGGAAGATTATGATTATTAGTTAACCAATGTTTGAAAGAAGGTTGACGGTATATTTCAAAAGCAAAAGAAGTCTGATTTTCTTGCTCTTTTAATCCTTTAATTAAGTTATAAGTATAAAAGCCAACTCCACTAGGATAATCTCGAATCGAACTACAATCAAGTAAGACTTTCACCATGACACAGAATCAAAAACAGTAAACCATAACCTGAGTATATAGGAGACGGGAGACAGGAGAGAAGAATAAGAAAAATTAGACTTCTCCAGAAAAGATTTTTGATTGGCTCGTAGTGAGGGCTTCAGCCCTTGTTTTGGCAATTAATGGAGATGTCTATTGATTTAACAAAAATGGAGAAAGAAGTCCCACGCTCTATTTTTCGTTAAAAAACCGCCCATGAAATGAGCGTGGGATGAATTTCGACAGTAAAATAACATCCGTAGGATTCTAAACAAAAATCAAAATCTCTGATAATGCACAAAGCAATAAAAGTACGACTATACCCCAATGATAAACAAGCTCAAAAACTTAGCCAAGTTATGGGTTCGGCTCGTTGGTGGTATAATTTGGCTCTTAATTTGTGCAATGAAACCTATAAAGCAACTGGGAAAGGACTGAATCAAATTGCTCTTAATAAGTATCTTCCAAAACTCAAAAAAGCAGAAGAAACTTCTTGGTTGAATGATTGTTATTCTCAGGTTTTACAATCTGCGACTCTTAATCTCACTAAAGCGTTTAGGAACTTCTTTGAAGGTAGAACAAAATATCCTAGGTTCAAATGTTATCATGGTAAGCAATCGTGTCAATATCCTCAAAATGTATCTATAAAAGATGGTTGTTTGAAAATCCCACAATTAGGATTAGTCAAAGCCTCTATTCATCGAATATTTGAGGGAGAAATCAAAACTGTTACTGTGAGTAAAACTCCTACTGGTAAATACTTTGCATCTATCTTATTTGAGACAGAACAAGATTTTCCTGTTGTTACTATCATTGGTAAAATCTGTGGTATCGATTTAGGAATAAAAGACTTCGCCATAGTAAATGATGGTGAAAAAACCAGTAAATATGCTAATCCCAAAC
>Ga0210030_1001997_pt1 | contig 14319 bp, 20 predicted proteins | sample CryGeymeta201523_FD_183986 | JGI IMG/M metagenome (GOLD analysis project Ga0210030, IMG submission 183986) | Groundwater microbial communities from Crystal Geyser aquifers in Utah, USA - Crystal Geyser metaG 2015-23 (SPAdes) (version 2) | ecosystem: Environmental > Aquatic > Deep subsurface >...
GGCATCGGGGCGTGCGAATGGCTCACTTCAGGCAGTAACACGGCTCGGATTGAGAGGTGGCAAGCTACGTCGCTTGAAGGCTGATTGCGGTCAACCAACTTGCCGAAATACCTGCCGGATAGCCGTCATCGAGTGCTACGATTTGGAAGACCCTGTGGACACGACAGGGCGTTATGTCAATGACCCCTGAATCGGAGGCTAAGACTTCAGAATGCGGGAGTGCTTTGACTTTGACATGTCAGTCAGTGTCATACTTAGCCTTGCGATTGAATATCGTATTTGTCGTTAACAGGGGGGAAATTATGGCAATGACCGAATGTCCAGAATGTAAAACTGAAGTTAGTTCAGAGGCTAAAACGTGCCCGAAGTGCGGGTTCAAGATCAAAAAGTTTCCTTTCGGAATGGTCATTGGCATTCCGATTGCACTTGTCTCTGCATTTTTGTTGTTTGGCGCGTCAATTCCTGCCAATGAGGCCAACGGCAATGCGTTTTACAAACCATGCTATGAGTTGGTGGAAAGGGGCGCTGTGACTATGTACGAATGTCAACAGGCAGAGGCATCAATACGCCGAGGCGAAACGCCTGAGAAACCCATCCTGAAAGCCCTGGCCACCCAGACCAAAACGAAGTGACCAGTTCCACCTCAGACCCCATAGATAGCATTTCGGTCTGCATAGAAACTCCTCTAGCTTTTGACGCGAGTTTATATAACCCAATCGGATGTTGTTATTTAAGGAGTTCATGAACATGAAGAAAGTTATTATTTTTTATGAAATTTAAAATTTTCATTATGGTCGTTGCTATTTTGTTTTGTAGTATCTCTGGATGCAATTCAGAGCCAGTTCCTGTGCCAGTTGTTGTAGCTAAGGCAAATAGATTGGACTGGGATGCAGCGCTCAAGGCAAGCCATGTGATAGCGGACTTAAAAGATGATGGCAACGGAATAACTGAGTACCGTTCAGTATTTAGCACTAGCGAAGGCAAGCCAATGGATGTTTTTGTCACTAAAGATTCCTTCCGTAAACTTCGTCACTGGAAGACCCGTGGATATAACAGTATAAAACTTGGAGAAATGGCGTTTTCTTACCAAAAACTTCAATTGACAGCGACTTTATCATTTTTCATCGCGCTCCCTGACTACGGACTTCCGATATTAGTTGCTGAGTCAAAATATCTTTATAAATCAGGGCTTCCAATTGGTCTAAGCAAACTTTCTATATTGGTTGCAGATGATCTTGTTTTAGAAAATGAAATTCGACCTGAAAACGTTTCAATGAATTTTGATGAAAATTACAAATGGGAGGTTAATAATATGCCATTGAACGATGCTGAAGTTGACCAGTTAAGAAAGGTAAAAAAAGATCAAAAAGTCTATATCCGGATTTCTGGAAATGATAAATACGTAAATGTAGATGCCGATGATGCTATGTATAGCGTCATTGATCAATCTCTATTTGTCTACGATAAGTTGAAGGCGGCACTGAAAGACAAAATCCCTGAAAAATAAGCTACATTGAATTTATTTTTTATAAGTTGTCAATAGTTCAAATAAGGTGATCAATGGAGTTGTTAATTGGATTGGTTTTCTTTGCTATAATCATGCTTAAATATGCAACCGTTAGCAAAGAAGCCCGTGATCGCTATTACGAACTGGAAAACAAGCGGCGCTATGGAGGTAAAAAATTATCACCAGAAGACCATGCTGAGTGGTCAGAACTATGCAAGAAATTCAAGTGGTAATCGCTTAACCAGATAAACGGTCGTTTTCTTGACCCGCAAAACCATGCTTGGTACCTGCCCGTTTCGGGTTGGTTTGTGTTCATCAACTCGTTCACAAATCAAAGTGCAACAAACGTCTATGTTGGTCAATTACTGAACTGGACTTCCCGTAACCGGATTTACGTGGTGGTCGGCTCCCGCTGCCATGCGGGTCTACGTTTCGCTCCAATGCAGCCGCTCAATTGCCCAAGCCAACTTCCGCCAAGCGCCACCGCCAGCCAACCCGGTTGCAGCCATTTCACCGGCCACCGCAATTCACCTGCCAGCCGCCCGCCCCAAAATCTGCCCCCATGCGCCCCCGCCAGCCCCCCGGATGGGGGTCGTCATGACCCGCCCCCGAGCGCCCCAGAGGTGCCCGTTATGCCCGAGCGCGGGGCCACCCCACGCCGCCCGGGCTGGCCACCGCCGCCCCGGTTACGCCGCCAGAGCCTCCCCTGGTGGAGTCGTCGCCGCATCATTCGCCCCAACTATGGGCCTCCCACGTTGTATTGCGACGGATGCGCTGTTAGCAGCCTCCTGCATCGACTTGCTACTTAAATGTGAGTACCGCATAGTTACCTTAGGATCGCTGTGACCAAGGCAGGCTTGCACCTCATACAGGGTACGCCCGGAGTTCACGAGGAAGCTGGCGTACATATGGCGCAAATCGTGAATCCTCAGGAAGGGCAAACCTGCTTTCTGCCTCAGGCGGCTCCACACTTTCATGATCGTGGTGTACGGCTTACCAGTCTGGCGGTTCACAAACAGATGCTCGAACTGGCCTTCAGTATCCAACTCGGCCAGCACTTCCAGCGCCGAGTCATTCAGCGGCACCACCCTGATTTTGCGAGATTTGGACACCGTGGCCGGAATGCGCCACACTCTGGTTGCCTGGTCAATGTCACCCCATTTTGCACTCAAAGCTTCGTTCAATCTTGCCCCAGTGGACAGCAAAAACAAGGCAATCTGGCAGACCGATCGAGGGCTATTTGGGTCACGCAACACGGCCAGCAACCGCCCGAGTTGTTCGTCGTCCAGGTAGTGTTCGACCTTGTTATCGACATTGAACAGCGGCACCTTTGCAGCAGGGTTCTTGTCCAGCATGTCCCACTCAATGGCCAAATTGAGGCTTTGGCGGATTAGCTTAACGTGATGATCGGCGCTTGCCGGTGCCAAGCCTTCAGCCAACAGCGCAGTGTGGAATGACTGGATTTCCTGGCGAGTGATGGCATCGAGTTTCTTATCGCCAAAGACCTTTTTGATCCGTAGGCGGTACAGCTCCTCGTCGCGCTTCCAACTGCGTTTGCGAGGTGTGACGTACGGCAAATATTCATCGGTAAAGAACGAGTCATAAGTGAGCATGACTTTCTTGGGTTCGCCCTTGGGGTTGATACCCGAGGCAATTTCGCCCTTGGTTACCTTGGCCTGCTTGCGTGCGTCAGCCAGAGAAATGTCAGCAGTGGAGCCGATACGCTTGTGGCAGGTCTTGCCGGTGGCGTCTTTGTACCGCAGGTAAAACGTGCCTTGGCCGGGACTGGTGGCACGGATTTCAATATACAAGCCGGGTAGATCGGCATCGCACAGTTCAAGGCGGCTGGTTCCAGCAGGGCATTGCAGCACCTGGGGGAACATGGCTTGGTTTAATTTCATGACTGGCATTTTTATCTCCAAAAATTGGTTGAGTGAAGTTGAAGCCCTGACCCCGAGGGGAGCCAGGGCGGTTTCTGTTTATTGAGTAAACGTTTAATCGGTGGTACGGGTTTTGCGTGATTGAATTAGTACATGTCCGAGTCGTCATCTGGCTCAGACAATGCTTCGGGTCGCATCCCATCAAGCCACTTCACCGAAATCATTCGTGACTTGCCGCGCAGCAGTTTTAAATCAATGCCCTGCGACAGCAACGCCGCTTGCAACGGCAGAATTCGCTTGGATAACGAGATGGGGTTACCGGGCCAATCCTTCGAGTTTTGAATGCCCGGCTCGGTCACACTATTGAGTTTTTCCAGAAACACGGTGGGTGACCCTCTCCATTCATCGCCGGTCATTTTTTCAGCCCAAGTCAAAATGGTCGAGGCCAGCACGTTGTCCATCAGACACTCACGCTGACCGTCATTCAGTGCTGTGCTGTAAGCCTTTTGGTAGCTACCTTCAGGTGCACCGTCCACTTTTTCCATCGCCGCCAGCCAAAGCACAAAGTCAATCATGCGCTGTGGGTGCGTCGCTTTGACCGTGGGCAGATGGACAAACACGTCAGCAATCAGATCAAAAAGTCCGCGTTGTATGGCAGGCAGGTCTCGCGTCAATGCCGCCTCAAGCTCAGTCTCAGACCGCCTGTTTTTTTCAGGCAGCGTCGGCAATTGCATCGGCAAACAGCGCTGTGCAAAGTCGGGCTGATTGATGAAGGCGTGAATGCCGTTAATGATGAGCGCACCGTGCAACAAGATCACCTGTTGATCGGCGTCGGTGTAAAGCTGGCGCGTCGTCAGCGTGCCGCCCGTAGCCGCTGTGCAGAACATATCTGACATGGCCGGGGCGATGAAACGCGCGTTATCAAAGCAACTGACGTGCCCGTTCTGGGTCGATATTGCCAGATCCTTGCTGTTGGTCGGCAACGCCTGAACACCAATGGGACTGGGGTCAATCAAGCGACGGATAAGCTTGGAAGCAAACGTTTTGCCAGACCCTTGGCCGCCGAGTAGCAGCAGGATCACAAACATCGACGAACTTACCTTTGGGTGTGCCAAGGTGTAACTCAGCCAAGCACGCAGCAACATAAACGACACATCGTCCAGATTTAAATACGACTTGAGCAACTGCAGGTCGCCCACCAACACAAACTCTGCCATGGGCAAAAACGTGTTGCTGCGCCAAAACAGTGTGGTTGACCCGTTGAGCACCAACGCCACCTTACTTGCGGTGATGCGAACGCGTGCGTGATTGTTGTCGCCCAGGTCAATTTCAACACCCCCATCGATCGCTGCCACGCGCAGAAAAACGTTTTTGATCTGCCCCTTGGACTGAGCCATGGCCAACAGGCTGTCATTTAACTCGCGTATGTCAGACTTGCGCAACGCGATATCCTCCCGCGCGGCTATTTTGCGAATGATGTTGTCCAGCGCCCGACTACCGACCTGAACTGCATAGGCGTTTTTTCCCTTGCCGCGCAGGGTTGCATAAGCGTTGCCGTGTTGTGACAAGCAAAGCCCAAGCATGGCGGGAAGGTTCTTTGGGAACGGCAACTCCTCGGCTGCGCTCTGGACATCCACTGACACATCCACGATCACTTCTACGGCATTCGTCATTTCTGTAGGCGCATTGGCCACTGCTACACCTGAGGGCATCTCGGCCACCTCCAGGACCGCTACTGCTGCCAAGGCATCTGTTGCCACGGCCTGCGTTTTTATCTCACCAACCGGTACCGCATCCATCTGTGCCAAACTAACGTGTGTAGGAGCATCTGCATTATTGGCGTTATCTTGCGCCGAGCTATCTACTGGTTTTTCTTGTATTACCATAAAGACTCCAAAATCATCCAATTGAACCATCCAGCACCCTAGCTTGATTACTTTAAACTGCGATGCTAGAGTCGGTTGAATTTCAGCTATTTGGGCTGTTACCCCCACCGACAACTGAACTTTAATCCAGATGTTTGGTTATGGTGCAATATTTATGGAGGCTTGAAAGCCGGGTAATTGGAATCGCTGTAAGTATTTAAACTACTATCTGCCTCATACCCAAATAGAAATCGTTATTGGAATTAGATGCACTGGCAAAGCTAATTAAACAATATAATGGCAAAGACCAATAGCTCCCTAATTTTTGGACTTGAGTTAATGAACACAAACATATGATGAAATTGAAATGGGAGTTTGCGCACTTCCATCCAAGTAAAAGCTGAGAGACCGGCCATCAAAACGGACCAAAGCCCCAGTGATTGAGTCCGGTATTGACCACACCCTGACGCGGCACTTGTAAGCGAAATATATTTTTCAGTGTTGTCTGAGTGCAACATGGTGGTCGAAAAAGACGATCTGCGCAGCGTGCCAGGGGCGGAAAACTCTCAAAAACGACCCGACGACCTGACGCTTTCGGCCACCCTGCGCACCACCACCACCCGTCGCCTGTCGGTGACCCGACGCCACTCGTCGCCCAAAGAACCGATGTAAATCATGGGGCGGCGTCGAGGCGACGGGTGCGGCGAGTGTTTTGAAAAGTTTTTTTCGTCGCGATGACCGACTGCGCACCGTGGGACGAATGCACCGCACATGCCCCGCGTTGGAAAACTCTTGGAATCCACCCGACGACTCGACGACTTGTCGCCTGATTGCGCTGCGAATGAAACTCGGCACCGAGGCGACGTGTGCGTCAGGTGCGACGGGTGTGAAGGGTGTTTTCAGAAGTTTTGGTGAAATGCTGCTGGCTATTCCCGCCTGCGACCTGGCCGGGTTACATAATGGATTTGAAGATAACTGCAGTGGATAGTTTTCAAGTCACATACATCAAACTTGCTGCATTGCGATATACCACAACCATCAGTTGGTTCATAAATATGAATTTGAATGTAGTTTACTCAGGCACTTCTTCGTAATTACTATTTTGATAGTCCATAAAATTAAGTATAAAAAATCAGATAAAAATCGATTAAAGAGTGTTATTTAGTTTGTCACACGAGATGGTAACGGAATAAATTTTGATCAACAAAATAAGTTGTTTATTCTAAATTGTTTTAAAATAATGAAAATAAGACACATAACCAAAAGGTGTCAAAAATAATATCCCAGGAGCAGCACAAATAAGGACAGCGATCTGGTGCGTAGCCTTTACCGCAGAACGCGGCAAACGCCACTCCCCAGATCGCTTACCCCAGCAGGTCACAGCAACAATTCATGCTGGATTGCGGTAGGGAAGAAAAATGTGTGTGTCACAAGAGCACAGCGCATAGAGTGAATGCGGGTGTTGTCCTGTGATGCCCGGTCGGTGCGCCCGGTGAAAACTCGCTGCCGCCACCTGACGACCCGGCGCACCCGTCGCCATCCACGCGTTGGCCACCGAATAGAACTTCTGAAAACCACCCGACGACCCGACGACCTGTCGCCGCCCGATGCAAATCATGGGCTTACCTGGCGTCGGGATGGGCCATGGCGACGAGTGCGTGATGTTGCGTCGAGTCGTCGGGTGCGTCGGGGCAAATCCAAGAGTTTTGCGTGGGTCGAGCGCGAGGGTGGGGATCACTACCAATACCGCCACGCTGCCGCTTCTATGGGCCAAGCCAGCGTCCCCTACAGCCACGCCATACAGCAACCCGCTTGCGTCCGGCGCGAGGAAGATTGGTGTGTGTCGCCAGCGCTATGTTTTCGCCATCGATCTGAGTGTCAGCAGCGCAAACCCGCGCATCGTTGAATTACAGATATAAATCCCCCTTTGCGAAACATTGGCCGCGCTATTTCCCCGCTGCCTTACCCCTGTTGTCCAGCAAAGCGACATCGGCACTGCGTACGTAGATTGCGAACAAGGGATGTGTGGTTGAACTGCGTACAGCGCATCGACCTTGCCAGTCAAACAGCCTGACGGCGCGGTCATGTAGTTTGATCAGCTTGTGTCCGTCTTTTTCGAGGTGCTTGGCAATTTCGGAGGCGAGATTGTCACTGGTCTTTTTTTGTTTTAGGGATCTCCATAACAACGGCTTAGAACAAACCGGGCTGCGCGTCCTCACGGGGCTTTGGTGACCTTCCCGGCAAGGGCTTCGGGAATGCCAGCAGGGTGCCTTCCCATTGCTTGAAGAACTTGGGTGCCTCTTTGACCGGGCACGACAACCACTCGTCGTAGTCCTTGGGGTCCAGGATGACCACCATGCGCTTCTCGTCACCCGGGCGGTGAAACTGCTGCATCACCGGGTGGCCGTCGGCATTCACAGTCAGCATGGAAAAGCTGAACATTTCCTCGCCCTCTGGGCTACGCCACTTGCTGTAGATGCCAGCAATGCCCATGGGTACGTCACCATGCTGCTGAATCTGCCACCGCACTGCCTTGCCGGTTTCCCAGCAGGGCTCAAAGAAGTGTTCCGCAGGGATGACGCAGCGCCGATCCTTGGCCCATGATTCGCGGAAGCTTGCCAGTTTGGCGACTGATTCGCTGCGAGCGTTGTAGGTCCGTTTGCCGTACGCCAACTCTTTAGCGAAGTGGGGCAGCAGGCCGAAAATCCCATCGTCCACCAGCCGGTTACCTGAACCGTCCTCGGCAAGCCGCATGAAAGGTGCCAAGCCTGTGGGAAACGTGACCATGGACGGGCCATCACGGCCACGCTCAACCCCAAAGAAGCTCAGAAGCCTATCGGCATGGCTGACGGCGACATAGTTGGAGCACATCGCAACATCATAGATTGGCTACAAAGTTTCGACACCATGCCCGAGGTGGAAACAAACACTTTCTGAGAACAATAAGGCCTGATACATCAGTCTGGTTTCGAGTCCTCGCCAAGCTTTGCCCACCAGCCCTGCACGTACTCAATGGCAATGCCGTCCTCGGACTTGATTTCATATCCGACCAGGTGCATGCCGGACACCGTGATCTTCACGACCTTGACGTCGAAAATCGGCTGAATGGTGTTGTGCTCATATCTGCCGCTGAGGTCTTTCAGGTATGCCGCAAGCAATGGCCGACCGGCACTGCCCGTCTTCCAGTCCTGAATGAGCAGGTGGCCACTGAACCGTTCAGCGTCGGCCATTTGCTCTTTGGACCGGTGCTTTCCTTTGACGTGGGTGGGAACGATCGCAAACAACATGCTGTGATTCTATACAGTAGATAGGTTGCCGCCACCGATTCAGTCTATCGCCCGAAAAATACTGCGCACTTCCCGGTGACCAATGGCGTACTCCCGCAACCAGTGATAGTGATTGGCGCAGAGTTCCGTGAACTCACTGCCATCGCCAAAAGACAAATGACTGTAGGCGTACAAACAAGCAGTAAGGCCCAACGCATCCCCCGTCATCTGGCCATCGAAACCGTTGTCGCAACTCACGTTGTAGACGGTGTCTGATCGCGGTGCAAGGTAGAACCCGCCATTGCTCAAGGTGTGGAACTGCCAGTAGCCATAGTCGTAGTTGTCTGCCAAGCTCTCAGCAAACCGAAAAACAGTCGGCTCCAACTGCAAAACATACCGGAGCCCGAAGAGCCGATCGACCGTGTCCATCCGGCTAGCTTCGGGGACGATCTGAGAGGTGACCGTGTCACTGCTTGTGTCGTCAGTGTTTTGGGTGGTGTCATTCATGATCAAAATCCATTCGAAAAAAATAAGGAAGCCACCCATACCCAGACGTGCGTAACCCTCTGCAACAAGGCAGATCAGGCAACAGACGTTGGGAATTAGGTGGGAGGGGGAAGGTTGTGTGTCAAACCCAACGGTCCATCGTGTCAGATGACATGTGCGCCCTCAATGCAGCGTTGTCGCTGATGAACAGGGGCAACAATTCATCCGGGACATCGGCATCAATAGCGGCAGTGGTGGCAAACAAAAGGCAGTCTTCAAAGCTCATGATTTTTCCTTGGTTAAGTAGATGAAGGCGGCTGCGACTACTCCAATGAAGAGCAACACAGCAGCCAGGTGCGGGAACAAAAAAGCCAGCAGCGCAATGGACAAAAGCCCAATGCGCCGGGTGGACGAAAACGAGAACGAGAGAACGGTGGTCACCAGCAGGGCAACCGTGAGAGCAAACATCGGCAGAACTCCTGATGTGTTGAAAGCCGACAAACTGGGACCGGCGGTCACAGGCGGGCGCTGTCATAACTACGTTTGGGTCGGTATTGGGTCGGTTTCCGCCCTGAGCTGACCGACATCCTGAAGGTATGCAGTAGCAGATCGGCGGACTTAGACTCCAACGAACCAAAGCACAGCTGATGGACGCAGCTATGTGCGCTTGGATGGACGGCCTCGTTTGGCAGTAGGCACTTCGACCGCTTCGACTGCATCGACTTCAGGTACATCGGCAACTGCTTCCAAAGCCTCCAGTGCCGTATCAGCATCACCCAAATCCACACCGGCATCGATCAGCGCATTGATGTGTTGCTGGAACGGCTTGAATTCCTGGCGCATGTAGTGCCGATCTGATGGACAAACCAGACCTTCAGCCAGCAGCACAGCCAACATGAAGCCAGCGTTATTGCGTGACGTGTTGGCGTACAGCGGCAGCAGCGTGGATGAAGTGATTCGGTCGGCGTGAACCAAAGCGTTGGCAATGTCCAGAAACGCCACCCAGTTCTTGCTGAACATTCCGGCGGCAGTGTTGGAACGCAGGCTGAGAAAAATGGCATTGGTGTCATCGCAGCCAATGGCGTAACCCAATGTGCTGCGATTGGACAGGCTGCTGGCAGTGCCCACCTTCAGAACCCGCATGGGAATCTCGGTAGGCTCAATGGTGGAGGCAGTCTCAGGAACCTCGGTAATGTCGGTATCAGGTGTCTCGGTGGTCATGGTCAATCTCCTTGAAGTGAATGGGCGGGAACAAATCAGCAGTGGCGCGGCGTTTCCAGACTGGGCAGCTGGCGCGGTGATGGCCAGTAGCGATACCGGCGCTGGTGGCAGTCAATGGGCAAGAATGCCGATGTGATCCTGTAGGTGATGCTCATGGTGATTTCCTTGGTAAAGGGTTGTGTGAATGAATGGAAGGGTCTTCCAAATAAGATGGATGGAATTGCGCAATGCGGCTGGCCTCCGCTGCGCGAGGCTGGCGGATTCAGTGAAATATTGCCCACACAATGAACACGATCACGGCCCAGGCAGCGACGTAAATGGCCAGGAACAGTGCGATCAGGGTCAGCATCACGCCAAGCCACAGCAGGGCTATCGGTGCAACGATGCCAAGCAGGCCGCCAATGACGAACCCTTGAATCCCTCGCTGGCTGCACCGACCCATGCGCACACGACGATGCTGATGGCTATGGGAATGCGCCACTTTTGGAAATAGCTACGAACATCGGTGATGCCCAGCTTCTCCAGCACGTCCTTGAAGAACAGAGTGGCGACGGCGGTGTTGGCTGGCGTCCAGATCGGCAGCACCTGCAATAGCTTTCGACCGATAGGCTTTTTGGATGATTTACGGGGTGAGCGAAAGGCCATGCTCAGACAATCGCATCGCCAACCGCTGGTACTGCAAATGTTTGGCACATGGCCAGCAAGTCGGGAATGTCGATGGTCTTGGGTATGAACACCTCGACGCCAAAGCCGCTGTCGTCAATCAAGAACACCATCTCGTAGTACCCGGCGTGTTCATCCAGGATTTCAAACGATTGGTTGTAGCCGGGCTGGTCGAAGCGGATGCCGGTCCACTTGTTGGCCAGGATGTCGAAGCCGATTTGGGCATTCAGCATGGCAAGGCTGTCGCCCGGTTGCACGATGAGGAAATAGCCCAACACATCGGGGTCGTATGGATAGTCTTCGCTCAGGGCTGCAATGGTCTTCTGCACCAAAGCGCATAGTTCAGGGTCGGCAATCAGGGCAGTGTCGGCAGGGTCACGAATGATTTGCATAGGGTTCTTTCAGGCGTAAAAAAGCCCACCGAAAGGCAGGCATGGGGGGTGGGTGGAATGGATGCGGTGCGCTAGGGTTTCCGGTGCGTAATGAAACGACGGGAACCGCCCCTGTAGCGTTTCCACAAGGCGTAAATGAATAGGGCAGCAGCGACCACGGTCATGGCGATGAGGGACACTGAGAGGACGCTGAACCAGACCGACAGAGCGCCCAGCTTGAGCAAGGCAATGGCGATGGCGACGAGAAACAGGAAGAGATAAATCATGGGGTGTCCTTGGTGAAAAAAAGAACGGCATCCAAGCCTGACAGCCAGGGGTGTGCTTGCCACAGTGGCATTGCTTACCGATGACCGAGAGAGCTTTGGATGCCGTATTCCCGAGACCGCTGCGGGTTACGGGTTAGACCAATGAAGGCGGTCTCTTCCTGCAACGTTTTCGTTTATTTGCTCACAAAATGTTGCCAACCGAGCTTGTTTTTTTACGAGAACAAAAGAATAGCCCCAAGGATTTCTCCAGGGGGCTTGGGGTGAGAAGAAAAGAGCCGATTCAGATGCGAGAATCAGTTCAGTAAAACAATGATCAAAGGGGGCGTGATGCTGTTGAAATCCGCAGATGAAAAATCAAAGCGAGTGGCATTGCTGGAAGATCTGCAGCAATCTCCGCTGCTGGATGCCCATCAAAAAAAGTGGCTGCGTGATGAGTTGATGCGTCTCAAGCGTGGGATGCAAGGTGAGCGTGAAGCCGCGCATTACCTTGACCATTACTTTAAGGACGGCGAAAACCATGTTGTTTTGCATGACCTGCGCTTTGTGATCGATGGCGAAGTCACCCAGATTGATCACCTGATCATCAACAGGGCCTCCCACATATTCCTCCTCGAAACCAAGAATTACGCCTGCAACCTGGTCATCAACGACCACGGTGAGTTCACCGCCGAGTACGAAAGGTCGACGTTTGGCGTGCCGTCGCCCATCGAGCAAAGCCACCGTCACGAGCGGAGTTTGGTCACGCTGTTAGAGCGCTTGGATATTGTGGGGCGCACCCAAAAGCAACCGGATTTCCATCATGTCGTCCTGTTGCACCCAAAGGCTACCATCCAACGGCCACCAGCCAGCGTCTTTGACACCAGCATCGTCATCAAAGCAGATCAGTTTCCAACTTGGCATCAAGGCTTTGTGAAGTCGATCGGTATTGGCGGCATTTTGAAGGCTGGCCTGAACATGCGCAGTATGGACACCATCAAAGAGTGGGGTGAAAAGCTGATTCGGCAACATAGGCCTGTGGATTTGCTGGCATTGCCTGATTTCATGCGACCCTGCGTGCCGGTTAAAGTTACGGAGCCGATGCCAGCGACGAAAGTTCAAGATCGAGAGGCGCCTTCGCATGCTGGCGACAACAGCCACGCTCGGACAGTTGGCAATGCTGAAAACGCACCTGCAAAGAAATTGATCTGTGCTCATTGTGGCATCAAGATCAGTTTTGCTGAGGGAAAGTTTTGCTGGAACAATGACAAGCGGTTTGGTGGCTTGCAGTATTGTCGGGAGCATCAGGCAGGCGTTACGTGATAAGTGATGATCTAAAACATTTCAAGCAAGGAGTTTGTTGGTGCGGTGCCCTCCGTCATCATGCAAAAAATATCATGGCAATTGGACTTTGGACAAAGGATCAGGTCAAGCTGGCTTTCCATTTGTATTGCCAAATTCCCTACGGTCGAATTTACGGGCGCAATCCCGAAATCATCGCATTGGCGAAGGTTATCGGTCGCACCTCCGATGCTGTTGCGATGAAGATGCTCAACATCGCCAGCATTGACCCCGCCATAACCAGTACCGGACGTGTCGCGCTGGGTAACGCATCGGCCTTGGATCGCGCCGTTTGGGATGAATTCCACTCAGATTGGGAACGATTGGCCGTGGAGTGTCAGTTGCTTCGGCAGCAATTGGACCAAGACACTAACGAGGTCTTGGCGGCGGACGCAATGAGTGACGTCCTTGCGCCAGAGGATTTCACCGGAGAAACACGGCAGGTATTGACTACACAACGCATCAAACAATACTTTTTCCGCAGAGCCGTGCTCAGCAGTTACAGAGGCCGCTGCTGCATGTCAGGACTTACTGAGACACGATTGTTGATTGCCAGTCACATCGTGCCGTGGAGCAGAGACAAGGCCAACAGGTTAAATCCAAGAAACGGTCTTTGCTTGTCATCGATACATGATCGCGCATTTGACAAAGGACTGATCTGCCTCGCTGACGATTTAACAGTCATCATTTCAGAGGATCTGAAGCGAAGTGATGATGTCTTCGTCAAAAAAGTGCTGTTTCCGTTGGATGGTCGAAAGATTGAGCCTCCAGAACGCTTCACCCCTCAGCCCGAGTTTGTTGCGTGGCACCGTAATTCGATATTTGTAGACAATCAAAAGCAGCTGCCATGAGAGGTGGCGCCAGCCTCGCATTCAATCCGTTTCAATCACTCGGGCCACATCCCCACGGCACTCAGAGCACAACCCCTCCAACACCAGATCGCCGCCCTTTACTGTCCCGGTAAAGTCGGTGATGGTGACCGAATGGCTGCAGTGGACGCACCAGACGTTGGACAGCAGTAGCTTCTTGGCTTGGACTGGCGCTTTGGCCCATAGCTTGGCAGCAGGGCGGGTCAATTTGGGTATGGATTCGACAGTCATAGTGAAGTGAGTTTAGTCAGACTGGTGCTTCAATCCACTTAACGCCTGCGACACCCAACATGCTCTGTTGCAGATGGTCAGCGAAAACTGGGATGAGCTTTTGCATGTTTGCCGTGTAGTTGTGTTTCCACATAAGCTGCTGATCCACCCCAACCGAACCAATGCAGAACTGAAAGCGCGTCCAATATCCCCATCCAGCCAAGAAAAAAGCCCACTACGATTTCTCGTAAGGGCTTCATTCACTAGCGTATTTTGGCTCCTCGACCTGGGCTCGAACCAGGGACCTACGGATTAACAGTCCGGCGCTCTACCAACTGAGCTATCGAGGAACAAGCCAAGAATTATAGATGTGGTTT
>Ga0210030_1002004_pt1 | contig 14300 bp, 15 predicted proteins | sample CryGeymeta201523_FD_183986 | JGI IMG/M metagenome (GOLD analysis project Ga0210030, IMG submission 183986) | Groundwater microbial communities from Crystal Geyser aquifers in Utah, USA - Crystal Geyser metaG 2015-23 (SPAdes) (version 2) | ecosystem: Environmental > Aquatic > Deep subsurface >...
AGGCGGTGAATGAAAAGATAACAAGGGTGGCAGACTTGGTAGAAAAGCCCGGTGTCGGGAAAGCTCCTTCAAGTTTGGCTTCAATGTCCGGAATGGTTTTTGAGCCGGAAATCTTTGATTGTTTTGTTGAAGTAGACAAAGAACTCTCTGAGGGCAAGGAGCTTTTTCAAACCTACGGCGTTAAAAAGATGATTTCCAAAAACCTGCCTTTTTACGCTGTCGAATATCAAAATTACCGCTATTTTGATACTGGCGACCGATTTGGCTATTTAAAGTCTTTGGTGGAACTGGGATTGGCATATCCCCAATTTGGGAAAGAATTTAGGAGTTGGTTGAAAGAAAGGATATCCTGAGGGTAAAATTATGGGTTCAAGAGAGAGGGAAACTTCTTTAGCTTTGGGGGAGATGGGTGGGTTGATTGAACAAATGGCTGATGTTTGGAGAGAGGAACGGCTCCAACAAATGTTACATCGGGAAAGAATTGTCAAGAAAGGCTCCGCAATCAGGGTAGTTGATCAGGCGACTCTGGAAGGCCCCTTAAGCCTACCCAAGTTGTTTCGCCGAGATAGGGGAGAGGCTACTCCAAGATTTGGTCCAAATGGCGAAATTGGTATCCCTGTTTGGAGGGAAGTGCGTGCGGAAGTAGACGGAGAAAGACATTTCCTCCCCGGAACTAAAGATAAAGATTATGTGCAGTTCACCAGGCCAGGAGAGAAAAGGGTTGATTTTAACAATTTACCCAATCGTTTGATTAAGAAATTGACAATGCAGTTCTCTCCCGATATTGATAGCGCGATTCGCCAAACTTTCCATATTAGAAAGGCATATTCTTCCGGAGAAGAGGCTCGTCAACTAAAGACGATTTGGAGAGGAATTAGTCGGGCATGGGGCTTGATTTTAAAACGGCAAGTTAATAAAGAAAATTTAGGCCAGTTGGCAGAAGAGACAGCTTTAGCTTTAGCGGAAGCAGGGTTACCAGAAGCAGAAAAGACTGCCAAAGTTAATATTCAGACAAGATTGTCGAAAGTTTTTACACGAGACAGTTTGGGAAGATTAAACCCTCTGGTGCAGCGAATCAGGTTAAGATCGGCTTTTTTGGAAGCAGTTGGTCTGGAGGCGTTTTCGATTTTAGTACACGAGAAATTCAGTAAGATATGGGCCATTCTGATGATGGAAAGAGAAACTACCAGACAGTCACTTGCTGCTGCTCTTGAAAGTTTAGATACAATGATGGGATTTACAAAACGAGGAGCTTCGGTTTTCGAAGGAAAACAGTCGAAGGAAAGAGAAACTGAAGGGTTAGAGGCAGCCGTCTATGAAACCGTCCTTTTATTAAATAGGGCCAGAGTCGCTCCTTTTTTGCAAAAGAGCCGGGCGGCGGCAATTGCTCTTTGGGGTTGTCGAGAAGAAAAAGTTGAAGTGAATAAAAAGGTGATTGGTGAAGTGGCAGAGGTTCTTCTCAACCCTGAATTTGTCAGCGTTAAACAACTTCTTAAGGAAAAGAGGTTTGACGAGGCAAAAGAACTTGTCCGGCAGTGGGTGTTTGATCCCTTGACTGATTTAATTAAGAAGACAGAGGAAGTGCCTGATATAGCAGACGAAGAAACTACTTAAACTTAGTGGACTCTTTGTGCTCAGTAGTGCGCTTGCACCAGCGACAATATTTCTTCAAAACCAATTTATCCGGAGTATTGGTCTTATTTTTGCTGCTCATGTAGTTCTGCCTTCGGCAGACAGAGCAGACCAGTCCAATCATCATTCTTTGTCCTTTAGCCATGAGCTAAGTATACACGAGTTTTTAGAAAATTGCCACGGAAGATTTCAATTTTTAGCGCTTAACTACTTTTCCGTTGGTGTCTAAACACTCTGGGACCATATCTTTGGGGAAATTGTAAGGAGAGATCTCACTGCAAGAGGGATTAGCTTGGCCATCATAAACTCCAATCCAACCAGTGTCTGTTTTTGCCGCCAGCCAGTAAGCTCCGCCAACTGCCTCGAATTCTTTGATATTGCCCTTAGCATGTTTGCCGGTGTTTTGATTGATGGAAACTTCTGCCTTTGTTTCATCCAGGCCGGTTTTAGCAAAAACGGCCTGGATGATGAGATTGGTTTCATCAACTAAAGGTGTGGGTGAGGGAACAAATGTTAAGGAAGGTGTTAAGGTGACAATAGAGGTGGGGGTAGGAACTTCTGGGGTAGGTGAAGAAACAATCTCAAGAGAAGGAGCGGGAGCGGTTTTTTTAGACCTGCCGAAACTATAAGCTAACATTGTTGTCAAAGATAATACTCCCAAGCCGGCAGTTACTCCCAAAACAATGAAGATCTTCTTTCGGGACTTAGGCGAAGCTGGTTGCTCATCTGTCATCTTAATGAGAGTATACACCCGTTTTAAAATTTGTCAAAAGAAGATAGGGTGTGAACGAGAAATTTTGCCTTGAGCCGAAGATGGGAATCGGACTCATGGGACAAAACCTATGGTTTTTTCCCGGCGATTCCTTTGTGGTATTGTATCCAACGAAGCCTCGCCTTAACTTTCTTCTCTTCGGAATATGGATAATTATTTGACATGATATCCTCCTTTATTCGAGGATACCAAAGTGTAGGAGATGTGTTGTTAACTCAGATCAGGCAAAAACCCTTTACAAAGAATGTAACCACAGACTATGCTAAGTATGAATGACAAAAATTAATTGGCGTCGAGTATTATTAATTTCTTTAACTTTATTTATTGTAATATCATTAACAACCCTTTATTGGTTAAATGATTATGTGTTACCGGAAATGTATCGGGGTGCGCCAACGAGGGATATTTCTGTTATTGATGTTTGGGGAGTGAAACCATTTAAGCGCCTTGCTGCTTTTTTCTGCATTATTAAGGGAAAACATTATGAAACCTGGCCGGCATGTGTTGTAGGATATGGATGTTATACAACTTCCTTCTGTTCTGGTGAATAGTTCTGATCAGATTCTGAGTATTATTGTTCTAAAAAAATCCAGGGCGAGATATTCATTTATTACGAAAGAGCACTAGCACATAATAAAGAATATTATGAATATTTAATAATTGATAATTCCCTCACCTAAAACTTCCATTTACACAGTTTCTGATTTTAAATTGTTTTGATCTTTGCACTTTATTAAAGTTCCTCCATGCCTTACCCTCACCCATAATTCACAATTAGATAATTTATCAATCTGCAATTCTGGATTTATCCAGTTAGTATCTTTAATCCCAAACTCCCTCACTTCCGTTTCCTTCCCAAATCCCACAATTAGCTGATTCACTTCAATATTTTTCTTAATGGCATAATAAGGTGGAATTATTTTTGATCTTTGTCCGCCAGCTGGCGGATTCGAATACGCCTCGCGCTGCGATTTTAGGAGGGCAGGCGTGACCTCGTCTTTAGACGCCCTGCTTAGCGGGGCTGAAAGATTTTGCTTGAGCTGACATCCGGGATCGGACCGGAGACCTCGTCTTTACCAAAGACGCGCTCTGCCAACTGAGCTATGTCAGCAAAATCTTCAAAGACGCGCCTCGCCTCGCCAAAGCTTCAGCGAAGGCAGGCTCTACCAACTGAGCTACGTCGGCAAAATTTTTGACGTGCTCCCTGTCCCGCTAAAGCGACTCCGTGAGGCGAGGACGTAGACCTCGCGAACGGCAAGCTTTGGTGGGATACCAACTGAGCTATGTCAGCAAAATCTTCAAAGACGCGCGACGTTTATCCGCCGAATCCGCCAGCTGGCGGAGAAGGCGGACCAACTGCTTGCCCCTCAAGAGCGACGCTTTGAGGTCCCGCCCTGGCGGGACGAAAAGCTAGCTCTGTGGGGAGCTATCTGGACAACAGAAATATTTTAGCAGAAAAGAAGGGAAATGAAAATCCAAACTTAATTTTAGTTTTGCAAGGGGAGGTCTTGCAAGGCTAACCCTTTTCATTTTGTTCTGTCATATAGCCTCATTCTCACGCTTAAGCCTATAGAGTATCTTGACTTTAGGCCTGTAGTGTGATATACTCCAGTAGTTTGGCGTTCCATATAGGAACGCCTTTTTAATGGCCTCACAAATATGTTAGACACCCTAATCACATCAGCTTTGACGACCTCACTTTTATTTGTGCCGGTTACCGGATCGGAGATTTTAGCCGGGCAGGCTCCTGTGGCTGGCCAAGAGGGTGAACTGGTGGAGAATCCAGGAATTCTGGCCGTAGAGACTCTTGATCTGTCTAATCGTTATCCGGTTGAGAGTATCAGCGAAGGCTTTAAGGAAAATATTTTAATTGCCTTAGGTTTTTTGAATTCTTCCAACCTTGCGGGTTTGATTTTGCAGCCAAGAGAGGTTTTTGCCTTCCACAACAAGGGAATTTTACTGGAGTTTAAAGAGAATAAAATTATTACTCAAGAGAGTGATTTTACTACCAATACAGGCTATAAAGTCGTTGCCGGTTTAGGCGGAAACGGTGTTTGCCATCTGGCGTCGTTAATGAATAAGGCGGCAAATAAGGCCGGTTTGACAGTGACTGCGCCGACCAGTCATAGTTTTGCGAAGATTCCCGGAATTGAGGCGGAATATGGGACATCGATTTCGACCAGAAATAGCCCGGAAAGGCAAAATCTTTACATCAAAAATAATTTTGATTTTGCCGTGCAGTTTAAATTTTTCCTTGTTGGAGATAACTTGTCTTTAACAATTTTGCCAATTGTTAATTAAGTGATTGGTAACTGGGCTGGGGTCATTGACAAAAGAATTCAGTTTCAGAAAGTTTTGTTTGTGCGGTTCAAGATAAAAGACGGTGATGTCGGGAATGAGTTTTTTGTTTGGAATAAGGGATCCATTTTTAAGTACGCCAATTTGGCAGCAATCACAGCAAATATCGTTTCCAGGTTTTTGTCTAACAACACCAAGATAAAGAGAAATTTCCGAATCGTACTGTCTTCTTAATTGCTCGTTTTGATAGTTGAAATAAACAAAAACTTCGCCGACTGCCGGATCGGCTTCAGAGGCAGTTAAAATTTCACTCGGTGCTGTTATAATTTGAATTTTTTCAGCCGTTTTTTGGATTTTTAATCCTGCCAGTTTAAGAATTTCCTCGGCGGGGGAGGGAATGGAAATACGCAGTTCCTGGCAGGCTCTTAAAACAGGAAAAAAAAGCGGGCCATTTTCTTGAGCAGTTACTTCTTCAAAGTAAGGCGCAAAAAGTTCTTTTTGTTCCGGAGGTAACATTTGCCGAGATTGTATCAAATTTTTTGCTAGAAATCCAGCCTTTGGAGCCCTCCCGGGGAATTGAACCCCTGCCCGCAATGCTACGCATAAGCGTTGCAGGCGGGCCGATCAACGGTTTATCCCAGTACAAATCGAGCTTGCCGTCTTGGAGCCGAGACAGGGATTTGAACCCTGGACCTACTGTTTACCCGCCTGCCTAAGCTGGAGCCCTTCCAGAGAATTGAACTCTGATCAACGGTTTACAAAACCGTCGCTCTGCCGTTGAGCTAGAAGGGCTTAGGCGACTGCGGGCAGGCAAAACAGTGCTCTCTTAGAATCATTTTACTCTAAATTTGGCAGTTTTTGAAGTTAGCTTTAGTGTGGTATACTCGTCTTACTATAATTTGGTAATATAATTTCTTTATGTACAACTGGTCAACCGATGAAGAATATTTAAAAAAATTTCCTGAAGAATACGAAAAATGGCGGCTTCTTCAGCTTATTAATTACGGCCTTGACGGTGAAAAGCTTGAACTTAAAAAACTCAAGAAATATTGGACCAAAATTAGACGAGAGGTTCTAGATAAATATGTCAAGAAATACATTCAAAAGTTTGTCCTTTCTCAATGAAAAGTATCCTTACCCCTTTTCAAAAAGCCATTTTGGAGGGAATTTGTCAAGAAAAATTTATTACTGAAAACTTCGTCTTCGGTGGAGGCACTGCTCTCTCGGAATTTTATCTAAAACATCGGTACTCGGAAGATTTTGATTTTTTTACAGAAAATGAAATCCCTCTCGAAGAAATAAGGATAAGGTTGGACAAGCTCTGTCAAAAACTTGGTATAAAATCGGTCGAATACCGGGAGATTCAATCCTCGAAGATTTTTTTCTTAAAAAGCGGTCCGAAAGAGGTGGTAAAAACAGATTTTAATTACTTTCCTTTCCCACATTTTGGCCAAGCAAAAATCTACAAAAAATTAAGAATATCAAGCTTGCTTGATATCGCAATAAGTAAACTAGATACTATCTTGACCAGAAGTAAAGCTCGTGATTTCGTCGATTTTTACTTCATCCAGAAGGAGCACTCTTTCCCTCTCGACTTTCTTTTAAAAAAAATTGAAGAGAAGTTCTCATGGAAAATCGACCCTCTATTTTTAGGGAGCAGATTCCTCAAGGTCAACGAATTAAAGGATTACCCCAGAATGATTAAAAGTTTTTCTCACACAGAATTGATTGCCTATTTTACCGAACTGGCTAAAGATCAGAGGAAGAAGATTGTTAAACCTTGACTTTGTACTTTGTGATCAAGGTTTTTCCGTTTTTGAGCTTGGCAGTGATTTTGAATTGCATGCTGCTGATATTGGGATGATAAGTGCAAACGTTTTTAGAACAAGTGCCGAAAAGAAGCGAGCGAGTGGCATAGTTGCCTTCCTTGGGCAGGATTGATCCAAAAACTCCTTTTTCCAGATTACCGCTCAAATAGGTTAGCTCATAAGTCACGGAATTGGCGGTATTGACATTGTTGAAAGTTATGTTTAATGCCCGGCGATCGGACCGGAGCTTGACAGAATAAGTTGGTCTCCCCGCACTCGTCGCAGTTGATTTCTGTGTAGTTTTCCAAACGCGGGGTTTGGCGGCGAGCACGGGAGAGGGAAAAAAGTGATAAGCGATAAGCGATAAGAAAAGAACAAAAAGGAATATTAATTTTTGATGTTTAACATTTGACATTATTTAATGTTATACTAAATAAATTGCAAATGCAAAAGAAAGTCTTAATTATTTTAGCAGTGGTTGTAGTTGTCGGAGTGATTGGGGGGTTATTGTGGTTCAGGTCCAGACAGATATCGAGTGAAGTTCTTTCTCCGGCAGAGGAGACTTCTGAAATAACTCCTACTCAAACCGGAGCAAAACTTTTGACTTGGAACGATCCGGCGGGATTTAGTTTTCAATACCCGGCCGAAGCCGAGTCAGACTCGGCCGAAGGCGGAATAAAGGTTAATAAACATCCAGAAGATAATACAAACTATGCGAATTTGGATTTTTACATTGAGGGTAAAGAGGGTGGAATCTTAATTATGGCCTCAGATACTAAATATGCCAGTGCTGATGACTGGGCGACGAAAGATAAAAAGAATTCTCTTGCTGGTGGGGGAACAAAGACTACTTTAGGTGGCAAGGTGGCGAGGAAAATTTCTTTTCCTTCAGGAGAGCCACTACAGACAATAGTAGGAACAGTTAATGATGAGATCTTGTTTACAGTGGGACTGAAAAGCGGCAGCGAGAGTTTCTGGCAGAATACTTTTGATCAAATTGTTTCCACTTTTACTTTTGTTTACCCCACTTCTGCTCCAGCCTCAAAGGAAAGTGGGGGAAGTAGTGACTCGGATGTAATTGAGGAAGAAGAAATAATAGAATAACAACTTCAGTGCAAAGTTCAAAGTTGACGGTAGGTTTTCTAACTGACTTTCGCCAACTTTTAACTTTTAATTTTTAACTTTTAACTAAATAATAATCCCGCCTAATAGGTTTGGCCCTGAGCGTTTTTCCTTGTCCATGAAAGTGGGTGAGCTGCCTCGCACCATTATGGTGCGGGGACATTATCCTACACTTTTTAGGTGTCGGATTCGCCCTCCCTTATCAATTGAACTTGTAAAGAAAAGCGATCTTTCAGAACTTTGCCTTTCAGGCAGGATTGTATTATTTTAGGCATATTTTTGTGAAAAAGTCAAGGAAAAAATTGGGCTACACTAGGGGAAAATTTGGAAAAATGAAGCCGAAGAGCAGAGAAGAAATTTTTAGAACGATTCCTTGAAGCGAAAAAAAAGAATTCGGGAAGAGAAGTAGAAAAAGAACAATAAAAATGCCGAAACTTTCGACTGCCGCCAGAGCTTCGGAGTATCTATCCGGCAAGATTGCCACCATTACCCTGCCACCATCCAAAGGAGGAATTGGGATCAAATTAAAAATCGCCAAGATTATGTTAATTTGGACACCAGATTTTAGAAGATCAATTAAAACAGAGTGTGGGGAGAAAGGTAAAATAATTCTTGCCAAAAGACTGAGAACTAAGGCAATGGCAATGTTGGTTGCTGGACCAGCCAATCCAACCATTCCCATATCCTTCCGTGGGCTTCTTAAATTATAAGGGTCAATCGGAACTGGTTTGGCAGAGCCAAAAATAATCGGGGAACCCGAGAGTACCAAAAACAGCGGGACCAAAATACTCATGACAGGATCAATGTGCGGCCCCGGCTTGAGGGTCAGTCTGCCTGAAAGTCGTGCCGTCGGATCGCCCAAACGCTCTGCCGCAAGTCCGTGGGCGATCTCGTGAAGAATGATTGAGTAAATAAAAATAAGAAAACCGATTAGCATCACCATTGTTATATTGTTAGATTGCTACATTGTTATTTCGTTTTTTAGCAAGATAGCGAGATAACGAGATAGCAATTGTAATCAAAACGACTTAATGTTACAATTATACCTGTTAAATAAAGTAAAATCTATAAAATTATGGCAAAAGTTTGTGATCTTTGCGGAAAGAAAAAGCAAATTGGCAGGCAATCCCGACATAAAAGAGGGGTGGCCGGTCGGCAGTGGGCCAAAAGAGCGCAAAAAACTGTTCGAGTTTTTGAACCAAACCTACAGCCAATCACTATCAATGGCGTGAGAATGACTCTCTGCACGAAATGTATTAAACTTCTTAAGAAAGAGAAAAAGACGGATGCCCTTCCTGAAACTGCTTCCAAGTAACCGGGTTTTTACCTTCTAGTTGGACTCTATCAATGATGAGTTTTCCTTGCTCAAGGTGTGCCGAGAGGACTTTCAGTCTTAGAAGCTTTTGGATTCCCACGGATTTGGAGCGCCTGCCCGCCGAATTGGCGGGGATTTCCACGGATGTCCAAGCAGTAGGTTCAGGATAAGCGGCACGGATGAGGTGTTCGATTTTGAAAGGTGATTTTGTCCAATCAATTTTACTGTTCTCCGTGGTTAATTTTTTGGTTGGTGAAGAGATACCTTCTTGTTGACGGGGTTGAATCTTGCCAGAGAGATAATTACCGATGACTGCAGGGATTTCTCGGGAGGCTTTGGTAATGAGTTTTTGATATAGAATTTCTGTATCTTCCGTCAAGTCAAGGGCGAGCGACGTTTGAGTGAGTATTTGCCCTTCGTCAAGGTTCTCGTTAATAAAATAGTAGGTGATCCAAGCTTCCTTATCACCATTGAGAATAGTGTATTGGACCGGCGCGGGGCCACGGTATTGCGGAAGTTTGGAAAAATGGATGTTGATGATGCCTTTGGAAAATAAGTTGATAATTTCATCGGGGATGATTTTGTTGAAATCGAGAATAAGACCTAGGCTTAAGTCACTTAAGTTACTTAGGTCACTTAAGTTAAGGATAGAGGAAATATTTAGCTTTTTTGCGGCTGTTGCGGTTGGGTTTTCGGTTAGAACTCGTTTTTTACCGGTTGATTTCGGAGGGGCGGAGATAACCAAATTTACCAGCAAGCCGTTTTGAATGGCTTGTTCTAAAAATTTGGCCGATCTGGGAGAAGTACCAAAAAATGTTACCATTTTTAGTTCAAAATGCAAAATTCAAAGTTCAAAATTACAGTTCAAAGTCCAAAGTTTACTTAATTTTTATTTCCTAAAACTTTCAACTGATAACTGTAACTTTGCACTTTTAACTTTGAACTTTTAACTCAGAGCTATCTCCTTTAGAAATTCTTTTCCCTCTTCGTCGCTTGCTAGCTCAAAAAGTTTCCCTTTTTGTTCCAAAATTCGGTCAATAAAAAGAATGCCATTGAGATGATCGTATTCGTGTTGAATAATGGTGGCAATTTGACCGGAAAAAGAGCGAGTAGCTTTTTGCCCAGCTTGTGTTTGATAAACAATCTTAATTTTTTTATAGCGAAAGACTTGACCCCATTTGCCCGGAAGAGAAAGGCAGCCTTCGTATTTATTTTTGCTATCTGGAACGCCAGAGGTTTTCCTTTTAGAATACCAAATAATTTCCGGATTAATGAAACTTAAAAATTTCCTGCTCGCTTTTGAATAGGCGATAAAAACTTTTTTGGGAATTCCGATCTGGACAGCGGCTAAGCCGACCCCGGCAACAGCGCTTTCTTTGTTGATTACAGTTTCTTTTAATTTCTTGATCAATGATTCTGCTTCGTTGTTGTCTATTATTGGGTGTGATTTTTTCCGCAAAATCGGATTTGGGAAAGTGATAATTTTCACCATGGGACTATTATACAAGATTTATACTCAGGAATATTTATTAGTAGTAAGCTTCGGGTCATATTCGGATAAGTGCGATAGTGTGTTCGGTATTCATCAGCGAACAATAAAGTTAACCATTTCCTTGATTTCGCTAGTGTTATTGCTGGTTTTACAAGGCTCACTTCAATTTGTCAATTTGCTTTCCAAACTCAGATGCGTTTTCTGGTGCCAGTTTAAGAAGTATTTGCAATTGTTCAAGAGCTTTGTCTTTTTCACCGGCATCTTCGTAAAAAAGAACGAGGGCGTTTCTGGCATCGATATAATTTGGTTTTAATTGGATAGCTTTTTCAATGGTTTGAATTGCCAATTTTGAATCGTCGTTTTTAGCATATAAAAGCCCAAGGTTGTAAACAAGTTTGGGATCAGTTGGTGCAAGGGTGATTGCCTCAAGCATCGCCTCAATTGCGCCTTTAAGATGGTCTGGTTCGATCAAAGAAAGAGTATAGAAAACTCTCACCCGAGTCTTAAGAACATTCAAATTTTTTGGGCTGATATTCTTTGCTTGGTCTGAATAATTAATTGCTAACTCCTCTAGCTCCCCTGTGGCCGAAGCCAAGTCAGACTTGGCCGAAGCCAAGTCAGACTTGGCCGAAGCATCTTTTTGGGCATTGGACATAAGAGCTAAATTGGCAGTAACAGTGGCGATGTCACCTAAATAGACCGGTTCATTCGGGAAAAGATTTTTCGCTTGGTAGAGATTTTGATAAGCGTCAGGGTAATTGCTTTGTTTAGTCAGTTTTTGCGCTCGGGAATAGAAGTAGTCGGCACGCCAGTAGTTGATAGTAGTAGAGAGTAGGTAGTAGGTAGTAAGTAGCAAAGGAACGAAGGGAAGCAGAAGTGGGAGGTGGCCCGCCTTCGCTGAAGCTACGGCGGGTAAAGAAGTGGATCGGGAGGTTGGTGTAAGATGTGAGTCTTTTGATAAGACGATAGCAAAGGCGGGGATGAGAAAGAAATATAGTGAGGTGACAACGACGGAAAAGCCAAAGAAATTGGTGACGAGGATTGAGAGCCAACCGGAAAATAAAGCTACTATTAAAATTCTGTTAGCTTTTCCCGAATTAATCCGAATTGGCCGAATAAATCCGAATATTCGCCTCAAGGTATTCGGAAGAATTCGGATATCATTCGGATAAATTTGGGAAATTGAATATAAAATAAATGAGACTATAAAAAGGAGGTAAGTTCCTAAACCAAATATACCTGTGGTGGCCAAGTAGTTCAAGTACTCATTGTGTGCTTTGTTATATAAGAAATCCCACTCGGTGACGAGGTTGTGTTCAATTGGGCGGAAATTGTAATAAGAATAAGCAAAAGTTTCTACACCGGAGCCAAAAAGCGGATAGTGTTTGAAAATATCAATTGCTCCCTTCCAAACGATTTTTCTGATGATACTTGATTCGGTGCCACCGGTGGCAATTTGGGTATCTGTTTGTTGGTTGGTAACGGGAGGTGTGAAGCTATCCGACCCTAAGGGTGTGAAGCTAAACTGAATTGATCGTAATGATAAATATTTGTTAATTTGGGGGAAAGGAGAGCCAAATATAATAGTAGCAAGTAGCAAGAAAGAAGCAGTAAGAATTAATGGTTTCGCGAGTCTTTTGATTTGTTTTTTATTAATTAAAATTACGGTTAACCAAAAAACAACAGTGCTCACTCCTAAGCCTAGAAAGCCAGATCGGGAACCGGTAAAGATTAAACATAAGAAGTAGCAAGTAGAAAGTAGTAAGCCTGCCCGGCCAGGGTAGAAAGTAAATATACTGTTTTTCTTTGCCTCGAGCATTTTTGCCCAGGCGACGGGAATTAAAATAACTAGATAGGCGGCGAGCCAATTTGGCTGTCCTAAGGTGGCGAATACTCTTTCCTGAACGCGCTGTATCCAACAATCAACAGTAAAGTTTCCCTGGAAGATGAGGCAAGAGAAGGAATGGCCAAAGTGCTCGAAAATACCATAGAGAGAAACTATGGCGGCGGAAACGAGCGAGACCTTGATTACTTTATGAATATCTTTAACTTCGCAGTTGGAAACAAAAGCCCAATACAAAAAAAGATAGCAGAGGGTAGATAGTAAAGAGCCATTAAAACGGGAATAATATCCGAAAAGACTGGTGTGGATGTCAATTGAGAAAATTGTGGAGGCAACCTGAGAAGCGAGGAATAGGACAAGAGGAATGTCAAAGAAAGTTCTTTTAAACATGAGTCTTCTTTGCCAAATCATTCGGCCGGCCCATGCACCAGTGATTAGAATAGTGAAAAGATAGACTAAAATAATTTTGTTGAATTCAAAAAGCTCAGAATTGACCGAAGTGAAAAACAAGGGCATAAAAAAGAAAAGGCAGGCAAACAAAAAAGAAATTACTTTTCGTAGTAAGTTATCGATTCTCACTTTTTAAAGTATACATTATATCGATGAATCTATGCTAAAATTGTTTTTGATGCTGGATAAACTTTTTCGTTTGGTTACTTACGATTTGGGAGTGGATATGGGGACAGCCAACACTAACATCATGGTTGTTGGTAAAGGAATTGCCGTAAGAGAACCAACAGTTGTGGCAAGGAATAAAAAAAGCAAAGAAATTGTCGCTGTCGGCGAAGAAGCAAGAAAAATGATCGGCCGGACGCCAGGCCAACTCGAAGCAATTAGACCGCTGCGGGACGGTGTTATTTCTGATTTTGATGGGGCAGCAGGCATGCTTTCTTACTATTTTAGACAACTCCATCAGTCGCACGGTTTTAGAGTAAAAATTCCCAAACCCAAAGTGGCGATTGGAATTCCGACCGGAGTAACTGACGTCGAAAGAAAAGCGGTTGCTGATGCGGCCTTAAGTGCTGGTGCCAGGATTGTTTATTTGATTGAGGAACCAATGGCCGCGGCCATTGGTGCAGATTTGCCCATTTTTGAAGCAGTCGGTGCATTAATTGTTGATATCGGCGGTGGGACAACGGAACTGGCGGTTATTTCTTTAGGCGGCATCGTTGTTAATAAATCACTAAGAATTGCCGGGGACGAGATGGATGAAGCAATTATTAATTTTATGAGGTTAAAATATTCTCTTCTGATTGGTTTACCGACAGCAGAAAACTTGAAGATTCAAATCGGATCGGCCAAGGAATTTAAGAACAAGGAAGAAAAACAAACAGTGATTCGCGGGCGAGACTTATCTACGGGACTGCCTCGTTCAATTAGGGTTAATGCCAGCGAGATAAGAGAAGCCTTGTTCCCTGTTCTTAATCAAATTCTTTCGGCGATTTCCGACATTATCGAGCAGGCACCACCGGAGTTATTGGGGGATATAACCCAGAAAGGGATTTATCTTACTGGCGGAGTTTCCCAGTTGCCTTACTTAGACGAATTAGTGGCGGAAACAACAAAGATACCTTGTTCTGTAGTTAAAGAGCCGATGACTGTTGTTGTACGGGGTTGCGGCAAAGTGTTAGTAGATGAAAAACTCCTACAAAGAACAAAAGTAACCGGAGGTGTCAGGTAAAATTTCTAAACACTAATATCTAAACTCTAAACGATGTTTGGTAAAAAAATTCCCACGCAAGTATATTATCTTCTTGCCATTTTTTTGGTAATTTTTTTATTGGGTTTGACCGGTGTCTTGCGGCCGGCTCAAGGTTTTTTTGAGAAAACTTTAGTTATACCGACCAAACAAAAAGTCTACGACTGGCAAAGGTTTTTAAAAAAAGATCTTCAGGGTTGTCAACTTGAAAATGAAAAGCAAACCGCTGAACTAAAAGCAAAAATTGCTTCTTTGACCGAGGAAAATTTAGCCCAAAAGAGACTGTTATCTGCGCCCTTACCCAAAGACTGGCAATTTT
>Ga0210030_1002015_pt1 | contig 14252 bp, 13 predicted proteins | sample CryGeymeta201523_FD_183986 | JGI IMG/M metagenome (GOLD analysis project Ga0210030, IMG submission 183986) | Groundwater microbial communities from Crystal Geyser aquifers in Utah, USA - Crystal Geyser metaG 2015-23 (SPAdes) (version 2) | ecosystem: Environmental > Aquatic > Deep subsurface >...
AACATTATATTTTCCCAATAACTCAGCAAATGTGCGTTTCGATAAGTTTGCCAAATCGGCGGCTTGTCCTAATGATAATTTTCCTTGTTCATAAAGTCTTGAAGCAAGTATCATCGCAAGATCGTTGTTGTCAAAGTCTAATGTATCTGGAATATTGATTGTCAGTGTTTTCATAATTCAAAGATATAAAATTTTCAAAAATTATAGTATCTTTTTTCTCAATCGTAAAACATGCCGATTGATTAAGTACACCCTGTAAGAAAATGTTCATACTTTTGTAAACCCTCTTAAAACAGGATTTAATTTAAAATTGTGTCTATGAGAATTGTTTTGATTTTGCTTTTGTTTTTTCCAGCGCTGGTTTTCTCACAAATTAACCAAACCGATGCAAACGGTTTACGGCAGGGCTTTTGGCAAAAACAGCAACCCAACGGGAGGTTAATGTACGAAGGGAATTTCAAAAACGGAAAACCGGTGGGGGAGTGGAAACGATATCATACAGGCGGACAGGTAAAAGCAATCATTAAATACCAGGCAGATTCTGATTCGGCTTTTACACAGTTATTTGATGAGTGGGGCAAAAAAGTTGCGGAAGGAATGTATTTAAACGAAAAGAAAGCCGGATTGTGGGTTTATTTTTCGGAAGGCAGAAAAATTGCTGATGAACATTTTGCCGAAGGAGAAAAGCACGGTAAATCGCGTAAATATTACCAAACCGGTGAAGTTTGGGAAGAAACCGATTGGGTTCAAGGCAAGCAGGAAGGCAGTTATAGTGTCTTTTTTCAAAGCGGCGAGCCTTTTTTTCAGTGTAAAATGAGCAATAACCAACGAAACGGATTGTGCCTCACTTATTTCCAGAATGGCCGCGTTGAATTGGAAGCCAGTTATAAAAATGGTTTGCGGCATGGTGAATGGAAATACTTCGATGAACAGGGCATTTATCAATATTCACTATTTTATAATGAAGGTGAAATCCTAAACCCAAATGTGCGCGACAGTATCAGCAACTTGCAATTGCAATTGATGGAAGTGGGTAAAGACTCAATTCCTGATCCCGAGAAATACATGCAGGACCCTTCGGAATACATGTTAAAAATGAATATCTACAAGTGAAAATTTCTGATATTTGATAAATTTGGCTGCAATTTTACTTGATTATAAATTGATTTGAAAAAGTGATAATGTCAAAATATCTGTTCTTCTTTTTTATCCTGTTTGGTCTTTTTTATTCTCATCGTTCACAGGCACAGGAATATTACTGGGTTGGATTTTCGGATAAAAAAGACACTCCATTTTCATTGTCATCACCCGAAGAATATCTTTCTGAACGCGCCATTCAGCGCAGAATCAGGCAAAATATTACCATCGATTCGCTCGATTTACCTGCAAATCGAAATTACATTGACGAAGTAGTAAAAATTGGCGCCACTTTTATCCATTCCTCAAAATGGCTAAACGGAATTACCATAAAAGCCGAAATTGACAGTTTTGCAATCCAGGTTTCGAAATTGCCCTTTGTGAAAGAGGTTCAACTCACAAAAGGGCCAGTTAAAAAAAGTGCAATTCAGAAATTTAATGAAACGTCAGAAGTAGAAAATTTCCCCATCGATAATTCATTATACGGACCATCGGTTTATCAAACTTCCATTTTGAATGGTCAGTTTCTGCACAACCAGAATTACAGGGGGCAGGGAATGCAGATTGCTGTTCTTGACGGCGGATTTTACAATGCTGACAAATATGCTGCAATGGATAGTTTGTGGGCGGATAAACAAATTTTAGGAACAAAGGATTTTGTTGATCCGACAGTGGATTTTTATCAAACTCATTATCATGGCATGAGTGTTCTTTCGTGCATGGGGGGTAATGTTCCGGGCAAGTTAACTGGCACAGCGCCAAAGGCATCGTACTGGTTGATCCGCTCTGAGGACACAGGTTCTGAATTCCTGATTGAAGAGGATAACTGGGTTGCGGCTGCCGAATTTGCGGATAGCGCAGGAGTTGATATCATTAATTCATCACTCGGATATTATAATTTCGATAATGCAGAGATGAACCATCCGTTTGAGGAAATGGACGGAAAAACCACCCGAGTCACAAGAGGTGCAAACATCGCAGCTTCAAAAGGAATCCTTGTATTTTCGAGCGCTGGCAACGAGGGAAATAATGTTGGCGAAAACGCATGGAAAAACATTGTTGCTCCTTCTGACGGAGAAAAGGTAATTGGTGTTGGCGCAGTGAACAAGGACAGTGTTCCTGCAGGTTTCACTTCACAGGGTCCGGCTTATGGCGGTAAAACCAAACCAAATGTTACGGCTTTGGGGTGGAATACATACTTGCAGAAATCCGACGGAACATTTGGTTTTTTAAACGGAACTTCTTTTTCATCGCCGGTAATGGCCGGAATGGCTGCTTGTTTATGGCAGTCGCAGCCACTCGCAACAGCGGAACAGGTAAAAAAAGCCATTGAAATGAGCGCCCATATCTACGAAAATCCCAACGATTTAATGGGATTTGGAATACCGGATATGCACCGCGCCTGGCAGCTACTACAAAATCTTTCAACTTCAACTTCTGAGATTTCAAAACAATGGACAGCTTTTCCAAATCCGGTTAGCGATGTATTGATTCTTCAGAAAAATAGTAATCATTTTCAGAATGAAATCAATATTGAGATTTATACTATTGAAGGGAAACTGGTTAAACAATGGATAAAACCGGATGCAAACAGGATTGAAATTCGCGATTTAGCCTCGCTGCCCAAAGGGATTTTATTGCTGAAAATCAGTACCGATAAATCATCAGAAACCATTAAATTGAGCAAAATTTAATAAAAGATGGAGCATAAACTTACCCTTCTTCAGTTAAACGATTTAATAAAAGAGGCGTTGGCCGGCGCTTTCCCGGCATCGGTTTGGGTAATTGCAGAAGTGAGCGAGTTAAAGGAAAACCGGAACGGCCATTGTTATCTTGAACTCATTGAGAAACAAGGGGCCGAAATTGTGGCACGTACAAGGGCAACCATTTGGTCGTACACCTATCGCATGTTAAAACCTTATTTTGAAACTACTACCGGTCAGTTTTTTACTTCGGGAATTAAAATTCTGGTGCAGGTTTCGGTTGAGTATCATTCTGCATTTGGATTGAGTTTGAATATCAAGGATATCGACCCGGTTTATACTGTTGGCGACATGGCCATGCAACGGAAAGAAATCATCAACCGTTTGCAGTCCGAGGGTGTTTTCGAAATGAACAAGGAGCTGGAATTGCCGCTGGTACCGCAGAAAATAGCTATAATTTCATCGGCAACTGCCGCCGGGTACCAGGATTTTATGAACCAGTTGGACAACAACGGATTCGGGTTCAGGTTTTACACAAAATTGTTTCAGGCAACCATGCAGGGAGCAGAAACAGTGCCTTCGATAATCAATGCGCTGGATCGGATTTTTCAATACGAAGATTTTTTCGATGCAGTGGTGATTATTCGCGGAGGAGGGGCAACCGCCGATTTGAGCAGTTTCGATAATTACGATCTGGCATTCAATATCACCCAGTTCCCTTTGCCTGTAATTACCGGAATTGGCCACGAAAAAGACGACACCATAGTTGATTTGGTAGCACACACCCGTTTAAAAACACCGACGGCAGTGGCGGAATTTTTCATCAATGGTATGGAACGTTTTTATGACCAGATGATGGAAATGGAAAAAGAAATAATCCGGCTAACCCGCAATACCATTGATTCCAACCAAAAGGAACTTGAACAGGCTGCTTCAACCCTGAATTTTGTCGTTACGGATTTTATCAATAGAAATCAAACGCAACTTACACGAAAAGGAAATGAGCTTCAGAGGACAGTGAAACAGTTTTCATTTCAAAAGGAACATGAGATAAATAACCTGCGGCATCAAATAAAATCGACACTTTTATTATGGTTTTCCATAACAAAAACCGGAATTGAACAAAAGCGACAGAATTTAAAACATGTTGTAAACGAATCGTTGATTAGCCGGAAGTCAGAATTAAGTCATTTTAAAAACTTGTTGAAAGGACGGGCGGAAAAGATGATTTTCAGGGAGCAGCAACACATTCATTTCTGCGAAAATACAGCCCGTTTAATTCATCCCGAAAATGTACTGAAACGAGGATATACACTGACTTTAAAAGAGGGAAAAATTGTAAAATCGGTAAAACAACTGAATGTAAATGAAGAAATTGAAACCCGCTTTGCCGATGGAACCGTAAAAAGTAAAATTGTTTAAAACATAAAATATGAACACTAAAAAAACAATCACTTACAACGAAGCAATGGCTGAAGTTGAAGAGATTCTGGAGAAAATTGAAAACGAAGAACTCGATGTTGACGACCTGGCCGAAAAGGTAAAACGGGTGTCGGTGCTATTAAAAATCTGCAAAGACAAACTCCTTAAAACCAACGAACAGGTTGAACAGATTTTAAAGGAAATGGAAGATTAAAAACATATTTTTAAATCTGAATCGAAATTGGTGCATTTTAAAAAATCGTAACTTTGAAAGAAAAACAGATGGGACACGATGCAATAAAATTGGAACTCATTGAATGGTTAACCAAACTTGAAGATGATAGCACTATTCAATTCCTGAAGATTATAAAAGATTCTGATTCAAAAGAGGATTGGTGGAATGATCTCTCTGATGAACAAAGACAAGGCATTCATCGGGGATTGAAAGATATTAAAGAAGGTCGGGTAGTTCCTCACGATGAAGTTCGATTAAGATATGGATTATAAATTGGTTTGGACTCAGGAAGCAATCAATAATCTGGAAGAAATTCTGGATTATTTAATAACAAAATGGTCTCAAAAAGAAGTTTCCCAATTCAAATACAAGCTCTCAAAACAAATTGATCTTATTCTGCAATTTCCAAAAATGTTCCCGGTTTCAGTTTTCAACCCACGACTTCGAAAAGCGGTTTTAAGCAAACAAATAACTTTGTTTTATCAAATTAAAGGCGAGGCAATTTACTTGGTTTACATTTTTGTTAATACCAGAAATATTAAAATAGTAAAACAATCAAAATGAATTACACCAAAAAACAAGTAGCCCAAACCATCGATCATGCAGTTTTAAAACCTGAAAATACCGACGCCGATTTAGCTGCCAATGCAAAAATGTGCATTGAGAACGGGGTTTTCAGTATGTGTGTGAAACCCTGCGATATAAAAGCTGCTAAAGTATTGCTAAAGAAAAGCGATGTAAAAGTTTCGTGTGTTTTGAGTTTTCCCCATGGCGCCGATGCCACGCTGGTAAAGGAATTTCAGGCAAAGCAAGCCATTGAAGACGGGACCGATGAAATTGATATGGTAATGAATATCGGCAAATTTCTTTCGGGCGATTACGAATATATATTGAATGATATTAAAGCAGTGGTTGATGTTGCGCACAGCCACGGAATATTGGTAAAAGTAATTCAGGAAAGCGGTTATTTATCTTTGGAACAAGTGGCTAAAGCCTGCGAACTTTCTTACGAGGCGGGAGCGGATTTTGTAAAAACTTCCACCGGTTTTGGTCCCGGAAAAGCTACTCCTGAAATTGTGGATGTGATGATTAAAACAGTTGGCGACAGAATGATGGTTAAGGCTTCAGGAGGAATCCGCGATTGGGAAACAGCAGTCGCTTTTCTTGAACAGGGCGCCGACAGACTTGGAATTGGTTCAACAGAAGCTGTTTTAAAAGGCGCAAAAGCAGAAGGCAATTATTAAAAATACAAACGTTTTTAAACGAGTTGGGTTTTCTGAAAAATCCTGCCATATTTGCACCTTTCATAAACCTGAAAGATGTATTTTTTAAACGGCGATCGCATTTATATCAAACCACTTAAAGTTTGCGGAACTTTTGGCGAGGAGTTGCAAAACTGTCTTTCACAACTGAAAAATATCAATTCAGGGAAGAAAATATTTAAACTTAACTTCTTCATCGAAGCCAACTCAAAGGAGGATTATCTTCATTTTCAGCAAACAATTCATCACGAAGTTTACCGCCTTTTTTCAGATGAAATTTTGCTGAGTGTTCTGGCACAACCTCCGCTTGCGGGCAAATTAATTATTGAAGCCTGTTATTACGACCCTCATTTTTGGAAATCTGATTTTGTTTCGAAGGGAGAGAACGGGGCAGTTTTGTTTGAGCAGGGAGATAGTCAGATTCTGATTGGAAATGTTCAGTCGAACGAAAATGAGGAGTGCCGGGCAAATTCAGAAACGGCATTTGGCCATTTATCTGAATTTCTTGAAATAGCAGGATTTCAGATAAATTCAATAATCCGTCAGTGGAATTATATCGAAAACATTTTGGGATTCGATGGCAGCAAACAGCGTTACCAGGAGTTTAATGATGTACGTTCAGACTTTTACGGAGATTCGTTTGATGAAAAAGGCTATCCTGTGGCAACTGGAATTGGTATGAACCGGGGTGGAATCATCATCGAATTTATTGCCATTCAGTCTAACAGATTGGTAACTATACCAATCGACAATCCTATACAGGTAGCTGCCCATTCATACAGTAAAAAAGTACTGGTTGGTGAAGAATGTATGCTGAAAACAACCCCAAAATTTGAACGTGCACGCTTTCTCGAATTGTTCGGCAAAAAAATCATATTCATCTCCGGAACGGCATCAATTCGGGGTGAACAAACAATTGGCATCGGAGATCCGGCCTTACAAACCGAAGTGACCATTGAAAATATCAAACAGTTGTATTCTGATAATGTACTTTCCAAAATCCCGAACGAAGGTTTGTTCCCGAAGTATGGGCATGCCCGGGTTTATATTAAACACAAGGAGGATTTCGCAGCAATAAAAAAAACATTCCGAATGCATTTTGGCAACCTCCCTGTGGTTTATATTGTAGCCGATATTTGCCGGCCAGATTTACTTGTTGAAATTGAAGGAAAAGTAATTCTGGAGTAAAGTCAATTAGAATTTAAAATCAACCCCAAACATAAAATGAGTCCCTGCCTGAGGAAAGTAACCATCCATTTTTGATCGTTCACCTTCATAAATGTAGGAATACACCCAGGCATTCGATTCGTAATTCGCATTAAATAAATTATTTACCATCACACGAAGCGTAATTTCATTAAACAATTTGGTGTTCATCGAATACTCAACATTCAGATTATTTACAAACCATGCATTCAAAACGCGGTCATCATTCGAGGTGTTGTCGATGAATTGTTTTCCAACGTAAGATGAAACGAAGCTAAACTCCAGCTTATTTACCGGCGAAAAAGTAAACCGGCTGTTGGCCATAACGTTGGGTGAAAAAGCCAGGTCTGTTGTTCCCAATTCATACGATTCCTGGCCCCAGGTATCCCAGTTGTCAACATATTCTGTAAAATTATTTACTTTGTTGATACTGAACGTGGTATTGCCATTCCATTGCAATGCGGGTGTAATTTTTACACCGGCCTGCAATTCAATTCCGGTACGAAAACTTTTATCGACATTTACCATAATTGGCGCACCAACATCGTTAATTTCTCCTGTTAATACAAGCTGGTTTTTGTAATACATGTAATAGTAATTGGCCGAAAAAGAGAATGTGGAAGATTTGAAATTGTATCCCATTTCCCAGTCGCGCAATGTTTCATGAACAGGTTGTTTGCCTGCCGGGTTGGCATCAACGTAGTTGCTACGGTTGGGTTCGCGGTTGGCAACAGCCAGCGAAAGATAAACTTGCTGGTTTTGTTGAGTCTCATAAAAAAACCCAAATTTAGGATTGAAAAAATTGAATTTGTGCTCCTGAGTTATATCGCGTAAGTCATCGTCAATTCCATCGATGGCATAATTGATATTCCTATACTGTAAATCGGCAAAAAGATTAATTTTTTCCGATATCTGGAAGTTGTATTTTGCATAAGCATTAAAATCTTTTTTCAATCCGGTGCTTTGATACCAATCGTGATTGGGTTTGACATTTCCCAGGAACTGCGCCCAGATAACCTTTCCAAAATGGTCGCCATCGTAAATACTGTAACCGCCGCCAAAAATGAAATCGCTTTTATTTTTTTGATAATTTAAAGAATAAACCAAACCATAAAAATCGTTGTCGAGCCATTTTTGGTTGACTAAGTCCGAAGTTTCAACGGTTTCATAACCAACGATAACCGATGGAATCTTGTAATCTGCCAAATCTTCATCTTCCTTGTAGTTTTCGTAAAAACCACTTCCGCGGGTGTAATGAGCCGAAGCATTTAAACTGAAACTCTGATTAAAATTGTGCGAAAAATGAAGTTGAAAATGGTCTTGCTGATAATCATCCACCTGGTTGTCGTAATACTGAACTATTCCATTTTCATCGGTATATTCCCCTGCACTGTTGTAAGTTCTGTTTGTTGAAAGCAAATCAGAGGGAACGCCATTCCAGGCTTGGTATGTTTTTTCAGTTCCCGAAAAAACGATGGCCTTTAAAACCGTATTTTCAGAATAAAACCCGGAAGAAATATAAAACGATTTCAAATCGGCGCTGGCCCGGTCGATGAAACCATCTGAACTTACTTTTGAAAGGCGCGTATCGACGGAAAATTTGCCGTTGATTAAACCCGTTCCGGCCAAAACAGTATTTTTAAACGTGTTAAACGAACCGAAAGCCGTTTTATATTCAGCATACGCATCGGGATTGAATGTGCTGGTTTGCAGGTTGATGGTGGCGCCAAACGCTGCTGCGCCATTGGCCGAAGTTCCTGCGCCACGCTGAACCTGCACATTTTCGATGGATGAGGCCAGGTCGGGTTGATCTACAAACCACGTCCCGTGCGATTCGGCGTCATTGAGAGGGATTCCGTTTAAGGCTACATTGATCCGGTTCATATCGGTGCCGCGAATCCTGAAATTGGTGTACCCAATTCCACTCCCGGCATCTGAAGTGGCTATAAATGAAGGGGTAAGCTGCAATAAGTAAGGAATATCCTGCCCCATATTTTGCCGGGTAATTTCTTCGCCCGAAACGTTGGTGTACGCCATTGGGGTTTTACTTTTTGCCACCGATGCCGAAATCAGAATTTCATCGGTTAAAATTACATTTGGTTCCAGGGTTACTGAAATGTGTTGGTCCGATTTTAAGTTCACTTTTATCTCATTGGTTTCAAAACCAATAAACGAAACTTTCACCCGGTATTCCCCCACTTTAAGGTTTTTAAATTCGAAAGTTCCGTTACTTAAACTGGAAATACCATACAACGAATTGTCCAAAACAACACTGGCCCCGGTAAGTGGTTCGTTGTTTCCCAAAACCACGCCCGAAAGTTTAAATTGCCCAAATCCGGCAAAAACGAACAACTGCAAAAGCAGTAAAAACATTAACTTTTTCATTTTTAAAGAAATTATTGGTTAGAACTAACCAATGAGGCAGGAAAAATTCCTTGTGCACTCCCTACGCCGGCATTACCCGGATCAGGTTCTTTGAGTATATTCTCAGTCCCGTTTAAATGGAACACCCCATTGCATAAATATCGCCACAAATGTAGAATAGTATTTGGAATAAAAGTCAGTCTCTGATTAAAAATTTTTCGAAACAATCTCTCATTTCCTCCCTAAGCCGCACCGGACGAAAGGTTTTGCTATCGATAAAAGATCCCTTCTGATGCCCGATTTACAGGCCCGTTTGCCATTCAGATAATGTAGTTGATGTTGTTTACATACCCCACAAAATCAGTGTGGTACGTATATATTTTTTCTTCGAATGTTAGTTTTTGCATTTCTTTTTATTTTGAAATGATTTTCGTTACGCCCTGCTTAATTGTTTGGCATAAAATTGAGTTCCGAAAATTTTCGTTTTTTCTGAATAAAAAATTTCCACATAATACTTTTTGAATACACTTCGGGATGATTCTTTACAATAACTATTTTTTGAGCCTGTTTTCTTTTGCGAATGAGTATTGCCAGATTTTTATAAAATACAAAGTGCGCTTTTAAAACTGCCCAAAACTCACGGTAATTAAAGCCAACAATAAATTTTACCGCTGCAACCCCGTCTAAAACCATTCGCAGAAAGAAAATCCGGGTGAACTGTTGACGCGGCAGGTTTTTAAAAAGCATAAACAGGTTGTTCCTGAAATTGAGGTAAATCTTTTTTGGACTGCCATAAGAAAGTGTTCCGCCTCCCAAATGATAGACCACACTTTTAGGCTCGTAAACAATTTTGTAGCCTTGGTTTTTTAACCGCCAGCACAAATCAATTTCTTCCATGTGCGCCCAAAAATCGCCGTCTAATCCCCCAACGGTTTTAAAAGCAGATGCCCGCACAAACATACATGCGCCTGTTGCCCAGAAAATTGGCGATGGTTTATCGTATTGTCCGTGGTCGTCCTCAATCCGGTTCAATATTCTGCCCCGGCAAAACGGGTAGCCAAATTTGTCGATAAAACCACCGGCTGCACCGGCATATTCAAACTTATCTGGTTTATTGTAACTTAATATTTTGGGTTGAATGGCGGCAATCTTTTCATCGGCTTCAAATTGTTTTATACACGGTTCAATCCAGTTTTCTGTCACCTTTACATCCGAATTCAGCAGAATAAAATATTCAGCTTCCACCTGTTTCAACGCCTGGTTGTAACCTTCAGCAAATCCGTAATTTTCTCTTAACTCGATAATTCTGATTGAGGGATAAAAACGGCTGACGTGTTCAACAGATTTGTCAACAGAACCATTATCGGCAACAATGATATCAATATTATCTGCGGTTGAATATTGAATTACCGATGGCAAAAAATTATCAAACAATTTTTCACCGTTCCAACTCAAAATAACAATGGCTATTTTTGTGGGTTTGGCCATAAAAATCAGTCGGTTAACAATTTTAAAACGATTGAAGTTAGTTTTTCTTTGTCAAGTTCATCCAGAATTTTGGTGATTTTTTCAGTTTTTTCTTTGTCCTCCGATTGAATCAATGCGTCAAGTTCTTTAAAATTCTTTCCGGTTAATTCATCCTGAAGTAATTCCCGAATTTTATCTTTTTCGAGATTAGACTGTGGTAAACCCAGTGTTTCGAGTTCTGTTACAGCAGCTTTTAAAATTTCCCCGGCTTGCAACAAAACCGGGTCTTTATCGCTGGTTTTTCCGGCTGCTGCTGTGTCGCGTAAATTCCAGCTTGAGTAGTCGTATCCCAAATCCTTAATCATTCTCAGTTTAGAACTCTCTTTCCCAAAAATTCGTTCCAGAAAAATGATAGTATGGTTTTTCCAGGCTTCCAGGTCGAACTTTTTCTCGTGAAGCCTTTCAATTTGTCCTTGTAATAAAGCTATTTCCTTGTCTGCCATTGGATATATGTTTTTGTGCAATTTACGATTTAAATGGACATTTAAATGTGCATTAATCGCAAAAAAGCGCACATTTAAATATGCAAAATTGAATTATTTATTGCCCAAATTACGATTGATAACCTGGTAAAATTCATCGAAATAGTTGTTGCTCGCTGCAATGATTTCTCCGCCAAACAGCCAGTTTTCGCCACCATTAAAATCGGTAATTTTACCGCCTGCCTGCTGAATTATAAATGCCCCGGCAGCCACATCCCATGCGTGAAGCGCATGTTCGTAAAACGCATCGAAACGACCTGCAGCAACATACGATAAATCCACTGCTGCTGACCCAAGTCTTCGGAGTCCTCGGGTATGCTTCATTAAATGTTTCATGGCGGCAATGTAATCATCAACCCGATCGAAATCGTAATAAGGAAATCCAGTGGCAATCAGCGCGTGTTCTGATTTTGAATTGGGCGAAACCCTGATTTTGTTGCCGTTTAAATATGCCGCGCTGTCTTTCCAGGCGTAAAACATCTCATTGAGTTTAACTTCGTAAACCACGCCCAAAACTATTTTGTCGTCTTCTTTTAACGCGATGCTTACTGAATGTGGCGCAATTCCGTGAATGAAATTGGTGGTTCCGTCGAGAGGGTCAATAATCCAGGTATATTTTTCGTTGTGTGAATCTGCCGTTCCTTCCTCAGCAACAAAACCCGAATCTGGTACCAGTTGCTTCACAGCCGCTACAATCCGGGCTTCCGCGGTTTTATCAACATAAGTTACCAGGCTGGTAATTCCTTTAAATTCGATGTCGCTGACTTTAATTTTTTTACCCTCTTCCCGAATAAATTTGCCTGTTTCGCGGGCTATTTCCTGTACTTGTAAACAAAGGTCTTTGTAATTCATTTTAAAAAAAGTTTGAGATAAAATTAGATAAAATTATATTTCGTACTCAACCGCCACATTTCCATTTGGCAGAATTGAAATTAATTTGACATCAACAAGTTCGTTTACCAATTTTTCATCGTATGCTGTTTCAACCTTGATGTAATTATCGGTAAAACCATTCATATTCTCTTTATTTCCAGGGGCTTCAAAAAGAGCGGTTTGTTGCGTTCCCAAATGTTTTTGGTAAAAGTCTCGCAGTTTTTTTTCCGAAAGGTTGATGTACATCTGTGTCCTTCGTTTGCGATCTTCAATTTCCACTTTCCACGGTATTTTCAGCGCTTGTGTTCCATTGCGTTCAGAATAAGTAAAAGCATGAAGTTGTGATATTTCCAAACCGTTAATAAAATCGTAGGATTCCTGGAAAAGTTCTTCTGTTTCCCCGTTGGTTCCGGCAATAATATCGACACCAATAAATGCATGAGGTACAATATCGCGGATGCGGTGTACCCGTTTTGCAAATAAATCGGTGGAATATTTACGCTTCATCAACGACAAAATTTCATCGGACCCCGATTGAAGTGGAATATGAAAATGCGGCATAATCACTTTTGAACCGGCAACAAGTTCAATAATCTCATCTTTAAGCAGGTTGGGCTCGATTGAACCTAAACGCAGACGTTTTAATCCTTCCACTTTTTCGAGCGTTCTCAATAAATCAAGGAAATTTTCGCCAGTTGACTTTCCGAAATCTCCAATATTCACACCTGTTAATATTACTTCCTTAAAACCTTTGTCAACTGCTTTTTTTGCTTCAGCAGCGGTATTCTGAATGTTATCGTTTCTGCTTTTGCCGCGTGCATACGGAATGGTACAAAACGAACAATAATAATCGCAACCATCCTGAATTTTCAAAAAACTTCGGGTGCGGTCGCCCCACGAAAAAGCTTTGTGGTAGTTTTTAATATCGGCTAACCGGGTGGTTTTTATTTCGGTAACTTCTTTTTTCTTTAAATCGTCGAGGTAAGCCGGAATGTGAAATTTTTCCTGTGTCCCCAAAACCAGGTCAACACCTTCAATATGGCCAACTTCTTCGGGTTTTAACTGCGAGTAGCAACCCACCACAATTACCATTGCATCTGGATTATTTCTGACTGCCCTGCGAATAATGTTTCGGCTTTCCTTGTCGCCCTGGTTGGTAACCGAACAGGTGTTAATGACATAAACATCGGCTTTCTCCTCAAAATCAACTCTTTCAAACCCAACTTCTTTAAAAGAACCTGCAATAGTTGAGGTTTCCGAGAAATTGAGTTTACAACCCAACGTATAAAAAGCAGCTTTCTTCCCTTTGTAATCCATCTTCACATTAATTCTAAACAGGTTGCAAAGTTAGAAAAAAGCTGCTTACAGCAAATTGATTGATTAAAGCAGGTTACTGGCCAGTTCAGCGAGATAACTGCGTTCGCCTTTTAATAGGTTGATATGGACAAAAATATCCTGGTTTCGCATCCGGTCGGTCATAAATGCCAAACCGTTTGATTTCATATCGAGATAAGGTGAATCGATTTGCTGTAAATCGCCCGTGAAAACCATTTTGGTGCCCTCTCCGGCGCGGGTGATGATGGTTTTTATTTCGTGCGGCGTTAAGTTTTGAGCCTCGTCGATGATAAAAAATGCATTCGATAAACTTCGTCCCCGAATGTATGCAAGCGGTGTAATATTTAGCCGTTCGTCCTTTATCATTTCTTCAATTAACTGAAATTCATTGCTTCTCGGATTGAAAGAGTGTTTTATTACCGACAGGTTATCGTAAAGCGGCTGCATGTATGGACTGATTTTTTCCGATGCATCACCGGGCAAATATCCCAAATCACGGTTACTGAGTGCAACAATTGGCCGGGCCAGTAAAATAGTTTCGTAAAGCCGGTTTTGTTCAATGGCAGCGGCAAGTGCAAGCAAAGTTTTTCCTGTTCCCGCTTTTCCGGTTAAGGCAACCAGTCTGATTTCTGGGTCCATCAACATATTCAAACTGAATGTTTGTTCGGCATTTCGGGGTTTAATTCCATAAGCCGGTTTCTTTTCG